>JAEEGH010018651.1_pt1 | contig 14640 bp, 13 predicted proteins | sample 9134181 | NCBI WGS metagenome assembly JAEEGH01 (sample SAMN16246544, study PRJNA631951) | gut metagenome | biome: gut microbiome; feature: rumen; material: DP-attached | host: Bos | place: Iran: Karaj | collected 2018-10 | reverse complement strand
TAAGACGGGTTTCACCATCCTTGAAGTGCCTAGTACACCAAAATACGATTCTGCGATGGATGGCAAGATGTATGCTTATCTGTCAGAGTGTGGTAAGAAAATGCTTGCTTTTGCAAAGAATAAAGGCTATAATGATTTGGAGAACTTGATTGCCCTTGACTATTTCATCTGGCAAGAAGTCCAAAAAGATATTGACGAGCCAGAAACGGTTGATGTGGTGGAGGTACCTAAGACAAAAAAAGAATCAGGCTTTGTTCATAATGACATTCGTGATAAGATTAAAGACATTGGCGAGTGTTTGGGCTTCAAAGCCACCACAGAAGTCACAGTTGCCAATGGTGCCAGAGTAGATGCCGTTTGGGAGGTCTCTATTGGTAACATGGGCAGAATCATTTATGTCTTTGAGGTGCAAACCTCAGGCTCTATAGACAGCCTTATCCTTAATCTGATGAAAGCCAAGAACAACAAGGCTGTGCAAGGTATCGTTGCAGTCTCTGATGCAGAACAGATAGAGAAGATAAGGAAAGAAGTAGAGTCTTTGGACGACATTAAGAAGGACATCAAGTATTGGGATTATACCGAAGTGCTTGAAGTCCATGAGGCTTTACAAAAGGCCAACGAGAGTATTAATAAGCTAGGGCTTGTGCCTATGAGTTTGTAATTATTTAATAGTTATGGAAGATATAATTAAAAAAGGAATAGAGAAGGGATATATTGCCATAAATGAAGATAAATCCCGAATACAATACTTTACAAGGCCACAAACTAAGTCTTACAGGTATAGCGATCCTGAGGAAAAAGTACGTGCAGTAGTTTTCCTTCAACTGATTTTTGATTATGGTTATCCAATTAACAGAATACAGTTAGAAGTTCAAGTACCACGAAGGACTCCTAATGACTGGGCGGATATTGTTGTTTTTAATGATGATGAATGTCTAAGTCCCTATATCGTTGTTGAATGTAAACATAAAGACGTCTCAGAACAGGAATTTGTGCAGGCGATTGAGCAAGGATTTGGTAATGCAAATTCTTTGAAAGCGCATTTCCTTTTAGTAACATCTGGTATAAAGAAACTCTCGTACAATGTTGCGGATTATAAACCTTTAGAACGTATTGCGAATAGAATACCAAATATTCCTCATTTTGGTCAAACTGAAATCAGCATTGCAAGATACTACAAAGGCGGTGTCGATAAGGATGGAAATGTTCAAGAGGATATAAAAGTTATTTCAGAAGATGAACTAACAAAGATTTTTGGAAAGGCTCACCAAGCTTTATGGGCCGGTGGGAAACGTGACCCATCAGAAGCCTTTGACGAACTTGACAAAATTATTTTTTGCAAGATTAGTGATGAGCGTGCATTACGAAAGACAGGAGAGCCATATGATATGCAATTGTTTAAAGGTGAGAAGCCTTCGAAATTGCTTGAACGTGTAAAAGCTATATACAAGGCTGGTGAAAAAAAAGAACCAGAAGTATTCAGTTCTCCAATAAAACTTGATGAAAATGAGGTAACAACTATTGTTGAGTTTTTGCAGGGGGTGAATTTACATAAAACGGATCTTGATAGTAAAGGTCGAGCATTCGAATCATTTATTGGCACAAACTTTCGTGGGGAATTCGGTCAATATTTTACTCCAAGAGAAATCGTAAAGTTTATTGTTGATGTTCTCCCCATCACCAATGAAGATAGAGTGTTGGATACATCTTGTGGAAGTGGAGGCTTTTTATTATATGCTTTGGACAAGATTCGTAAGCAAGCGGACAAGATGGCTGAAGAAGGCTATTTTGAAAAAGGTTCTAAAGAGCATTTTGATTATTGGCATGATTTTGCTAAACATAGGTTGTTTGGAATTGAAATTAGCGACAAGATTTCTCGTACGGCTAAAATGAATATGATTATTCATGATGATGGACACACAAACATTATAAACTGTGATGGTTTACTTGACATTGAGAACAAGAGACATCAGGACGATGAGACAGAAGAAGAAAGAAATGCCATCAATGTTTTCAACAAAAATACGATTGAGAGTAAAACTCCCAAAAAGAATTTCCAGCCCAACAGTTTTCAGTACATCATTACAAATCCTCCTTTTGGTTCTTCTGTAAAAGCTACCGAACATGCATACATGAAGAACTATCGCATGAGTATCAAACAGACTGACTGGCTTGACGCACTTATTACAGAAAAGCGAAGTGAATCTGTTCGAGCTAATCAAAGTACAGAGGTTCTATTTATTGAGCAGTGTTGGAGATTTTTAGAGCCACATGGAATATTGGCAATAGTCATTCCTGATTCTATCCTTACGAATAGCAGTATGCAATATGTAAGAACAGAAATTGAAGAAAAATTCCGTATTGTAGCTGTTGTCTCACTGCCACAATTTGCTTTTTCGGCTAACGATGCTAATGTAAAGTCATCTGTACTGTTCTTACGTAAAAACACGACAGAAGAGATGGATAGTATTATTAACGCAAAGTTGAGGATCCAAGCTTCTGTATGGGAAAGTCCTACTGCTAAAAATGAGGTCAGAAAACTACAAAAAGAATGTGATGCAAAAATACGTTTACTTCCACGAAACGATTCTTATAAAGTAGAAAAAGCCAAGATAAATGTAGAATACAAAATAAGAATCGAAAAGGTAAAGGAAGTGATACTTAGTGCCTATACTAATCAATGCCAACAGGAATTACCAGATTATCCTATTTTTATGGCTATTGCTGAGAATATTGGTTATGATGCGACAGGAAAGGCGACAGGAAAGAATGATTTAGAGATTATTGAAAAAGAATTAAGTAGGTTTATTCAACATTATTGTTATGAGTAATTTTGACTTTGTCTTTGAAAAAGGAGATAATAATATGTTTATTGTCTATAAATCAGAGATAGTAAACAGATTTGATCCCATACATATACGTTCAATGCGAGCACATTCTCAAAAATACTTGTACCGAACAGAACGATTATCAACTATAGCAACGTCTTTTTCTGGTGGTACACCTTCTAAGAAAGAAGATAGTTTTTGGAATGGACCTATTTCTTGGGCATCAGCGAAAGATTTCAAAAGTTTAATCATAACAGAAACAGAAGATACAATTACTGCTCTTGGGGTCAAGCACTCGTCAACTAAAATTGTACCCAAAAATTCATTTATAATGGTAGTACGAAGTGGTATTTTGAAGCATACTTTACCAACTGCTGTGAATTTGAAAGAGATAGCAATAAATCAAGATATAAAAGCTTTTGTTTTAAGGCAAGACATATTGCCATTTTATTTAAATTACTTCTTCTATGTTTTTAATAAAGAGATTTTATCTTTAGTCGTAAAGCATAGTAAAACAGTACAAAGTGTAAATACATATGAATTGGACAATTTGCAAATTCCGATAGCTCCAGAGGATGTACAATTGCAGATTATTTCCCTTATGGATGAGGCAATAAACGTCTTGAAATGTAAGGAGATTGAGGCAAATAAAATATACAATAGTATTGACACGTATTTAGCAGAAGAGCTTGGCATCTCTTCCGAAAGAAATAGAACTATAGAAGACAGAAAAAATGGATTTCTTGTACAATACCGTGACATAACGGAAAACAGGCTTGATCCAATTTATTACAATGCAGATATTAATAAGTTTACTCATTGTACATACTCTGAAAAATTGTCAAATCTTACATTCTCTTTTATAAATGGTTTTGCCGTAGGAAGACAAGACCAAGTTGAAGAAGATGATGGTATATTACAGATTCGTCCAACTAATATAGATAATAATGGACGTTTAAAATATGATAAGAATGTCTATGTTCCTGAAATGGAAGATGTTCCGTTTGTTAAATCTGGCGTTGTCTTGTTTAACAACACAAATAGTCAGGAATGGGTAGGAAAAACAGCCTATTTTGCCAATGAAGAAAACAGGAAAGTATATACTTCAAACCATATCACAGCAATAGAGGTTGACAGAAGCAAAATCTTGCCAGAGTATCTTTGTGCTATATTGAATATGTATCAGCGACACAAAGTATTCTATTCAATCTGTACAAATTGGAACAACCAATCAGGCGTTGGCTTGGATTTGTTAAAGTCTCTTCACATACCTTTGTTTACAAACGACAGAAAGGAGTCTTTACGAAGACAGCAAGAAATAGTTGATAGAATAAATGTCATCTATAAAGAAGCTGACGAGTGCATTTCGTCAGCAAATCGAATTATGGCAGAAGCCAAAACAAAAGTTGAATCAATAATCATAGGATGAAGAAACATGAGAATAAGAATACACAAAGAATATAAGTCCATCAAAGCTCCACAGGAGTTTGATTTACCTGATTTTGTCGTGTTAACAGGCAAGAATGGTAGCGGCAAGAGCCATTTAATGGAAGCGATGAGTAAATACGAATTTGCTATAGTAAGCGATGGAGGAAAGGAACTTCCCAAAATTAAATATATTGGTTTTAATGGCCTTAATCCACAAGTAAATACAGATGGTGATTATCTGGATATTACAAATAGGCGAAAAGAAGCATGGAATCAATTAAAAAACCAAATAACAGAATTACAGACCCGATATGGCAATAATGTTCGGGTATATGTTAATTCTGGGATTCAGAGGAAAAAAATATTAGGACATTGGATGACATTGGCAAAAGGAAAAATTGAAAATTTGACTGAAGAATTTGTGTATGATAATTACGAAGTATCATCTGACGAAATCTTTTCAAGCCAATTTGCATCTATCTTCAAACTGTACCAAATTCGTTATGATGATAATAAGTATCTTCAATTTAAAAACGAAACAGAAGGTGAGCATAATAAAGTCTTGTCAGACGAAGAATTTAAAAACATTTATGGTCCTAAACCATGGGAGTTAATTAATAAAATGTTAGAGTTCGCTCAATTATCATACCGAGTGAATCATCCAAAAGGACATAGAGAAACAGCATTTCATCTATGTCTGACAGATGTCAACTCTGGAATAGAAATACAAGTTAATGATCTATCTACGGGTGAGAAAGTACTAATGTCTCTTGCTTTATCAATATACAATTCTAAAGAAGAAAGCGCACGCCCAGATGTACTGCTTTTGGACGAACCTGACGCACCATTACATCCAGAATTCTCAAAAGTTCTTATTTCTGCAATAGAAAACTCTATTGTGAAAGACGCTGGGGTCAAAGTTGTTATTTCAACCCATTCGCCGACTACTGTAGCTATAGCTCCAGAAGAAAGTCTCTATCGCATGAATAAGGAAACGAGCAGGCCAGAGAAGATAACAAAGCAACAAGCTGTTAATATCTTAGTTCAAGACTTAGATAATGTTCGGCTTTCTTTTGAGAATCGTAGACAAGTTTTTGTAGAAAGCAAATACGATACACAATATTACAATAGAATATTTAGTCTCATTTCACAGAAATTTGATATGCCGACTTTACCCCAGTTCCTCCCTCCAAGAAGTAGTGAAGGGGCAAATTGTGATGAAGTAAGTGAAATAGTAAATGCATTAAGAGGATATGGAAATGATTTAGTATATGGCATAAAAGATTTCGACAACAAAAATCATAGTTCTCAATATGTATTAGTTCTCGGAGAAAATAAACGATATGCTATTGACAATTATATATTTGATCCCATCTATGTCGCATATCTATTGATAAGAGAAAATATTATAAAGACAGAAGATATTGGTTTGCCGCCATTAACTTATGTTGATCTGTCGAAATTAAATGATGAACAAATTCAAACACTAATAAATAGTGTAATTGGTGCTTTAGGTTTATCATCTAACAATGAATTTGAATATAAGACACAAGGAGGAAAATGCTATAAGATAACTCAAGAATATTGTACAATTCAAGGACATGAATTAGAAAGTAAAATAATAAGTACATGGCCAAAGTTAAATTCGATCGCAAGAGGTGGAGGAGATAATAAATTAAAAAATCATGTTTTAGATACTGTTTGTAAAGACTATCCTGATTTCATTTCCAACGATTTTGTAGAAATATTTAACAAAATAGTTTGAATGAGAGATAGAACAGCTGTTTTAAATAAATGGTTAACTCTCACGAGTTAATGGCTAAGTATAATACACTTAGTGGGTAACTTGAAAAGGAGCTATTTCATGAAGATCGTAAATATATCAAAATTAGCTATAAAACGTAAGAAAAATTTTTAAAGAAATTCAAATGATTGATCAATTTATAACGGTATGACAAAAGAAGACGGAACATACTTTTTGATGGTCGATTACAGATATTCTGATGGAATATGTACGCATTACATTCCTATTCAATATGGTAATGGAAAAGCTCATCTTTTGATGTGTGACTATGACAATGATTGTTGGGCTCCTGTTGGTAGTTCTATCATGAACTTTGGCGAGATGACTGAGAAGCAAATATTCGATGTTGTTAGGAAGGCACATATATATTATTCTTCTCTTAACGAAGGCGATAATTATCATCTTAAGCATCTGAAACTTGGTTACGGCCAATGTTTTAATTCCATCTACAGACCAGTATTCACATATGATCTTACAGAAGATTTTCAAGCCACATCACAAAGCGAGACATCTTTCTTAGAGTGCTACAAAGACCTACCCATTAATAACTTCCAAGATTATTCAAATCAATTGCGGCAGTTAGAGATAATCCTCGACGATATGGCAGAAGTGTTTAAAACTGTTGCACCCAACCATAAGCAACTTAGCGTTTACGGACATGCCATTAGGAACATTATTATTTTAGCTTGCACTGAATTGGATGCAAGGATGCAGAGCATACTAGTAAACAATGGAGTACAATCCATGGGAAAACATTTTGAGATGTTGGATTATTACAAATTGAAAGATGCATTAAAGCTGGATGAATATGAGTTGTCTTTTTATAGATATGGTGATTTAGGAACCTTCTCGCCTTTCTCTACATGGAAGAATGACGGACAGTTATATTGGTATCAAGCATACAATCATATAAAGCACAATCGTGAAAAACATTTTGCTGAAGCGAAATTATTCAATGCGCTTAATGCTATCATGGCTTATGCCATCATTCTAATTGCCCAATATGGGTATAGGAATGATTTGTGGCGTGAGACAGTTGGAAAAATCATCCATATAGATAAAGAGCCAAAGTGGGATTTGGAAAATTTCTATATTAAGAGTCCTGAAGGTCAGAGAGCTGTTTCATATCCATTTCAACAAGAATATTGATGACTAACAACCATACTATATATGAAGGATAAAAGAATTTACGGCATATTTGGCCCAAGGATAAAGGCCATGAGACTGGAACAAGGATTGAAGCAACGGCAGTTGGCTGAATTGCTGGAGACAGACATGCCTATGTACAGCAAAATGGAGTTGGGAGCACGACGTGTAAGACGTGACCAAGTTCCTAAGTTGGCAGAGCTATATAAGGTTGACGTAAATGAACTGATGACACTCTGGCTGGCTGACGGAGTGTATGCCGCATTGAAGGAGGAAGATGAAAACCTCCGCTTGGATGCCATTGACTTGGCAAAGGAATACTTTTCCGGAGAATGAAGGATTGTTGTCAGAACCCTATCGGTTTCAAACGACTTGTTTTCGCAGTCGAACAAGATTGCAAAAAGTGGCAGGAAATGGGGCTGAACTCAAACCGATTGTTTTCGCATTGTTTTCGCAAAACGAAAAATCAGCAACTTGAATTTCTTCTAAGTTGCTGATTTTTAGTGTGGACCAGCCTGGGCTTGAACCAGGGACCTCCAGATTATGAGTCCTTTGGAATTGTATTACCATTTGTAGAAATTTATAACTTTTTTTTGTGTTTATTTTGTTGATTATCAAATTATTTGTAACTTTGCAACTGATAAAAAAGAAAACGACTGGATATATGAATTTATGCGGATATTTGTTCAGTTTTTGTTCAGTTTGTTCAGTTTTTGTTCAAAATTTTATAACAGTTACAAATGAAAAAACAAACCTCTCTGACATGTAATAAAGTTGGTAACTGCTCTCTGCTGTTTAATCTTGATAGAAGATATAAGAATAAGAAAGGAGAGTACCCTATTGTGATTACGTTTACAATAAATTATCAAAGGTATTATCATCGCATAGGCGAGTTTACTACCGAAAAGCATTTCGGAGAGGTCTGTAATGTAACGTCATCGAAAAATCCTTTGATGAAAAAAAAGAAAGAGTGGGAAGGAATACTGGAGGGGTATCGTTCCAGGCTGGTTAAGGCTTCGGGCAGACAGCAGCTTACTCTTTCTCTTATCCGTATCTTATTCTCTGGTGTTAGCATTGATGGTGAGGAAGGAAAGTCCTTCCTTGCGATATGGGAAGACATAATCAGCAGAAAGAAAAAGGAAGGACATGCAGGAACAGCAGAGAGTTATTCCTGTGCCCTGAAATCATTCCGGAGAATTATAGGTGACATAAACGGCTTCTCGGTTAATAAAGAAATTATTAAGAAGTGGAGTGAAGGAATGAAGAATGGAGTTCTTCAGGAAAATAAAATAGTAGGTAAGATAGCAGATGCTACGAGAGGAATTTACCTTCGTACATGTCGTGTGGTTTGGAATGAGTGTGTGCGACAAGGCTATCTCACCGAAGTTGAATATCCTTTCAGCAACAAGAACACAGATCTCGTTTCTATACCTCGTGGTAAGCTCCGTCAGAAATCCTATTTGACCGTAGATGAAATGACAGAGTTGTATAATATTTTTATAACAAAATCATATCCTGAGGAATGGGGACCTGCGTACATAGAAAGGGCGCATCAGTCATTGGGCATATTTCTGGCTCAGTATCTATGCAACGGATGTAACCTTGCGGATATTGCAAGTTTGAGATATAATAAAACTTATTGGCAGGAGGGAGGCAGAGCCTTTGAGTTTCAGCGAACCAAAACGGCTGAAAGAAGTAGTGACAATTCTGTTGTCATCGTTCCTATCATAGAGCCGTTACAGAGAATACTTGATGAAATAGCCGCAAAACCATCTAAGGGAGGTTTTGTGTTCCCCTATATATTTAATAATGTAATAGAGAGTGGGGAACGTAGAAAACTTTTAATTCAGGAAAATTCAAATGTGCGTGACAGGATTCGACGAATATGCAAAGAAATACTTAATTGGGAAAAACTTCCTTCTGGCACGTGGGCGCGTCATTCTTTCGCCACCAATTTGAAGTTAGCCGAAGTTGAGGAAGAATACATCGCTGAGAGTATGGGGCATAGTCACGGGAACGATGTGACGGCAGGATATATGGATAGGTATCCGTTGGTTATCCGTCAGCGAAATAATATGAAGATCTTAAATACGGAGAAAAAAGAAAAGCCTGACCTTGACAAACTTTCTAAGGCAGAAATGAAAGCTTTACTGGAGAAGTTCCTTGCTTAAAAATACTACCCTGATTTCCTTTTTCCTACGCTCTATAAACAGCACCGATTTCTTTTGGATTTCGGTGCTGTTTAAATTATAATTAACACAAAAAATCGCTCAACTGTCTAATTTTGAGAAAATTTTTAGACAGTTAAGTTAATAAAATTTAAGGATTTTCACCTTTTCAAGAAAATGCTTGGAACGAATTCTCAATCCTAAGTACCTTTGTACATGAAAAAAAATTATTTTTCATTATATTTTTTATATGTGAGAAGAAGATTGTTGATTAAGGTTTATTAAAGTTTATAAATATACGATGAGTACAAAATTAGTTGAGATGCTGGAGGCAGAGATAGAGTCTCGCGTTCAAGTTCGAGTCGCTGAAATTCTGGCAGAGAAGGATGCGAAAGAGAAGAAAGAGTTAAATCCTTCGGATATTGCACCGAACGGAAAGTTTATTACCCCATTGCTGTTCTGTGGGAAGAAGTATCTTACTCGCGACCAGGTGGAAGACCTGTTCGGGGTCAAATATCCTGCCCTCTGGAAGTGGCGAAAGAAAGGACGACTGGGATACCGGAAGCTGGGTGGTAAGATTTATTTTTCTTATGACGAAATTAAATCTTTGATGGGGTGCTAATAGCGGAGGAAAAGAAAAACCCCAGGGAGTAGAGAACTCTGGGGTTTTTTAAAAAAAGAAATAATGTGTTACTTTCTTTCTTAGCCGAGACAAAGTTAACCATAATTCCTCTATTACACAAATTTATTTTTAAATTTTTGAAAAATAATGGAAGAATTAGATATAAAAACTGCCTTTTTGCTGGCAGAAGTGAATGATTTTATCGAAACAACATCCAAAGTATATCAGATACCTAAAGATATGGTTACGGTGGCTGTTTATATGGCTGCTGCGGTGGCTGCTGGTAACAGAATAACCACATTTGATGGTGTTTACACCAACAAACTTTCGCTGTGGGGGATAACTGTCGGCATATCGGGTGCCGGAAAGTCTCAGTATGCGTACAAGGTATTTCAGCCAATACTAAAGAGGAATGATATATTGATAGAAGAGGATAAAGCTGAGAAAAAGAAGTGGGATAGGAAAGGTGAGGAACCTGTACAACATGATTTCCGTATGCACTCTGCTACGCTGGAAGCAGTGTTGAAGAAATTGAGCGATAACCCTGACGGAATTTTCTATTTCCGACCAGAATTGTCGGGGTGGGTCGGAAGCTTCGGAAAATACAATCGGGATGACACAGAATATAGTTCTTGGATTGAACTCTGGGACGGGAAAACTTTCCCTATTCACACGAAGACGGGAGAGACGAAATTTATAAATTGCAAAGACCCTGTATTGTCTGTTTTTGGTGGCGTTCAGCCGCATATATTGAAGAGGTTCGCAAATAAAGATATTGTAGGAACAGGATTCCTTGGTCGCCTTTTAATAGTTTTTCCAAAATTAAATTATCCTACCTGTCCACCGGAAGAAACACTTGATGATAAACTACTATGCTTTTGGGAGGAACTTATAAAAACTATCTATAGCACCAACACTCAATTCCTCTTCAGTACAGAGGCTAAGGAGATTTACAACGAATACTGCTATAAGTATATTCTTGATAAATTATTGGTGTTTGAGGAACTGACAACTGACCCCTACGAACTATGTATGCGCGAGTTCTACGGGAAAATAAAGATTTACGTGGAGAAGTGGGCAGGAATTTCAATGCTTCTCGCCGGGAAATCAGGATTGATAGATGCAGAGATTATGCAGGAGGCTGTTGATGCAATGAAGGTGATGGAAAGCTATGCACAAAAAGCCTACGGTTTCACTTTTGGCAGAAGTGAAGGCTCAGGAAAAGGAACTGTTATAAGAAATTTAAATAAATATTTTCCAATTAAAAATCAGTCTCAGTTTGCTGATAGCATCGGAATTTCCCGTTCACTTGTTAATGAATATCTTCACGCAAAAAAGTGAACGTCGAAAATTGCGGAATACCGCATGAATACTGGAAAAGCAGTGTTCTCCTGTGTTCACATATTATCTCCGGATTTTAAATATTATCTAATGGAGACGTGAACACAGGCGAACACGCAAATCATTGAACTACAGATTGTTACGCAAAAAACGGTGTTCACTTTTAAAAACAAAAAAATAAATGAAATGAGTACAGCAGAAATCAAAGAAAGATATACATGCTTCGACCTACTGGGCGAGGCAGTAAAGAAGGTAGCCGGTGGTTACCTCTACAGGTGTCCTTGGCGCGAGGACGCACATCCCTCACTGTCTGTATCTAACGATGGCAGAGGGTGGCATGACTTCGCTACTGGAGAACATGGCAGCGTCATAGACCTGGCATTGAAAGTGTGGAACACCTCCAGTGTGAGTGAAGTGTGCTCCCGTTTCGGAGAAAAGACGCTTTCTTTTCCTCAGCCTTTCATTCCAATAAAGAATAGAGCTAAAGAAAAAGTAAGCCTGCAAAGTGCATTTGCCCAATTCAATATAGTTCCTCTACAATCGGATAAGTTATTGGCTTACCTTGGCAGTCGCAACGTAAATATAGAAATCGCGAAGTTGTTATGTAGTGAAGCGCATTACTCTTTTCGCCAGGAAGGAAGTGCTTTGCTTTCTGCCATTGCTTTTCCTAATGATGTTGGCGGTTACGAACTTCGTGGTGCTCCCTATCCGGGAAACGAGAAAGGCTTCAAAGGAGCAAAGGCTCCAAAGGGCATATCTACCATATCTAAGGTGGATAATGCTCCAGTAGTAGTGTTTGAGGGTTTTACTGATATGTTGAGTTTCGCAACACTCTGTGGTGCTATCAGACATAATTATATTGTGCTTAATAGTGTTGCGCTCGTTGACCGAGCGATTGAAAATTTACACAGTTATGAGGGTAAAATTTTTCTTTCACTTGACAACGATACAGCAGGTGATGAAGCAACAAAAAAGATACTGGAAGCATTTCCGCAGGCTACAGATTTACGCAGTCGCTTTGCTCCATGCAAAGATGTCAATGAATACTTATCAAAAAAATAGAATATTTTCAACTGTGAGCCAGCGAGTAGTTCGAGAAGAATGAGTTGTACTACGTGTACTACAGTAGTACACGTAGTATAATTGGGGGGGTATAGTAAAAATAGCGCAGATTCTTCCATTAAAGGGATAGAAGAATTTCCTTCTTTTTACGAGTCAAAAAAAATCTTTGTCTTTCCGAAGATTTTTTGTACCTTTGCCATCGATGAGCGCAGGAAGACCACATAACAGTACTACCCCGATATGGCGCAACAATGCTGCCATAAAGGTACGCATATATCGCTGGATGAAAAGTGGAAGTGAGACAAAGATGGGTTGTGCCAGGGATATGGAAATGTCACGCACTACTGTTATCAAGTGGTGGGATGTTATGGAATGGACAGCAGAGGAACTTGATAACTTTCAGAAAGTTGGAGCATGGTATATCCATAGCAAAGACCCTGAAGATTTAGGAATGTGCGCAATAGAATTAGGTTTGCCTATTGAGGACGTCTATTTGGATGTCGCTACTTGGAAAGAAATGATTCCAAAATACATGATATAACCACTTCTTCAAGTTAAAGAAATATAATTTTTTTGCCGCGAGTGTTCAAATTAATTCAGATTGGACTAAAATCGGGATATTTTTTGAACACGCAATGTATAATGTATAAATATTAAGCGCGCGAGGAAATTTGGTGGATTCAAATTTCCTTTTTACTTTTGCAGTCGAAAGCTATTGGCATGGTGAACATACCGCCATAGCCAATCATCGATGGCAGGGAATCTTCAACCAGTGAAGTTCGCCAAAAAACGACACAACCAAGGGATGACCTGCCATTTTTCTATGAAATAGTAACAAAATTAAAATAAATTGATTACCTTTGCACATAAAATAGGAAAGTGCCCGACCAGTGAAATCGCCAATTACACAACCACGGGCGCACAGTTCAGCAACTCACACAGTGAGCTGCCTGCCTGTGTTGGAATGGTGTTTGGCGATACCTACTGGTGCATAGGGGGTGGCTCACTTTTTCTTTGACTATATATTAACAGCTCTCTCTATGCCATCAGGGGGCACCAGAAAAATTCGCCATTATGAAGAAGTATGTTTTCTTCGTGCTGCTCATAGCAGCTACAATCAGTGCTAAAGCACAACAAGTAACGGCTCCAGAGCCAGAGTTCATCAATTCTTACTGCATCCTCACATCGGATTCTACCTATGCTATCCTGCCTAAAGAACAGGGTACCATAGGAAGTCATCAGAACAAGGTCAAGAAATGGGGACGATTGCTGGGCGGTGCTGCAAGCATTGTCGGCGCAGCAGGTATTGTTGGCGCACATATAGGTGCTAACAGCGGTTCAGTCTCTGGAGTCATGGCAGGACTTACGGCTGCTAACACAGCACATGGCGTTGGTTCTGCTGCCGATGCAGTCAGTGGACTGGCAGGCTCATCAGGCATGGACGTAATATTCAGTGGAGGCAGGTCATCTTATGTTGTAAAGAATGACGGACAGCCCATCAGACTTCTCATAAAGGGTGAGAAAAACGATACCGACCCAATGGACAGCTATCGCCTGGTTCGCTTCAATGCCAGCAAGAAGGAACGCAGAATTCAGTGGATGGAGTTTGAATCATCCTTGATAGGCTCTGAAGAGACGAAGAAGGCAGGCTATGTGCCTTTCGAGGGACACAAGTATGGTGAGCAGTCTTATTTGCTGACAATCCCTGCATCAGAAGCTATAAAAGGCGAATACGGAGTATTCTTCATGAATATCATTACCGCCACGTACGTACCCGTTGGAACTTTTAGCATTAAATAGGCATTAGGAATATGTCTAAGACAATCATTGTGCACCTTTCACAAGATTGTGAGGTAGAGATTTGCTATGACGACTACGATATAGAGCAAATAAAGGGACATTTGTTCTGTTGCTATCAGGATAGAGTGCAGACGTTCATTAATCCATTGGACTATGCCTATATAGAATCTACATCTACGCACCACATCCTATGGCATCCCATTGACAGCAGGAATCATGTTCTTGATATGTATTCCAAATCCATGTCCCTACTCTACGAGAAACTACGCTGTGTAGGACTAAAGCAATTCTGGCGTATACACTCGTCGTATATCATAAACAGTAGATGCGTCACCAAATTTGCTGATAATAAGTTCTATCTACGAAATCAGCTCAGGCCTATTCCTGTTGGGGAGAAATACAAAGAAGATGTACAACAAAAGATTATTATTTTATAAAAAA
>JAEEGH010018649.1_pt1 | contig 14641 bp, 12 predicted proteins | sample 9134181 | NCBI WGS metagenome assembly JAEEGH01 (sample SAMN16246544, study PRJNA631951) | gut metagenome | biome: gut microbiome; feature: rumen; material: DP-attached | host: Bos | place: Iran: Karaj | collected 2018-10 | reverse complement strand
TTTCGCGTCCTCAGGCTTGCCGGCGAGATCTGCGGAGACATCAGGCAGGTATTCACCTTTTCCGTCCACAAGGCTGTAGCCCTTTTCGGTGATAGTGAAGCTCACCATCTGCAGGGAGGGGTTTTCGAAAATCTCTTTCAGGCGCTCTTCATTTCCGTAGAGGTAGACCTTCTCAGCAATGGAACCGACGACGGCTTTCTCTACCTTGCCATCAGAGCGAAGCGTTACCTTAACAGTGAGATTGTCGTTTGATTCCGGCTTTTTCTCCCGGCGTTCCGCAGCAATAATACCGGTTTTGATGATTCCGGCATCCAGAAGCCGCTGACAGGCATCCGCCTGAAAGGCTTTGAAGATGTTGCCGGCACCGAAGTGTATCCAGGTGGGATTGGCTTTTGTCGTTTCCACCATAGCGGCACGGTCAAATGCGGGAAGACGATAGCCTTTTGCTTCCCATTCGGCTTTGTTCTGCAATCCTTGTTCAGTCAGAATCATTTTTTTGTCTCCTTTTCCATCGAATCCCAGACCCCCAGCATATACATAATGCCGAGGGCGCGGTCATATAGTCCATAACCGGGGCGGCAGTTTTGCGGACCTTCTCCCCAGATGTGCCTTCCGTGATCCGGGCGGATGTATCCCTGAAAACCACAGTCATGATACGCGCGAAGAATGTCAATGATACCTGTATCGCCGTCACAATCCCGATGGGAAACTTCAGAGAAGTTGCCATTGTCGTAATGCTTTACGTTGCGAATATGCGCAAAAGCAATGCGGTCGCAGTGTTTGCGGACGATATCCGCTACAATGTTTTCCGGATTTGAGTTCAGACTGCCGGAGCAGAGTGTGAGGCAGTTGTACGGGTCATCTACCATGTGCAGAAAATGATCCACAGCTTCTTCACTGACCATTAGACGGGGCAAACCAAAGATATCCCAGGGAGGATCATCCGTGTGGATGGCCATTTTAACGTCGCACTCGTGACAGACAGGCATCAGCCTTTCAAGGAAATACTTCAGGTTTTCCCACAGCTTTTCCTTTGTGACATCCTTATAAGCCCGGAACAGCTCCTCAAGATGTGCTATGCGCTCCGGCTCCCATCCGGGAAATGTCATTCCGCTTTCTTCCTGTTTTTTCAGGAAGTAATCTGCCATTTGTCTCGGATCATCCACAATCTTGTCTGCTTCATAGAAGAGGGCTGTGGAACCGTCCGGCAGAGGGTGAAAGAGATCTGTACGCATCCAGTCAAGAACGGGCATGAAATTATAGCAGATCACTTTAACTCCGAAGGGTGCGAGATTGCGGATCGTCTGAATATAATTGTCAATATACTTGTCTCGGGTCGGCAGGCCAATTTTGATATCGTCGTGAATGTTGACAGATTCTACCACATCCATGTTGAAGCCATAAGGTTCCAGCTGCTTCTGCACCTCGGCGATTTCTTCCTGCTGCCACACTTCACCGGGCATTTTATGGTGCAGCCCCCAGACAATTGTACTGACGCCGGGTATTTGCCTGATGTAAGAAAGCGGGACTTTGTCATTTCCTTCGCCGTACCAGCGAAAACCCATCTGCATTGGCATGGGGACCTCCTTAAAATTTTTCACGGTTGATCCAAAGACCAAGCGCGGGATTTGGAATAAAGTAAATCTCTTCTCCGTCCGGGAGCGTGTTGTATCCGTAAGTAAGCTCAAACGGGTTGTACCGGGCTGCTGCCTTTTCATAGGATTCCGGAATAAATCCGACGGAAACAATTTCTTCCTGAGAGATATTCTTTACTGCATAAGTGATGCTGAAACGGCCGTCGGACGACCCGTGGATCAGATGAGCGGCAGCACCCATGTTTTCACGCAGGTCGGTGTTTTCTGCCTTTTTGAATTCTTCCAGAGTGTGGATCCTTCCGCGGTAACCGTATTTTCGAATTAAAGCATCGACCTGGTCATCTTCCCCGAAGCGTTCCACACCGGGTGCGAGGATAATCAGTTCACCGCCGTCTGCCATTGCCATACGGGTACGGTAGACCGCTTTGTTGCCGAGCCAGGTGCTCTTGAACTCCGATGGATCGAGATAGACCACGCATTTTTTGATGCCGTGCTCCACAAAATCGATGTTCTTTTCCTGCGCAAGCTTCACTGCCTGTGTGAGGCATTCACGCCCTTCTCCGATGAACAGCCCGTGGGTCTGAATATTCCCTCCCGGGGCGGTTGTGACGGTCAGGGCGAAAAGAATCGGACGGTGATTCAGGAAGTGCTCCATTCCGTAATCAAAGATCTTCCGGACGGGAGTATAGTCCTTGCCCATCATGCGCTCCATCCCGTAGACAGCGCCGACCATGTGGGATTTGTTGATCATATCGCTCCCGCCGACGCCGACGAAGAGGTTTTTTGCATGGTTGGACATGCCGATCACTTCATGCGGAACAACCTGACCGGGAGAAAGGATCAGATCATAGCTCTCATCCATAACACGGCGGTTGATTTCCACACTCACCGGATCCGTCCAGAGCCCTTCCGTGATGGACGCAATATAATCACCCGGAACTTCCCCAAGCTTTACTACATCATGCCGCCAGTCATGCACGAGAAACTTTTCTGCCGGGATATCTCCGTACATTACCTGAATCTGGCTTTCGGTCATCGGAGCGTGTGTGCCGAGAGCGGGCATAATGTCAACCTCTATACCCTTTTCGGTCAATTCATGATAGCAGATGTTGGTAATAAGGCCTGCGTTGGAATGGAAACGCGTAAAATCCGGTGGAAGAATCAATACTTTTTTCAGTGTTCTGCCTTCCAGTGCCTCCAGAAGAGCTGCCTGGATTTCTTCCCGGGTAAGACCGGTTTCCCGGTCAGACACTCTGAAAATATCCATCTTCTGCTCCTTACACAGTATAGCTGGAGGAAGCGGTATTTCCTCCGTGCCCCGTCCAGTTGGTATGGAACATCTGGCCGCGCGGAGCATCAACACGCTCATAGGTGTGGGCTCCGAAATAGTCACGTTGTGCCTGCAGGAGGTTTGCCGGAAGGGATGCACAGGTGTATCCGTCAAAGTAGCTCAGAGCGGAAGAAAATGCCGGCATCGGAATCCCTGCCTTTCCTGCATAGGCTACCACTTCACGCCAGGCTGGGATCAGATCCTGCATCACGGAAGCAAAATAGGAGTCGTTCAGGAGGTTGTCCAGAGCAGGATCCTTGTCGAATGCTTCTTTGATCTTTCCGAGGAAGACACTGCGGATGATGCATCCACCGCGCCACATAAGAGCAATCCCGCCGTAATTGAGGTTCCAGCCGTAGGTGTTTGCAGCTGCCCGCATGAGAGCATAACCCTGTGCATACGAAATGATCTTGCTGGCATAAAGTGCTTTCCGAATGCATTCGACAAATTCCTTTTTGTCTCCTTCAAACCGTGGAACGGAACGGTTGTAAAGGGCAGCGGATTTGACTCTCTCGTCCTTCTGAGCTGAGAGACAGCGTGCGAAAACAGCTTCGCTGATCAGCGTAAGGGGAATACCTTCGTCCAGTGCGGAAATGCTTGTCCATTTGCCTGTGCCCTTCTGGCCTGCACGGTCAAGAATCCGATCAACGGTGAAAGAGCCGTCTTCCTCTTTATGGCTGAGGATATCTGCAGTGATCTCGACAAGATAGCTGTCCAGCTCTGTTTTATTCCACGCAGAGAAGACTTCGTGCATCTCATCGCAGGTAAGGCCGAGCCCGTCACGCATCAGCTGGTAAGCCTCGCAGATCAGCTGCATGTCGCCATACTCAATGCCGTTATGGACCATCTTCACAAAATGCCCTGCACCGTTTTCACCGACCCAGTCACAGCAGGGGGAACCGTCTTCTACCTTGGCACAGATGCTCTGGAAGATCGGTTTGACATACGGCCATGCTGCGGGGGAACCGCCGGGCATCAGGGAGGGGCCTTTCAGGGCGCCTTCTTCTCCACCGGAGACACCTGTTCCGATATAGAGAAGACCTTTGCTTTCCACATAGGCTGTGCGGCGTGCCGTATCGGGGAAATGGCTGTTGCCGCCGTCAATCAGGATATCGCCTTCTTCGAGGCAGGGGATAAGGGACTCGATCAGGTCATCTACGGCTTTGCCGGCTTTGACCATCATGAAGATCCTGCGGGGCTTTTCCAGAGAAGCTGCAAGTTCTTCCAGAGAGTGAGCGCCGATGAATTTCTTACCTGCACCTCTTCCGTTGACGAAAGCATCCACTTTTTCTGTGGTCCGGTTGTAGACTGCAACTGTGAATCCCTTGGATTCCATGTTCATGGCAAGATTCTCGCCCATTACGGCGAGGCCGATCATTCCAATGTCTGCTTTTTTCATGGTAGTTCCTCCCTAATTATCTCTGCACTCTCGCATTGCCTGCGTAAATGTCCCAAAGCTGCTTTTCATCTGCGGGTTCCGCATAGTCATTCAGGCTGCATGCCGCGAGCACACCGGATGCCCAGCCGAGCTGGATCCACTTGGAAGCCTCATATCCTTTCAGAATGGCATACAGGATGCCGCCGGAAAATCCGTCGCCGCCGCCGATGCGGTCCATCACAGGGATGGGACGCGGTTCCTCTACGAACCACTGACCATCTGCCCAGAGAATTCCGCCCCAGAGATGCTCATTCGCGGAGAGAACCTGACGGAGAGAGGTCGCATAGGCGATCGCATTCGGATAAGCTTCTCGAACCTGATTGATCATCCCTTTGAAGCTCTCAATTTTGGAAGCGAGATCCTTTCCGCCTGCTTCCGGCCCCTTGAACCCGAGACAGAGCTGGAAGTCCTCCTCGTTGCCGATCAGTACGTCTGCCACGGAAGCGATCTTTTTAAAGGCAGAGCTGAGCTCTTCTTCACGGCCTTTCCAGAAGGTAGCACGGTAATTCAGGTCGAAGCTGACGAGTGTCCCGTTTTTCTTTGCTGCTTCTGCCAGACGAAGACAGGTCTGTGTGGTCTGCTCGCTCATTGCAGCGATCAGGCCGGAAAGATGGAGAACGGCCACGCCTTCTTCACCAAAGATGCGGTCCAGGTCAAAATCGTCCGGAGAGATTGTCCGGCCGATTTCTCCTGCACGGTCGTTCCATACGCGCGGCGCACGCATGCCGAAACCGGAGTCGGCAATGTTGAACTGATGCCGATAGCCCCAGGGGCCGCCTTGCGGAACATCCGGGCCTTCAAAGCTGATATTGCGTGCACGGAGCTTTGCCTTGATAAAAGCGGCAATCGGGCTGCCTTCCACAAATTTCGTCATAACAAGGCAGGGCATACCGAGAGAAGAAGCAACATTCAGCACATTGCTTTCGGCACTGGTTGCCTGGAGATAAAAATAGTCGCTGTTGTGGACTGCCATCCGGTCTTCCGGTGTGATGCGTACACCCATGCTGGTGACGCATGCTTCGGCATACTTGTAGTTTTCTCTGATTTTTACGCTCATGATAATCCCTCCGTTAGTTTCTTTCTTATCCTTTCGGTTCTTTTTGGATTCTGCAACTATTGTATCAAAAAAAGAAGAAAAAAAATATTGCGTTAATTGTTGCAAGCATTACCAAACTTGCGGTATACTATGGGCGGAGAAAAGGGGATGAGTCGGAATGAAAAAAATCCGGTCGGATTTCAACAGCCGCCAGTATATGCTTGCGGAAGATTTTGAGCTTTATTACTACAGCGATCTGAATCTGCAGCATGTCGGAAACCACAGCCATGCCTATTATGAAGTCTATCTGTTTTCAGCAGGCAGTGTTGATATGGTGATTGACAATGTGAAGCATTCCCTGCATCCGGGAGATATGATTATTGTTCCTCCGCAGACGCTGCACAGGGCGGTGATCCGGAAAGGGGAAGTCCCCTACCAGCGCTTCGTATTCTGGCTCAGTGTTGCTTATTGTGCCCGATTGAAACGGGAATCTCCGGATTATCTGTATCTGTTTTCCCGTGCCGAGAAAGAAAAAGAGTATATTTACCACCTGAATCTGCTGGAATTTAACAGCACCAGAAGCAAACTCTTTTCTTTGCTGGAGGAGATTCATACGGACCGATTCGGGAGAGATACCCAGATAGACCTCAGTGTACGGGACCTGATCCTGATGCTCAACCGCACCATCTATCAAAAGAAGTATCCTGCTACAAAGAAAGAAAAACTGTCCAGCTACCAGACTATTACGGATTATATCACCAATCATCTGGAGGAAGATCTGAGCCTGGACGCCCTGAGCAGGGAGCTTTATCTGAACAAGTATTATATCGGGCACCTGATTCAGGAAAATACGGGGGTTTCTCTGCATCAGTATATCACAAAGAAAAGACTTGCCGCCTGCTGCGATGCCATGCAGGGAGGGCAGAGTATCGGTGCCTGCTGTGCAAAATACGGCTTTCTGAACTATTCAAGTTTCTACAGGGCATTCCGCAAAGAATATGCCATGTCCCCATCCGAATTCCTGCAGAAACAGGGGTAAAAGAAATCCTGAGATGCCTGTAACAATAAAACAGAACTGATAAAGGCGGTGAGGTCGCTAAACCCCACCGCCTATAAAAAAGCAGTATGAATGAGAATCTTCAGAAGATCACAGTAATCTTCATATATTCCTCAGGATATTTTTCGAGATCGCGAACAGCCTGCGGCGCATCATCGATGGAGACGGTTTTTGTGACGAGTTTGCTTACATCGATCTTTTTGTGGTAAATCAGGTCAACTGCCTCTTCGAATTCTCCGGCGCTGGTTCTGGAACCCAGAAGGTCAAGTTCCTTTTTCGTAAACAGATCTGTAGGGAGAGCCGTTTCTGAATGAGGCCACCCGGTAAAGGCAATACGGCCCGCATGACAGACAACGTCCAGCGTAGAGCGGATTGCCGAGTTTGCACCGGAGGCTTCAAGCACGCACTCACAGAGCATGCCATTAGTGTATTCTCGGATTTTCTCCATCAGGTCATCTTTTTTCAGATTGATCAGGTTTTTTACTCCGGACCGTTCTGCAAGACTGAGACGCTCATCCACCAAATCAATTAGGATCGGCTCTGCACCGTAGGCGATTGCAGCCATAGCAGCCAGCAGGCCAATAGGGCCGGCTCCGAAGATGGCAACGTGCTCGCCTGCTTTCAGACGTAGCCTGTGGATGCAATGCAGAGAAATGGTGAGAGGTTCCGCCAGAGCAGCATCTTCCCATGCCATATCATCCGGGATTTTGACAAGGAGATCTGCCGGATGTGCAAACCGTTCTGACATCGCACCCTCTGTCTGCACGCCGAGAACCTTCAGGTCATCACAACAGTTTGTCCTGCCGATAGAACAGGGGTAACATTTGCCGCAGTAAATATACGGATCGACGACAACGTGGTCTCCCACTTTCAGGCCCTTTTTGTTGTTTTCCGGTATGGAAAGAATCTCGCCCGAAAGCTCATGGCCGATCACCCGGGGATAGGAGACCAGGTTGTTTACACCGCGGAATGCCCCAATATCACTGCCGCAGATGCCTGCTGCATGGACTTTGATCAAAGCCTGTCCTTCTTTCGGGGTGGGTTCCGGAATGTCCTTGATGGCAATGCTCCAGGGTTCTGCCATGTAAACAGCTTTCATCTTGTGTGTCTCCTTTCCTTATAATGCCAGGATCGTTTCCCACACGCGTTCATCTACCGGGATGCCCTGCTCAAGATTTTCTTCCCGAACGCGGTTGCTCCGCTCATTTGGAACACGAGGTCTGGATGTCTCAGAGACGGGAATGCTGTTTTTCACATCTTCGATAATTTCATTCAGCAGTTCTTCCCGACGATCCGTCGTTCTCGTGGCATCAATGGCAATAAAGAGCTGAGAAAGCCCGTATTCATCTTCACTGAGTTCGCCGACCTTACAGACCGAGTTGCCATCAGAAAGGATGGTAACGATCATATCCAGCAGAATCGACATGCCGGAGCCTTTCCAGTAACCCATCGGGATCAGACGTTTGCTCTTCTCAATTTCACCGGGATCGTCGGTCAGATTTCCATGCGTGTCATATCCGCCAATAACAGGGAGCTTTTTGCCGGCGAGGCGAGTGGTTTCCAGTTTGCCGTAAGAGAACTGGGACATGGCACCGTCCATCATCAGATGGCCGCCTTCCTTCGGAACGCAGAGAATAAACGGATTGTTGCCGATCCTGCAGTCAACACCGCCCCAGGCAGGCATGTTGGGCATGGTGTTGCTCCAGCAGATACCGATGCACCCGGCATCAGCAGCCTGAAGGCCGTACTGCCCGCCACGCATCCAGTGGTTGGTATTTTTCAGCGCGACGCATCCGATGCCGTTTTTCTTTGCCAGTTCAATGGCGCGGTCCATGCAGATGCGGGCGTTGGTGTTGCCCATGCCGAGGTTCCCGTCCCACTTTTCAAAGGCACCGAAAGAAGCAACCAAGGTCGGCCGCTTTTCCGGCTTGATATATCCTTTGTCAATGTAGGAAATCATCCGTGGAAACCGGTTGACGCCATGGGAATAGACACCATTGATGCTGTTCTCAACCATGATTGTTGCGCACTCTTCGGCGATTGCTTCGTCTGTGGCTTTGTGTGCTTTCAGCTTTTCAAGAAATACCTTTTTCATTTCTTCCGGCTTGATCCGAAGGCTCATGTCTAATCAGCTCCTCTGTTAATATAGTAATAAAATACTATACACGAGCACCGGCTTTGTCAAGCACATTCTCAATTGACACAATTTGGGTAATGTGATAGTATGACGTTGTAAAAACAAGGGAACAGAAGCAGGTTTTTTGTGTATATCAACCGGATTCGTCCGGTGAAATATAAAAATCTATTTTGAAAGGAGAATTCTCATGAAGAAGATTCTCGCCCTCGTCCTAGCGCTGGTTCTGGTAGCCTCTCTCGGCGTCTGCGCGTTTGCAGATTATCCTGACAAAGCTATCAACCTCATCGTCCCCTACAACCCCGGCGGAACCACTGACCTGACTGCAAGAGCTATTGCAAACGGCATGTCCGAAGTTCTCGGCGTAACCATCAACGTGAATAACGTTGCGGGAGCCGGCGGCTCAGTTGGCTCACTGCAGGTGGAAAACGGCAAAAATGACGGCTACACCATCCTTGCCAACGGCATGCTTGCTTTCACTACCATGCCTGTGAACGGATATACCGAAAAGACCTACAGAGATTGGGACATTTGGCTTGCCACCTATGCTCCGAATGCTATCGTAGTTCCGGCCAACAGCCCGTATCAGACGGTTGTTGATCTCGTGGAAGATATGAAAGCTCGTCCCGGTGAAGTGATGTTCGGTACGGCCGGCATCGGGTCCGGCGGCCACTTCGGCGCCGAGACGATGAAGGCTATTGCCGGCGCTGACTATAACCACATCACCTATGCAGGCGGTGGCCCGGCTGTTACGGCAACACTTGCAGGAGAAGTGGAAGTATGCCCGCAGCTTCTTGCTGAGACCAAGGATCTGATCATTGCCGGCGATCTCCGCTGCCTTGCGGTGCTCTCCGAGGATGACATTGAAATCGCAGAAGGTGTTGTCTGCCCGTCCATCATGAAGTACTATCCGGAAGAGGCAGCTGCCTACGTTCCGATGGGCGAAGTAACCGGCATTGCAGTGCCGAAGGGCCTTGATGAAGCTATTCTTGCAAAGCTCGATGAGGCGTTTGCCTTTGCAGTAGAGCAGGCCGAAGTTGCAGACTTCTGCAACCTCAAGAGCTTCACTCTTATGCCTATGACAAGAGAAGAGAGCCAGGCCTTCCTTGATACCTTCACCGCCAAAGCATGCTACCTCCTCTGGGATGCAGATGCATGTGCAAACAATCCTGCCGATTTCGGCATTGAGCGCTGATTTTCCGCTGAATTGGTCTGCTGCCCTTGCGGCAGCAGACTTTATTTTTATAAGGATCGTGATGATATGACCAGGAAACTCAAAGATTTTGTCTTCTCGATTATTCTCATCCTTCTGGGGTCCTATGTAATCATAGAAGGGATGAACATCTATCACAAAGCGGCTCAGAAACCGTACAAAGTGACACAGTTTACCGTCTCTCCGGGCTTTCTGCCCGTCCTGCTCGGTATTGCGCTGACGTTCACCGCGCTGATTCTCCTGATCAGTACTTTCAAAGGAGAAAAGTTCGGGGAAGCGCTTGCCAACAGGAAAACAGAATTTATTACATGGACAAAAACAGCATTCAATGCCGATTTACTCAATATGACAATCGGCTGTCTGCTGATGTTTCTTTATACATTTTTCCTGATGCAGCTGCTCCCGTTCTGGGCGGCTTCAATTATATTCCTTGTTGCAATATTTGTGTTTCTCCGAATTGGACCGGTATGGAAATCGGTTCTGTTGGCGGTTCTGGTTGTAGCCCTGATTGTTTTACTGTTCAAATACGGCTTTGGAGCCGCACTGCCGGAATAAGGAGGAACGATTATGCAATATGTTTTGCAGGCTTTTCAGACTGTTCTTCAGCCATATAATATTATCGTGATCATCCTGGCAACAGGATCCGGCCTGCTGATGGGAATGCTGCCGGGCCTGAGCGCAACCATGGCAATTGCACTGCTCACTGGCCTGACGTACAATTTCCCGACGCAGTCTGCACTGATTGCCCTGATCGGTGTGTATGTCGGAGCAATTTCCGGCGGCTGCCAGAGCGCAATTCTCATTAATATCCCCGGGACGCCGGCGTCGGCAGCTACCGCACTGGACGGCCACCCGATTGCAAAACGCGGGGAAGGCGGGCTGGGTATCTTCCTTGCCACAACGGCCAGTATGTTCGGCACACTGATTTCCGTCATTTTTGTGCTCAGCTTTACCCCTGTGCTGACGAAATTTGCCCTGAAATTTGCCTCTTGGGAATTCTTTATGATTGCCATTTTCGGCATTCTGATCTGCGGGCAGCTGACCTCCAACGGAAACGCACTGAAGGGCTGGATCAGCGGAATTCTCGGCCTGATTGTTTCCATGGTGGGTCTTGACGTGGTTGATACCTTTCCTCGTTTCAGTTACGGCAATGTGAATCTCATGGGCGGGATTCAGCTCATCCCGGTTATGATCGGGTTGTTTGGTTTTCCGGAAATCGTGAAGGCCTTTAAGAGAGGAGATAACAGCGATGCTGCTCCGATGAGCAGCTTTAATATGAAAAAAGGATGGAGCCTGGTCAAGAACCACTGGTGGCCTATGGTACGTTCCGGGATTATAGGCGTATGCGTCGGCATTATTCCCGGCGTGGGCGAGGACGTTGGAGGCTGGCTCAGCTACTGGACAAGTAAAAACACCAGCAAGGATCCTGAATCGTTCGGGAAGGGCAATGAACTGGGCGTCATATCCGCAGAAACGGGCAATAACAGCTGCATCGGCGGGGCTATTATCCCGGTGCTTTCTCTTGCCGTTCCGGGGAGTGCACCGGCTGCGGTTCTTCTGGCTGCATTCTATATGCATGGCTATCGCCCGGGGCCGCTGCTGATGTCTGAAACGCCTGACTTTATCTATCGAGTTGGTATTTATCTTGCTCTCGCAGCCATCGTTATGTGGGCTCTTGCACTGGTTATTTCCAGAGTCTCTGTAAGAATTCTCAGCCTGGATAAACGGATTCTGATGCCGATTATTTATGTGCTGTGCGTGATTGGTTCTTACCTCATCAACTACAATCTTTTTGATGTGAAAGTCATGTTTGTTTTCGGGCTGGTCGGTATCGCGCTGAGTAATTTTGAATTTCCAGCATCTCCCTTCCTCCTGGGTGTTATTCTCGGCAGTATGGCCGATCAGAATCTGCGCCGGGGCCTCCGAATTTCCAAGGGGTCATTGGGGCCTATGCTGCAGAGGCCGATCTGTGTCGTATTCCTGATTGTCAATATCCTCATGATTCTCTCACAGACAGGGCTGTTTAAGAATCTGATGCAAAAGCTAAAGAGCTCAAAGAAAACGGAGGAATGAAATGCAGAAAGCAGACGGAATGAATTATGCACCGGAATTCAGCGGAACCACCCATAAGGTTGTGGAAGAGGGGCTTTTCCGGTTCTCGGTAATTGGGCTGGATCACGGGCACATTTACGCCATGACAAACGGCCTTCTGGAGGCGGGGGCAACACTCCGGCAGGTTTATGATCCAGATGTGAAAAAAGTTGAAGCATTCCTCGCGCGATACCCTCAAGCCCTGAAAGCAGAGAGTGAAGAAGAAATCCTGGCATCTGAAATTGATCTGGTAGCCAGTGCCATTCGGCCGGATCTGCGCGGCACGCTGGCGGTACGTGCCATGGAAGCCGGGAAAAACTGCTTTGTCGATAAACCCGGCTTTCTGGCACTGGAGGATCTTGACAGAATCCGGGAAACAAGAGACAGAACCGGGAAGAAATATTATATCTATTTCGGGGAACGCGTTCATGTGGAAGGCGCCGTATGTGCGGAAGAGCTGATCCGGAACGGATCAGTCGGCAGGGTGCTGAATGTGACGAACCTTGCACCGCACCGTCTAAATCCGTCTTCAAGACCGGCGTGGTTCTGGGACAACAGCAAAAACGGCACGATCCTGATCGATATCGGGAGCCACCAGATTGAGCAGTTCCTGACATACAGCGGGTCAAAAACAGCCAAAGTCGTTTATGCTGAAATGAAGAACTTTTCCAATCCGGAACACCCGGAATTCTTCGACTACGGGGACTGCATGCTGGAAGGTGACAGCGGCGCAAGCTGTTTCTTCAAAGTCGACTGGTTTACCCCGGATGGGATGGGGGCCTGGGGAGACGGCCGAACCTTTGTCACCGGTACGGACGGATGCATTGAGATCAGAAAATATATCGATGTAGGCCGGAGCCCGGACGCGGACCATGTCTATTTTACCGATGCAGAGGGTGAGCATCTGATCGAAGCGCATGGTAAATACGGCTTTCCCTATTTCGGAAATATTATTCTGGACTGCATCAACAATACTGACTTTGCTATTGAACCGGAAAAGACACTGGAAGCGATGAGAATTGCAATAGAAGCCTCAAATAAGGCGTTATGGAGGGAAGCGTTATGAAAAACAATCGTGTCGGATTTGGAATCGTTGGGCTCGGACAGATTTCAAAAACTCATGCCAGGGCTCTGCAGGACCAGGAAGACTGTTACCTGGTAGGCGGCTTTCATAAAAATCCGGAAAAGGCCGAAAAGTGGGCGGCAGAGAATAATTGCCGGGCGTTTACTTCTTTAGAAGAGATGCTAGCGGATCCTGAAATTGATGCCGTCAGTATCACAACGCCTTCTGGGTATCATCTGGACCCTGCTCTTGCGGCAATCCGTGCCGGGAAGCATGTCCTGATTGAAAAGCCGATGGAAATCACGGAAGAACGGATCAACCTTCTGATCGAAGAGGCAAAGAAACATCAGGTCCTTCTGTGCGGAATTTTCCAGAGCCGCTTCCAGGATGCGCCCCTGCTCATGAAAAAGGCAGTGGAAGAAGGGCGGTTCGGGACGATTACCCTGGCGGATGCCCAGTTTAAGTGGTATCGCACACAGGAATACTACGACAGCGGTGCATGGCGCGGGACCTGGGATGTTGACGGCGGTGGCGTTTTGATGAATCAGGGAATCCATGCCATTGACCTGCTGCTCTTTCTTATGGGGGATCCTGTGGAGGTCAGCGGCTTTACGGCAACGCTTGCCCATGAGAGGATCGAAGTGGAGGATGTTGCTGTTGCAACCCTTCGGTTCAAAAACGGAGCATTGGGCATTATTGAGGGGACAACAGCTGCTTATCCCGGCAGTTTGAAGCGGATTGAGATCTGCGGCTCGAAGGGACAGGCTGTGCTGGAGGAGGACTCCATTACAAAGTGGGAATTTGCGGAAGAGAGGCCGGAGGATGCCGAAATCCGAGCCAGATTTGCCGCATCCACGTCTTTCGGCGGTGCCAATGATCCCAAGAATATCAGCCAGATTGGGCATACACGCGAATTTGCAGACTTTTCCAGGGCGATCAAGAACGGTACGGAGCCGTTTATCCCCGGGGAAGAAGCCTGGCGCTCCGTGCACCTGATTCGCACCATCTACCAAAGTGCCAAAGCCGGGGCCTCGGTAAAATACTGATGAGATACGGTTTCTGTACTGGCTTTGCGACGACCCCTTTGTTTACCATCGACAGCAGCCTTGAGGCTGCTGTCTCATCATGGGGGTTTGATTATATCGAGTACCCTCTGATGAGCGTAGCCGCGTTAACGGAGAAGGATTTTGCAATGTTACGCCAGAGAGTGGCTGATGCGCATCTGGCATGTGACAGCATGTGCAATCTTTTTCCGGCTTCCGTGCCTGTGATCGGAAATGCCGTTTCTGAAAAACAGATCCGCACCTATCTGGATATAGCTTTTGAGCGGGCTGCCATACTCGGAGCGGAAAAGATCATTTTCGGCAGTGCGGGAGCCAGAAAGCGCGGGGATCTTCTGAAAGAAGAAGCGGACCGGCAGTTCCTTGCCTGCCTTCATATCCTGGAGGAATATTGCTCTTTTTATCAAATCCCTGTTTTACTGGAAGCGATTCGTTACGGAGAAGCGGACTATATCAACACCCTTGCAGAAGCTGCGGAGATGGTATCTCTTGCTGAAAGGGAAGGCTGCTCCCATATAGGGCTGATGGCTGACCTGTATCACATGGACTGCAACCGGGAAGACTTTTCCGATCTGGAAAGATATTTTCCGTTGATCGGACATGTCCATGTCTGTGAAGCCGAG
>JAEEGH010018646.1_pt1 | contig 14641 bp, 10 predicted proteins | sample 9134181 | NCBI WGS metagenome assembly JAEEGH01 (sample SAMN16246544, study PRJNA631951) | gut metagenome | biome: gut microbiome; feature: rumen; material: DP-attached | host: Bos | place: Iran: Karaj | collected 2018-10 | reverse complement strand
ATCGTAATCTTGTGGTGATCGACAGTCTCGTTCATCTGCGGCTCACCCCATTCCTGGAAGTACTTGCCCATCTTGAGCTTCGAGAGGAGCGCCACATTTTCACCCTCGACAAAGAAGTCGCGGTACGTCACAAGCGTATCTTCGTCCGGCATGTAGCAGCTCAGCACAACGCGGTTCAAGCCTGCACGAATCTTGGCAGAATCGAGTTGCAGCGTGTCAGCGCTTTGCGACACGAGCATTTCGCCCTGGTCCTTGTCGTTCACCTTGTAATCGCAGGCAATCGATTCCGGGAAGCGCTTGTTCACGACAATCATGCCGTTCGTTTCTTCGCTCACCATAAAGTTCTGCGCATAATGCGACACGCCCTTCTTCGAGATAATCTTGTAAATAGCAAGGCCATAACCGAACAAACGGGCTTCCATCAATACGCGTTCGTTTTTGTATGCGCCCAAGATATCGTCAATCTGGTCGGTCGTCTTGAAGCCCACCACACGACTATTGCGATTCACCTTGCCGTAGCCATCCTGACCGCGCACAAGATAAATATTGCCTCCAGACTTTTGCATCCATTCAGCAAACTTTTCGGTGCTCCAGCTCTTAAAGGAACTTTCGCTAAACGAAGTATGGCCCGACGCCAGCATCTGCCACGGTCTTGCGTAAATGAACACGGAATTTTTCGGATACTTCGCCAGTTCCGTATTCAAGAAGTCTTCTTCGGCCAAGAGCTTGTTCTTGTAATAGAGCATGTTCGCCTTGTAGCTCGGGGCATGGTAAAGCATGAGCCCGATAGACAAAAGGCAAGCAAACCCCGCCACAATCTTTGCGGCAGCATCGCTCTTCATCTTCGTCGTAAACACGAGTGCATCGTAAAGGCCGAGCGCCATCAAGAGCGCAAACAGCGGGAGCGCCACAAGCACATAGCGCTGGTTGATATCAATCGTAAACGTTCCAGACACATTCAGGAGAATCACAAAAATCTGCACGCAGAACGTGATGCCCAAGATAAATCCGCGCACGTAACGGCGAGAGTAAATCATGCGGAACAGGAGCCAAACCGTTGCCAAAAGCAAAATCACGGTAAACGTCGTGTAGAACGGATTTTCCATGATACCGCCAAAAGCAGAATCCGGCTTGAGGTTCATCATAACTTCGATGTTCGTCTTGAGGTTGTACCACAAGTTTTCAAACGAGTGCGCCGCATGCGTACCGCCCTGGAAGTCGTACCCGCGATAAGCTGCCATCGTGTTGATCGAAGGCCAGCTCACCGCAATCACCGACGCCACAAAGGCTGGCAAACGGTACGGCTTTTCAAGGAAGTAACGGTAATAGTAAAGCGCAAACGGGATAAACGCAAATACAGTCTCCTGGCGGGTCTGCGCAAAGAATCCAAGCAGCGGAACCGTCAAGAGGAAATGCTTCCACGTGACCTTGTTCGTCGGCACAAACGCGTACCACGCCATAAGCACCGCAAGCAAGAGGATGTAGAGGACTTCGGTCGATGCGGAGCGCGACTGCAACAAGTATATCGGCATGCCGCCCAAGAACGCCGTCGCCGCAAGCGCAAGCTTATCGCTCTTGAACCACTTGCTAAGCGCAAGGAAGAACGCAATCAGGCTCAAGATGTAGAACGGATAGTTCACCGTCAATGCCGTATCGCGGTTCGGTTCCATGAAGTTGAACACGAGCGAATAGACAAACCCGAGCGCCTTGCCCTTGAAATTGTTCACTTCCGTTTTACAATCGAGAACGCCGTCCGTCCAGATGCCCTCGTTACAGACGCCGCCCGTATGCTGGAAATACATCTGGAGCCCCATCGACTCCCAGCTCGTCTCGTCGCTCAACACGCGGTGCGTATTGCCGATATTGCCGAAGATGAACACCGAGAACACGATGAGCAAAAGCGCAAGCCCGCAAAAGCCCTTGCCGCTCGGCAAGAAGCCGCGGATATGCTTTGCCACGAACGGTGCGTTGACAACGACACCCGCCACGAGCAAAAGGAACGTGAGGAGGATGGAGTAGTACCCCCACTCGATGTCCCAATGGCGCGCATACGACACGGATAAATTGTTAAAAATAAGGAAAGCGGAAACGAGCACAAATGCCGTCGCCGCCAACATCACATTCTGAGGTTTATCCCAATGAAGAGATTCCGTCCATTCCATAAAGGACTGACGCAAAGACTTACGCTTCACATCGTCCCTTCCCAACTTTTTGTTTTTCATAGTATGTTAAATATAAAATTTATACAGAAATTCCAAGGCGTTCCCTAGCTATTTTCTTGCCAGTTTGTACGTCAAATTTACCAGAACCTAATTTTGGCAGTTCATCCAACTTGAGTACAGCCCCCGGAACCATCAAGGGCGGAAGCCCAATCTGGCGAAGCATCGTCTTGACTTCGTCTTCGGACTTGTCTCCCGAATAAAGGAGCACAATCTTTTCGCCCTTCGCGCCATCCGGAACCGGAACCGCAATATGGTCGATATCTTCAAACAAGGGGCTTTCGGAAATCTTGAAATCCACGGCACCGAGGCTCACCATTTCGCCACCGAGCTTGGCAAAGCGACTATAGCGATCGACAATCGTCAAAAACCCGTCCTCGTCGATATGTCCCTTGTCGCCGGTCTTGTACCAACGGCGCCCATTGAACATGGCAATTGCGTTTTCGGTACGCTCCGGGTCGTTCAGGTAACCCTTCATAATCTGAGCGCCGCCAATCAAAATCAAGCCGTCGGTTCCCAGCGGGAGCTCTTCGAGCGTATCGGGATCCACAATGCGGAACTGGCAACCCGGCATGGGCACGCCCACCGTCCCCGGCTTGTTGCCCACCACGACCGTCTTGTAGTCGTCCAGCAAGAAATCCTTCGTGTTGACGGAGGCGACCGGCGTTGTCTCAGTGCAGCCAAAGCCTTCGAAAATTTCAAGCTTGAACTTTGTTCTATACAAATTGCGGATATCTTCGCGAATCTTTTCGGCACCGGCAAAGATGCAACGCACATGTTCGAACATGAGCGGATGGATGTAGCGGCTCGTGCCCCACATGCGAAGGAACGTCCCCGTTGCCACCATGATAGTCACCTTGAATTCCGCCGCCATGCGGCCAATCAGGCGCACATCCGTCGGGTCGGGGCAAGTTGCCACCGGGACACCTTCTACCATGCAAAGCATAGTCGTAATCGAAAAGCCGAACGCATGGAACATCGGCAAAAGCCCAAGGAACACATCTTCCGCCCCGACATTGATGACGCTTGCGCACTGTTTGATGTTGCCCATCAAATTGAAATGCGTGAGTTCCACGCCCTTCGGCGTCCCTTCGGAACCGGAACTGAAAATAATCGTCGCCACATCGTCAAGGCTCACCTTCTTGAAGAAGCGCCATTCGAGATACCATGCCGGGAGGAACATCACGCGCAAAAAGTTCAGAATAAGCGTCGGTTTCTTGACAAACTGCTTGCCCAGGTCTTCCATGTAATAGACTTTGTAATTGCAAAGCAGCTTGCCTTCAAGATCGACGCCCTTCTGTTTTAGCTTATCTACAAACGCATGAGCGGTCACAATCGTTTTTACCCCTGCCACCTTGCAGCAGTAATCCATCGTCTCCGGCGTGCTGGAATAGTTCAAGTTGCAGACGGTCCTTGCCTTGACAAGCATCGCAAGGTTCGTAAAGATTCCCGGGCCCGAAGGCGGAATCAATATACCCACGCACTTTTCGTCCTTGCCGAGAAGTTTATCGAAAATGTTGGCAAACGTAAGCGCAGCCGTCGCAAGGGAATAACCCGAGAAATGCTTTCCGTCGGGGCTGAACACCAAGGGAGAGTTTTTACGGCGCTTCGAAGCACGAATCCAGCTGTTCGGCACCGGACGGAGTCTGCGGATGTACGCCTCCCATGCAGTAATCGAGAGTTCCTGGATGGAACGCAACATCTGCACGTTACCGCAATCGACGGGCACGGGCTTGCCGAACGCGACCGAGACAATGCGGCCACCACTGTGAACAATGTCCTGATACCCGGCACTCGCCATGGAATAGGAACTCCCCCACAGCCCCTGCACATAAAGCGGCAAAAGCGTGAGCTTCGGTACATCCTTGATAGCGGAACTGTAATCCAGACGGAAGCGGTTCACGTTGCCCGTCGGCGAAAGCGCATTCTCGGGGAACACCACCACGGCCTCGCCACGCAACAGCGATTCATGGGCCTCCGCCATAGCCTTCTCGGGGTGCGCGAGGTCCAAATCAATCACGTTCATCTGCGAAAGAATCAAGCGCACGTACCACTTTTCGTACGAGCGGCGGCTCAGCACAAAGCGGAGCGGACGCGGGCTCGCCATCTGGATAAGCGCCCAGTCGATGTAAGAAATATGGTTACTGACAAGGAAAACAGGACCTTCCCACGGCAAATTCTTGAGACCGTTCACAATAAACTTGTAATGGAGCGACAGCGTGGTGCGGAGCAACTGGCGCAAAAGCGACTGCGGCATAATCCACAACGCCCAGACGGTCGCCGCCGTGCAGAAAATGCCAAGCACAAAGAACAAGTCCATGCGATCCAGTCCAAGCAGACGCATCGAGAGAATCGCAAGCACGTCGAACGCAATGACGCAAAGGTTCTGCACCGCGTTATTCACCGAAAGCACATGGCCCGCAGACCTCGGCTTGGAATTGTACAACAGCAGCGCAAACATCGGGAGCATGTACATGCCGGCACAAAAGCCGAGCAGAGCAAAGGCAATCGCGTTATACGGCCTCGGGATAAACGGAATCAGGTAAATCAGAATGGCAGAACCGGCCGTACCCATCGGCACAAGTCCCGTCTCGATAAAGTTGTTCGACATGCGCATGGCGAACGCGAACCCGCCAATCAAGCCAATGGCGGCACCCAGAATTGCATAATTCACCAACGCGTCCAAACCGAAAAGCGAACCCGAACAGAACTGGTCCTGGATGACAAACACCATGAGGAATATCAAGACCCAGAACATCGAAAGCCCGATGATGGACTGGCGGATACCGCGGTTGCTCCACGCCTTCAGGAACTTGCGGCGCGCAAAGACGAGATTCCAGTAACGCTTCCACGGGAATTTCATTTCGCGGTCGAAAGCGCCAATCGCCGGAAGACGCATCGCGAAAACAATCCCGAGCAACTGCAACACGCCCACCGCGATAAGCACCGGAAGCATGGCCTCCTCAAGACTCGCAAGCGCAAGGCCGAGCCCCGACAGCACAAAAGCGCTAAAGCAAACTATCATGAGGATACCCGTCCCGTACGCGAGATTCCTCACCCCCATCAGTTCCTTGAGGTAACCGCCACGCGCCGGAGACTGGAACGCCTGCAAAATAAAGAAAAGTCCCACTGATACAAGCACCAGCGGAACACTTTTTTCATAAACACCAAAGCAGAAAATACCAAGCACGGGAAGGGACAACAGTGTAGTATATAGTAGCACGCGTTCTTTGGGGTACTTGTCCGAAAAATAGCCCGCCGGAGTCAATAGCAAGACACACGGCAACAGGAACAGTAAATGCAGAACGTAGAATTGCCAAGAACCTGTTGCGGTAAAACCCATTCGACCGAACACAAGTTCCATCGTCCCGACAAAAATCGTAGCAATAGCCACTTGTGAAAATACTAAGCCATAATAGGAGAAAAATCCTTGGTTCTTTTTCATTAGAAATCCCTATCCTTGTGATGCTAGAAAGTTAATACATTAAACCCAATAGCGTCAGAAGATAATGTAAAAATAACTAGCCCATAAATATGTGCTCGCCACCTGAAAACTTTGCGAAACAGACTTTCCTCAAAGTTCTATATAATACACGACACCCTAAAAATTTCAAATTTTCGGCAAAAATTCGATTTTCTCGAGAAAAAATATCAGAAAAAACTTGCAGATTATACTTTTCTTTTATCTATATTAACTAAGGAGTTTACGGCCTATTTGGAAAGGAGTTAAAAATGTTTTACAAGTATTGGAAACAGCTATCACTTGCATTGACCGGATTTTTCTGGGCAAGTTGCAACAGCTCGACGACCACGGAACCCCTTTACGGAGTGCCGCCCGACCTTTCCAGCAGTTCATCCGAGGTTAAAGCACAAAGCTCCAGCAGCGAAAATAAAATTTCAAGCAGTTCCGAGCCTTTGCCTATGCCCGCCTACGGAGTCGAAATGTATTGCGAAGTCGTCTCGGAACAGGGTTCCACGATTACATGCGAGAACGGCTACACCTGCATTGCAAAAACAGATACAATCCATGTTCCCGCCCCCGAATGCAAAACATTTGACGGTACAACAATATGCCCCGATTATGGCGTAGCCGTGGATATTCCAGTCCAAAAATACGAATGCGAAGACGGGCTCACCTACGATGAACAGACATTCCACAAACATTATAAAAAGTAATTAAGCCCTAAACATGTTCTACAAGTTCTTAAAATTCCTCTTTCTTTCGACGCTCACTCTCGTTTGGGGCGGTTGCGACACCAAGGACGACGCCGTAGCCGGTTACGGATGTTTCCCGACCAAATGTTACAATACAACTGCCACAGACAAAAACGGCATGACCATAAGCATCATCGAATGCGAAGACGGAACTAAATACCTAAGAAACCAGGGTCTTTATGCCGAAGATCCCAAGCGGCAAGAGGAATTGCCGGAAGGCGTTGATGTTTTCGCTCCGCTCTTAGATAATGATGGATGCGGAATCACAAACTGCAAATACGATTCTGTTAAAATCTGTATCGACGGAATCACCGTAGATGAACAAGGTAACGAACACGGAATCGGCGCTTGCCACGCCAACATCGAATGCCCAGAAAAGTAGAGCTTAGTTTATGGAGATTCGCCGGAAAAAGCGAATTTTTTGGAACTTTATGACTTGAAATTTGTATTTTATAAATTAAACAAACTATAACCACAAACTACTCCCTACTTCCGACTTTAATTATGAACATCCGCAAGCACTGGAAAAGACTTTTGCTCACGACCACAGCCCTCTTTTGGGCAAGTTGCACGAGCGAAAACGAAAATACGTTCCCGACGATTGGTCAGGACACGCCACACGCTGTTGACCCTAGTGCAAGTTCTGACAGTCATATCGAAAGTTCTAGCGAAAAAGCCGTCGAAAGCAGTTCATCCGAAGCCAAAGCCCCAAGTTCCAGCAGCGAGCTTACGCAAGTCATGCCCGCCTACGGAGTCTATGACAAAGTTTCATGCTACCTCGATGACAAAGACAAAGGAATAAAGGCGAGCACGAGCAGTCGAGGAGTATTCGAATATTCCTACCACTGCGAAAACGGAGTGAACTGCGTAGCAAGAGACTCGGTAACGGGTTACGAGCCAGAATACCCATGCAAAGAAGACAGCATCACAAAACAAATGATATGTCTCGATTATGGCGTAATAGAGACCACCGAAACAACATTTTCCTGCGATGACGGCAAGACCTACAGCGAAGAAGAATTTCGCAAGCAATACAACAGGCTCTATACGAACAATACTGATCAAAAAAAATCGTCCAGTTCCGTAGCAGAAAGCTCCAGCTCCGCAGCAGAAAGTTCCAGCAGCACAGAACAAAGTTCCAGCTCCGCCGAAGTGACATGCAGTCCTAACTTAGACAAATTTTTCTCCGTAAGCAAAGCCGACCGTTACTCTATAGACAATGCAGCCCCAGACGCATCAAGTCAAGCAAAATTTGATGCAAACAGAAAAATAACAGCCATTCGCGATAGCCTCTCTAAAGACACCCCAAAATGCCTTAAAGACATGCAAGAAGATTTAGAACGCAACTTTGTCGCAGTGTATGGTGCACCATATGCAAATCGCCTCCCCGCAGAAGAAACATGTAGCGACGGCACTACGCGCCCAACAAAAGAATACCTCGAACAGCAGAAATTTGACGAGGAACAAGCAAAGAAAAAGCCTCAATACGACGAAAAATACAATGAGGTGTACAAAGAAGAAACTGAAAAATTCAATAAGAAAATCGACGATTGCTTGAACGATTCAAACTCCATCAAAAGGATTGCATGCGAAATGAGAGAGATGTGTCCTTTATATGGAGTGAATTTAAAATGTTCTTTCAACTACAAATGCGATGACGGCATTTCATGTCAAGGAACCGAAGGCGAAAACGATATGAAATGCACCAACAAGCAAGGCGAAGAAATCAAATACACCCAAGAGGAATTCGAAAAGATATATTACACGAAAAGCAGTTATTAGTCATTGGTCTATACCCCTACCACCTACAACCTAACACCTAAAAATGAACATCCGCAAGCACTGGAAAAGACTTTTGCTCACGACGACAGCCCTCTTTTGGACAAGCTGTACGAGTGAAAACGACAGCGCGCTCCCGACAATAGCTCAGGACACGTCATCCGCTGTTGACCCCAGTGCAAGTTCCAACAGCAATACAGAAAGCTCTGGCGAAAACACCGTCGAAAGCAGTTCTTCTGATGCGGTCGCAAGCAGTTCATCTGAAGCCAAAGCCCCAAGTTCCAGCAATGCTGCGCAGTCCAGTTCCAGTAGTTTAAATCTTAACGCCTACAGGCTTGCAAGCGACCCAAGCATCACATGCATTCAAGATTTCATCAACGGTGGCAAATGCCTCGACGAAGAAGATGCCAAAAGCAACAAAGAAGCTATTCAAAGAAAAATCGACGAGTACAAAAAAGCCGTTGAAGAAAACCAATCGCTGACTTTGGAACAGCTCGACTCTCTCGAAGAAAAAACAATCGCAAATGTAAAAGAATGGATGGATGCAGATTACAAAGCTTATAGAACGTCCAATTACCATTGCATTCATAAAGATCCCGGAACACCGGTATATAAATGTTCGAACAACGAAACCTATGACGCTACCACATTGGTAACAGATTACACAGAAAAACTCATCTATACCAAAGAAGCTCACAAAGCGAAATTTCCTGAAAAATATCAATCCAGTTCTAGCACAGAGCCAAGCTCCAGCAACAGCGCAATGCCCCCATCCCCACTTTGCCAAAAACACGATTTTACCACAGAAGCCGATTTCAATAAAGCGTGGGAAGATGACAAAAAAGAACTTTTAGACATCGCCAAGAAAGAACTCGGAACAAACCTTGCAGAAAAAGACTCGATTTGCCTTGACCGCGTAGAACGCACTTATTGGTCTCCATCCACAGATGTTATTGCTAAAAAGCAAACCTGCGACGGCGAAACAGTCGTGAATCCGCGCTATCAACAGGAGCTAGACACACTCAAAGCATCGGTAAAAAAACTAGTCGACAAATGCATCGAATATTCAAAAATCGAACAAATCGCATGTGTTATCGATGAGATGTGCCCTGAATACGGCGTAGATTCTAAATGCACTTACAAATACAGTTGCAATGATGGTCTTTCATGCAGGAGAACCGAAGGAAAGAACGATATGAATTGCACCGACAAGCAAGGCGAAGAAATCAAATACACCCAAGAGGAATTCGAAAAGAAATATTATACGAAAAGCCGTTATTAGTCAATAGTCATTGGTCCACACCCCTACAACCTATTACCTAAAACCTAAAAATGTACAAGCACTGGGAAAAAATCGCACTCGCCCTGACCGCCTTTTTCTGGGGTGGCTGCAATGACAATTCGTCTTCTAGCAACGAGCCTACAGCATGCTCACTTACTATAGGGTGTCCCGAATACGGAGTTGCGGGCTATTATTGTGAAGACGGCCTTCATCCGGACGACAACGGTCAAAACTGCACCTACCAACCGCCTCCAAAATGCCAAAAATATTATCATTGTGAAGACGGTGTTTCTTGTTGGGCTTATGAAGATGAAACCACTCTAAATTGCTCCGACAAACAAGACAAAGATTTTTCAATCAACGAAAAAGAATTTAATTCCAAGTATTACATAGATAACGATAAATAAAAATGAAGAATCATTTTTTCACATACAACTTTAAATTTGTATTTTAAAAACAACCTCTAGATTCTAAAGCCTATGCAAATCTCTCTTAAAAAGAAACTCGCTCTTGAAGCTTACCGCCTTTACCGTCACAACGAAATCAAGGCGCACCCGCTCACGTATTTTTTCTGGGAATGCACGCTCCGCTGCAACCTGCACTGTCTGCACTGCGGTAGCGACTGCGTCAAGGACGCCATCCCGGACATGCCCCGCGAAGACTTCATGGGCGTGCTCGACAAGCTCGCCCCGCACATCGACCCGAAGCACTTTATCGTGGTGATTACCGGCGGCGAACCGCTCATGCGCCCAGACCTCGAAGAATGCGGCCAGGAAATCAAGAAACGCGGCTATCCCTGGGGCATGGTCACGAACGGTCTTGCGATGACACCCGAACGCTACACGCGACTCCTGAACGCGGGGCTGCGCTCGCTCACCATCAGCCTCGATGGTCTCGAAGCGAACCACAACCATTTCCGCGGCGACCCGCATAGCTTTGAACGCGCCGTACGAGCCATCGACATGGCCGCCCACACGCAAGGACTCACCTTCGACGTGATGACGTGCGTGAACCGCGAAAACCTGAAGGAACTCCCGAAGATTCTCGACCTGCTTTTGAAAATCGGCGTGAAACGCTGGCGTATTGCGACAGTGTTCCCGAAGGGCCGTGCGAAGGACAATCCGCTGTTCCAACTCACGAACCAGGAATTCCGCCAAGTGTTCGACTTCATCCGCGAAGTAAAATCGCTGAACGTCATCAACGTGAACTACGGCTGCGAAGGGTTCCTCGGCAGCTACGAGAAGGACGCCCGCAACTACCCGTTCTTCTGCCGTGCCGGCGTGAACGTCAGTTCCGTGCTTTGCGACGGCAGCATCTCGGCATGCCCGAGCCTCCGTGGCGACTACATCCAAGGCAACATCTACAAAGACGATCTGTGGGACGTGTGGCAGAACCGCTATCAGGTGATGCGCGACCGCAGCTGGGCCAAGATTGGCGACTGCAAAAAGTGCAAGTACTGGCGCTACTGCGAAGGCTCCAGCCTGCACCTCAGAGATGAAAAAACTAAAGAGCTTGCCTATTGCCACGTCCAGCGTCTCGAGGATGCAGGAGCGTAGGAGCATAGACTCCAAAGGGGTTGCCACCATGAACATCCGCAAGCACTGGAAAAAGATTTTGCTGTCCTCAGCGGCCCTCTTTTGGGCTAGTTGCGGCGGGGACAGCGAGAATTCGCCTGTCCTCCCCAACAATAACGGAAGCGAAACGCCTTCGAGCAGTTCCGTTGCGACGCCCACAAGCAGTGTCGGCATTACAGAAAGTAGTTCGAGCGAAATTTCGAGCGCTGACGGCTGTAGCGAAAACTGCGGGACTCCGCTAAGCAGTGCCGAGGAAAGCAGCAGTTCCAGCGCACTCTCTTCGGGAATTTCACGCGAACAAATGCCTTACAGGCTAGCAAGCGACACCAGCGTTGCATGTTATCGCCATTACATAGGGTCCGGGGGCAAGTGTCTCGACCCCGTGCATGTGGCGGACTCTCCGGCTGAAATCATGCGCAAGTTGAAAGAAAACCAGACCCTTTCGCTGGAAGAACTTTCCGAATTGGAAGACGACCTTTTAGGAGAACAGATTGACGTCCCCCTATACGGAACGTCCTTCTACACCTGCACCCATATCGAAATGAAGTCCACCTATGCATGCACCGACGGTAATATGTATGAAAGCCTTGAAGGAGACCCGAAGTATGTGGTGAAGGACAACTTGCTCTACTCCATAGAGGAATACGAAGAGAAATTCCCCAAATCAAGCAGTTCCAGCGAGCTTTCATCTAGTAGCAAACCTCCGTCACCCTTGTGCCAAAAAAGCGATTTTGTCGACAGTCCCGGATTACGGCAAGAATTCGAAAACGACAAGGACGCCATCATCGATAGCGTGAAAGCCACCGAAGGGGTTTCGGAAGAAAAGGTCAAGTGCCTGAAATCCATTTACGCGACCCGCTACCTTTCCGATTTTAGCGGGTATATCGCCAAGACACAGACTTGCGACGGCGACACCATCGTGAACCCGCGCTACCAGGCAAAGCTCGATTCAAACAAGGTTTACATTCAAGAACAAATTGACGAGTGTTTGAAAGACAAACAATAACGGTTCATCGCCAAAATCCGTTTTAAGCACAAAAAAACGCCCGGTTTAAACCGAGCGTTTTTTAATTTCAAGCTACTTTCGAAAGCTTACTTTGCTTCGAAATAGTAAGTCTGGACAGTCTTTCCGTCCTGGGAGAGCTGGATAATCTGCTTGCCCTTCGGGAGGTCGCCAGTAATCTTGAAGAGGTTTTCGGCAACGTATTCGACCTTGAGGTCAGTGCCCTTGTCCTTAACCGGGAACACGCCGTTCGTTTCGCCAGCGCCAAAGCCCTTGCAGTCCTTGTGGGAGGCGATCGAAGCGACAACAGCCGGATAGGTCTTTGCCGTGAGAGCCGTCGTCACAGAGGATGCGTTGCGGTAGAAGACTTCGAGCTTGCCTTCGACGACACGCGGATCCGGGAGGTTCGTGACCTTCGTGACAACCTGAGCTGCAGGAGCCGGTTTGTGCTTTTTCTTGCCCTTCTTTCCCTTCTTCGGGACGCCAATCTTTTCGGCAATGCTTGCAGTAGCGCTTTCGACCTGCTGCGGCATCGACAAACGGTAACCGACAATGGATTCGTCGCAGTTGGCAGAATAAACAACCCACTGGTTCGAAATCTTGAGCGGTCCTTCTGCAGTACCCTGGTACAGACCCGGTTCTACCTGAGAGTTGTAAATGTAGAGACGAAGCGTTGCATTCGGATTCTGTTCCGTCGTCGTAACCGTGGTACGGGTCTTGACATACTTGGAGCGGCCCGCATAAACGCGATAAGTTCCAGGAGGAACCTTGACAAACTTGAACTTACCCTTGCGGAGTTCCTGGTTAAACTCGTACTTCTTCGAAAGGGTGGTGTAAATCGTGGAGTCCATACCGACGGTAGGCATTTCCAACGGCTTACCGGTGAAAGCATCGCAAACTTCACCTTCGATAGTACCAGTCTTTTCGCAACCAGTCATAGCGAGAGCGATGATGGCTGCGGCACAAATGCTAAGTTTCTTTTTCATTTTGCGTCCTCTAGGGTTAATAAGAGAAAAGCCTCCCTAATTAGGGAGGCCCTAAACTTTAGAAGATTAAGCTTCTTCTTCAGCCTTGACCGGTGCAGCCTTGCGAGTCTTACGCTTTGCAGTGGTGATGTTGGCACCGCCGCCATAGCGCTTGTTGAAGCTGTCGATACGGCCAGCCGTATCCACGCGATGCTGCTTACCCGTCCAGAACGGATGGGTATCAGCCGTAATTTCCAAGGAAATTACGCTATATTCAACACCATCGATAGTCTTCTTTTCGGCGGAAGACTTCGTGGAGCGGGTGATGTATTCTTTACCCGTATTCGCATCGACGAACACGACCGGTTGATAATTAGGGTGGATACCTTCTTTCATTATAAAACTTCCTGTGAAGTAATTGTTGAGAGCTAAAATTTAGTTGTTTTTTAGGATTTTGGCAAGTTACAACCTCATTTTTAGTATTTTTATAGCATGAAATCTTTAATGTCGCTCTGTTCATTGTCCTGTTTTTTGCTTTTGGCCTGCGGAAACGACCATCCGACCATTAAAATTATTCAAGTCAATAAGAAGATGGCCCTCGAAGAATGGCCAGACAGCAACTATATTGCCTCGTTGGACTCCATTTTGGCACTCGAACCCGTCAAAAAAGGCAAGGATTCCGCCGACGTAAGCCTCAAGATGAACGCATTCAAAGCGCCAGTATTCAAATTGCCGCCATCCGTCACCGGAAAACCGAACAATTCCAAAAATGCGCACTCGAAGGGCGACTCCCCAAAGCCTAAAAACGACAAGTCCGTCGCAAAGAACACGCAAGAAAGCAAGTCCAACCATTCCGCAGAGAATTTCGTAGCCAAGTTTTCGAACGCACTCTCGGCACTCCAGTCCGACCCGTCGAACAAGAGCCTTTACAAAGTCGTTACCGTCAACGACGGCGAAGACTTATTCAAGCTGCTCCGCAGGACCTACGGTGCCGGTACGCAGAATCTCCCCCGCTTTTACGTGCTCTCTTCATTGCAGTCCGTCAATCCGGGAGTCATGCTAGAACACCTGAACGCAGGAGACAAGGTGCGTGTTCCAAAGCTGTAGCGGTCGCAGTGGTTAGCGGTCGCAGTGGTTGGTGGTTAGCGGTTGGTGGTTAGGAATCGTCATCCTGAGCCATAGACGAAGGAGCCCACAAAATTTCAAAAGTTACCGAGCGGCCCTCGGTAATTTTTTTGTTGAGAGAGCCAACATTTTTGTCCAAAAGTCGATATTTTTACCACTTTTGGTAACGAGTTTAGCAAAAATCGTTACCAAATCTCACTTTTTTAAGCACTTTTGGTAACAAAAATTGCAAAAGTAGTTACCAAATCTCTAATTTTTATATAGATTTGGTAACATGAGTGAAAAGCAATTCATCGGTCGATCAAACGAGATTTCAATACTAGAAGCCTGCGTTAATTCCCAAAGGTCGGAATTTGCCGTCATTTACGGAAGGCGGCGTATCGGCAAAACATTCCTTGTCAATCAAACATTCAAAGAACGATTTGACTTTTGCTACGTTGGTGGTCATCACCTCGAAGAAAACGAACAACTGCAAAAAT
>JAEEGH010018643.1_pt1 | contig 14642 bp, 10 predicted proteins | sample 9134181 | NCBI WGS metagenome assembly JAEEGH01 (sample SAMN16246544, study PRJNA631951) | gut metagenome | biome: gut microbiome; feature: rumen; material: DP-attached | host: Bos | place: Iran: Karaj | collected 2018-10 | reverse complement strand
ATGACGCGGGCGGGAACGTGGTTTCTGTCGATTACTCCGAGGACAATGGAACAAACTTCACAACGTATTACTATCTCCGCAACGCACAAGGCGACGTCGTGAAGATGATTGACAGCAGCGGAAACACTGTTGTAGAATACCTGTATGACAGCTGGGGCAAGCCTGTTTCAACAACGGGCTCCTTGTCGAGCACTCTTGGCGAGGATCAGCCGTTCCGTTACCGCGGTTACGTCTATGATTCCGATACGCAGCTCTATTACCTACAGTCGAGATACTATGATCCCAAGATCTGCAGGTTCATATCCGCGGACGTGCTTCTTTCCACCGGCCAGGGGGTTATCGGACACAATTCATTCGCGTATTGCAATAACGATCCGATTTGCTTTTTCGATGATAAAGGTACAGAGCCTATATTGCTTACAATAGGCGGAATTACCCTTACTATTGGTGAAATAGCATTTCTGTGCTTAGCTGTTCTTGCTATTACTGCAATAATAATATCAATTACTGATTCGGAGACAATGGCTGAATTAGGACGACGATTAAGCAACACTATCATTACGTCAGTAGAGCAAGTTGTGTATGCTGTACAAAGTGCATATCAAGCCGTAAGGGAAAAAATAGCCGCACGTAAGCATTATAACACCAAGAAAAAGGCAAAAGAAGCTGCAAAAAAGGCTGGAAAAGGAAAAAAACCAATACATCATCCGCATAGTGATAACGGCCCGCATTATCATCCAAACGTTCCTAAAGGCAACCCTCATGTTCATGATCACTATTACTATCCGAAGCTGTTTATTCTACTTCCTGAGGAGGAGAAACAATGATTAGCAACGCCCAGATAAATATAATAAGAACTGCCATATTATCGAACGATATTAATGAGTTGGATCAAGCGCTAACTTCAATTCCATTCAACGAGATATTGATAGACAAAATGAATGCTATGGAATATGCCGTTGTCAATAATAGCTTGAGTGCTGTTAAATGCATCTATGCACATTTCGAGCTGGATTCAATAAATGGTGATGAGCTAATCTTTGCAGCAGGTTATGGGTTCATGGATATAATGGAGTCGCTGATCGGATGGGGAGATAATATCAACAGAGCTGGCTACTTAGGATTTACCCCTCTAATAATAGCTGCACAGGAAGGAAAAACAGATATTGTAAAAAGGCTGCTTATTTACGGGGCAGATAAGTGGAACTATAAAGCCTATGGTCAATCTGCTATTTATGTCGCTGCCGCCGAAGGCCATATTGAAATTGTAAAACTGTTATATGATGGCTCTTTAGAACATGCAGATGAAATTAATGATGCATTGATAATAGCAGGGATAAACGACAAATATGATGTAGTAAATCTTCTGATAGATTATGGTGTGAATGTAAATGCAACAGATGATGATGGCCGAACCTTATTGTTTTATGCATTAGTGTACAACAAAGCGGAATTAATAGACATTCTGTTTTCGAATGGAGCATCTGTTGATTATACGGACACTTTTGGTGTGAGTTTGCGGAGAATGTTTGAAGATGAAAAATATCGTTGTAGAGTGTCAAAGAAAATAAAGCGGGGAGCATATTAAGCAAGCTCCGGATTGCATTGGGTATATTCTGATGCTAACACTCAGCAAAAGGATTGTCTTACCTCATTCAATAATCAGACCATCACTTACGATGCCATGGGCAATCCCGAGAGCTATCTGGGCAGGACGCTCTCCTGGGAAGGCAAATAGCTGACCTCCGTCACCGACGGTACGCATTCCTACTCCTATTCCTACAACGAGGACGGCCTTCGTCTGCGCAAGGTAGTGGACGGTACTAATACCGAATACTACTACAACGGCTCCGTGCTGATCGGAATGAAGATCGGAACGAGCAGCAGCGCTAAAGTCCTGCGCTTCTCGTATGACGCGGGCGGTAACGTCTTTGCTGTGGACTATTCCTCTAACAACGGATCGAGCTTCACCACCTATTACTACCTCAGGAACGCGCAGAATGACGTCATTAAGCTGATTGACGGAAGCGGCAATACGGTGGTAGAATACACATACGACAGTTGGGGCAAGCTCCTCTCTGTCACGGGCTCTTTGTCGGGCACTCTCGGGGAGGATCAGCCGTTCCGCTACAGGGGATATGTTTGCGATACCGAGACCGGCTGGTACTATCTCCAGAGCCGCTACTATGATCCCACCACCTGCAGGTTCATCTCGGCGGACGTTCTTCTCTCTACCGGACAAGGGGTTATCGGACACAATAGCTTTGCGTATTGCGGGAATAACCCTATTGCAAGAGAAGATCCGTCAGGACTTGAATGGTGGCATTGGGCTATAGCAGGTGCGCTGGTTGTTGCGGCTGCTGCTGCATGTGTAATTACCTGTGGCGGCGCAGCCCCTGCAATAGCAGCAGTTGCTATGGTTGCAAGCGGCAGTGCTGCAGCAACAGCATCAGCAACTGTTGCTGCAGGCGTCTTTATTGGGGCATCGACCGCACTCGCTTGCAGTGCTATGGCTGCAGCCGCAGACTCAAATTCAGTCGGTGACTTTATGGATCATGGCAACTGGGGAACAGTTGCGGGCACAGCTACCGGAGGAGTTATTGGTGGCTGTGTAGCTTATGGATACTGGCAATCACAGGGCTCAAGCTGTACTCCTCAGCTCGATAACGGCAGATTAGATGACTGCTTGGATACCCAATGCTTTGTTGCTGGAACTCTGGTAAAGACAGAAGACGGTTCGAAAGTAATCGAAGAAATCAAAGTTGGGGATTATGTTTTTGCTACAGACCCGGAATCCGGGGAAAGCGGATACAAGAAAGTCTTGCAGACCTTTGTAAACGAAACACATGAAACTGTTGATGTTACATATGATGGCGAAACAATAACGACCACACCGACACATCCATTCTACGTTCCTAACAAAGGATGGACAAATGCAATTGATCTGCGTGCCGGGGACATACTTGTAACCAGCAACGGCGAATATGTTGTTGTAGAGAAGGTTCAGCATGAGATCCTTGAAAGCCCGATAAAGGTATATAACTTCGAGGTCGAAGATTATCATACCTATTATGTCTCAAATTCAAGGGACTGTGACGAATCGATTTTAGTTCATAATAGTTGCAACCATAATAGCGCGTGGAATGCTGAGCGCAGAAAATATTGGAGGAAAACTGCAAAAACCGTTGAGCCAGGCAAGAATTATGGCTCGTTTACAGCAACGGCAGATAACATTAATAGAATGCGTAAAGGATTAGCGCCAAAAGGCTGGGATGATAAATCGGTTCAACTACATCATTGGTCAGGAATTGCAAATGATTTCTATAACTATTCTCCTGTTTCTAGAACGCTTCATCAATTCCTACATCATCCATGGTAAATGCTACCTAATGTAACAATAATAGATAGGGAGGAAAATATGGAATCATTTATTGCTGATGTAATGTCGGGAGTCACAGATATAGAAGCGTTCATAACTCGGTTTTGTAGAGATGCACAATTTCGTGAAGAAGTGGATCTGCTTCTTCCCAGAGAAGCTATAGGCAATAGGGAACATGAAATCTGGCGACGGTACTCATACGATGCATATGCTGCTTGTGGGTTTAGTTGCTCAAAACACATCTGTGAGTTGTGCAAATTTGACCACAGCATTGGAGATAATCTAAACATTTTTAGTATAGTTCAGATCTTGTTTTCGTATAGGTATCCGAATATTATCTGCACAACCAAATATATCGACTTGCATGATCTCTACCTCGATGTTACTAAAGATTGCTTTGATGGTCCCGAAGTTAGTCCCCTTGTTAACGAGATTATCTGTTCTGCGGCAAGTAGACCAACGAAAACTGCTCGCAAACGAATTGCTTATGAGCTAATTAAATCCTCCTTTCATATTGATGGAAACATTCGTCCAAGGTGGATACAAGGTCCAGAGTGGCCAATGGGCGTTAAATCTCCAATGAAATACATTAATAAGAAGAGTAATGGTGAGGAAGTTCGGTTTGAATTTGTTGATGTAGATACAGGGATAAAACGAATAGTTATCCAGTACTATTAAGAATGTAGCGACCGGTTTAAATCTTTTGATGCTGATGCAACTTTGGAAGTGTGGAAATATACAGGGCAGCTATCCTTCTAGTATGTGGCTGTGACATAGTAATAGGAATAAAGTCAAGGGATGGTTCTCTTACCACATAATAAGAGGATAATATGGCAGAAGGACCGTTCCTTTGACCTCTCTCTAAGGAAGGCAAACAGCTGACCTCGGTCACAGATGAAACGCACTCCTACACTTATTTCTACAACGAGGACGGCCTTCGTCTGCGCAAGGTAGTCGACAATACGAACACCGAATACTACTACAACGGCTCCATGCTCATGTACATGATCACGGGAAGCGGCAGTACGGCGATCCAGCAGCGGTTCTCCTATGACGCAGCAGGCAACCTCGTGGCTGTAGTTTACAAGGTAGGCTCCGGTACAAGCTATATCTACTACTACCTCTCCAACGCTCAGGGCGATATCGTCAAGCTCATTGACAGCAGCGGAAACACTGTTGTAGAATACACTTACGACAGTTGGGGCAAGATCATTGCCACAACTGGCAGCTTGGCAAATACGGTAGGCGCAAATCAGCCTTTCCGTTACAGGGGTTACGTCTACGACGAGGAGACGGGCTGGTACTATCTCCAGTCCCGCTGCTATGATCCTACCACCTGCCGCTTCATCTCGGCGGACGTGCTGCTTTCCACCGGTCAGGGAATTGTCGGACACAACAGTTATTCTTATTGTCTTAACAATCCTAATGCTTTTATAGATGAAGAGGGATCTTTCGCAACCTTGGCAATTGGTGAGGTTACAATCACATTCACTCAGATTTTTGTACTAGCTGTTTGCATTTGTTTTGTTTTAGACCTATTAATTAATCAGGATCAATCATTAGTGTCAAGACTGGTTGATGCATTACGGACGATGGTCATCGACAGCATAGATACAATCAAGGCTTTGTGGAATAACATCATGTTATCAAAAAAACCACGCCAAACCCAGACCCATATGCTAGGCCAGGCCAAAAGAAACAAGGAAGAGAACTAAAAAATAAAGCAAGAAAGCGTAAAAATTGGGACCCTAAAAAGCCGCCTAGACCCCCAAAACATCACACGCCTAATCCGGAGCATCAAAAGTATCCTCAAACGAGGCAAGGGAAGTAATCGCCTATGATTTGGTATAATAAAGATTTGTCGGGTTCATTTCAATGCAAAAGAAAAGGATTGCGAATCAAGCTTGCAAGTACAATAAACGAAGAATTAAAATTAGAGGTTAAAAAATATGCTAAATGGCTGCGAACACAATACGCTTTTCCTATACGCATCCCCGTTTATTTGTATGATAAAAAGTATCTAAAAACGATGGATGGTGGATTTGCAAGTGCTGTTTTTTTTGAACCAAATGACTATAATACAGAACCTTACATAAAGGTTGCAGGAGGAATAAGAACTGAAGGGAATCTAAAGAATTCGGAAATCGTTGACGTGTTATACGACATAACGCACGAGTTAACTCATTATTATCAATGGCTAAGCTGCAATAAAATGACGGATCGCGGTCGAGAACGTCAGGCAACAAATCATGGCAGGCGGATCCTTTGGAACTATATGATGGGAAGATATGCTGCCTTGTATACACAGATAATTATGAGCGTTCCAAAATGCGAGGATGCATACTGTCAAGTTAGACCAATTGACAAAGACGTCTATGGGCGGGTTTTGTTTGAATGTAAAATAATAGCAGACTTCTATGATGAGGATGATCTTATTGCAATTGCTGTTACACAAAAGGTGACAGAAGAAACAGTATTCTACTATCCTATTGATAGCTATAAGCTATATTCTAAAACAGCAGGAATAACCAACCATGAGATCGATGAATTAAAAGAAAAGAATTCTTGGGATATGGAGTTAAACATTGATTCTTGCATTTGCAGAGATATTCTTTATTCTTTCTAAGAAACAATTAGAGGTTGTGACGTTATTTGCCGGTTTAATCTACTATCTTTCCCGATTAGATTTTGCACACCAATAAGCAAGATGACAACCAGTATCGCCATCTTGTTGACGAGGCAAAGTGCAGAGAGACGGAGTTCCGGTTCGGAAGGATCATAAGGAAGGCTGTCCTGTACCGAGGAGAAGATGAATCCATAGATGCGATCGAGTATCTGAATGTAGAGAATTATCTTCGCAGTTTAGAACCTTAATCTGAATATTGTAAACGGGATTAACGCCAGATTTAGCACATCGCAGTACAAAAGCGGTGTGCTTTTTCTTTCATAAATATATTTTTGAGGCCGGCGTTCGTTTTGGATTTGGCGTACACTTAATAAATGAGGGCATAAGACTGATTACCAAAAGTACCCGAAATGCAGAACGAAAGGAAGGACAAAAGAAATGAGTACAGGAACATTCAAAAGGATATTAGCCATAGTCATGACGCTCGTATGCGTATTCGCATACGTTGTATTCGAGCCTGCGTCTGCGATGGCTGCCGGCTCACGCAATGAGCGCATGCTGAGTGAGAATATCGAAACGATAAACGGCATGTGGGAAAGCGATCCGAACGTCTACGTTCCTCTTGTCGGCGAACTGACCGATGAAAGGGACGAAGCCGTCAAGCGATTCCGCAGAGAAGACGGCGCGATAGAGCTCGTTTCCTATTCTTCCCCCGTTCACTATATGAAAGACGGCGAATGGGCCGCGATAGATAACACCCTTAAATATGATGAGAAGACCGGCAGGTTCGTCAATACGGCCAATGACTTCATCGTGGAGCTGGCTGAAGACGAGCCTGTTTTGAATGTCAGCTATAACGGTGAAACACTCTCGATCACGGCGATCGAGCTTCCCGGTATCACCGACAGCGAACTTACCGCAGTAGTTTCAGAAAGAGAAAAGAAGGACGACCTCACCGACGAGGAGAAGGACGATCTGCTCCGCTTCCCGGAGGAGCTTTCTTCTGCTCTTGCATATTACACTGCAGACGGCAATGAAGCCGGTCTTGAATACAAGCTCAGCGGCAAAAGCATTTCGGAATACATAACAGTTTCGGAGAAGCCCGAGACCGTACCTACTTACGTCTATTCGTTCACGACCACGTTAACTCCCCGCATGGAGGAGAACGCCGTATTCTTTGAAGACCGGAACGGCGAGACCGTTATGTACTTCTCCGCTCCCGTCATGGCGGACGCCGACGGGAACGAGAGCTTTGATTTCGCCGTAGATCTCGTCACCAACGAGGATGGCAGCTACACCTACTCTCTCACTCCCGACGAAGCTTGGCTCATGAGCGATGAGACGGCCTATCCCGTAGTCATAGATCCCGATATCAATACTCCTTACCGCGGTACCATCAGCGACACCTTCATCAGCGGCACAAATCCTACGACCAACTACGAGTATATCAGCGGCATCAAATGGGACAGGATAAAGATAGGCGGAAGCAATCGCTACAGATCGCTTATTAAGTTCGACTCTCTTCCCACGCTCGGCGCAGGCGATGTGATCATCTATTCCGCGCTCGAGCTTTCAAGATACAACACCAGTGATGAATACGGCAAGGAGATCGACGCTTACAGAGTACAGCAACCATGGGATGAAACTGACGTCACTTGGTCGAGCTTCTATGCGAACAGCGATGCAGTTGATACCTCCAGGGTGGAGACGCTTACGCTCACTACGACGAAGAACAACGTCAACGCACTTGACATTACCGATCTCGTAAAGCGTTGGTATGCAGGTACATATACCGGCTGGTACACCGACAGGGAACTCGTTGAGCAATACAGTCTCATACTCCAGCTCTACAATGATACTTCCTCCACATGGTACACCGAGTACCGTTCTGCCGAGTACAATGCCACATATGCGATCTCGCCCTACTTCAAGATCATTTATGTAAACTCCACCGGTCTTGAGAGCCGCTTCTCCTATTCCTCACACAGCGCGGGAAGAGCGGGCACGGGCAGCGTTAACCTGTTCAGCGGCAACCTTACGTTTGCATTCGACGACGCGGGTATCAACAACGGTACGATGCCCATATCCGTATCCCATGTCTACAACGTCAATGATTCGCAGGATAGGCAGGATGAAGATTTCGAAGCGGATATCGGTTACGGCTACGGCTGGAGGCTGAATTACTCCCAGTCCATCGAAGCGGTAAGCCTTCCGAACAGGACCGAGACCGCAACATACTATATGTTCATCGACGGCGATGGGACCAGACATTACTACAAGAAAAAGAGCGGATCGACCAATACGTACGTAAACGAGCTCGACAAGGATTCGGAGCTCACGATCGATACCTCCGCAAACGAGATCACCATTACGGACAAAGGCGACAACAAGCTTGTGTTCGCCTGTGCGCTCTTTGACCATGACGAGAACAGCGCCACGCCGCAGGCATACCGCGGGAGACTCATTCGCGTGGAAGACGCCAACGGCAACAAGACGCTGATAGAATACTTAAATACGACCGATGTGACCGATCTTCGCATATCGGCGGTAAGGGAAAAGCTTGCTTCCGCGGCGTCTTATGGACAGAGCATCACGATGACGTATACCGATGGTCATCTGCACATGATGTTTGCCCCGAACGGGCTCAACCGTCTGTATTACTATTCTTCCGGAGACGACCTTACGATCGTCAACAGCACCGACGCCAATGCGAGCTATTATTCCTACAGCGATCACAAGCTCACCAAAGCAAGGAATATCGACAAGTACAGCCTCAACTATACGTATGACACGCTCGGCAGGGTGACGAGGGTGCAGGAAAAGGCCGATACGACAGCCGGAAACTACATCGATTACGATTACGGCTGGAATGTCACCACCGTTACGGATAACCGGGGCAGGGATATCGTCTATCAGTTCAACGACGCGGGTCAGGCGGTAAGCGTTCGTGACAGCTCGGGCAATGCGGTATACGCGGCATACGGGACTGCGGAGCAGACGACGACTCAGCTCTCGGCAGTATCGAAGCTGCAGCATACGGTAGTCAATATGCTGAAAAACCCGAGCTTTGACAACGATGCTCCGTATCAGTGGACGGTCACGGGTACGGGCACGACCATATACGGCGGCGTACCGCATACCGGACGGTGGAGCCTCAAACTGAATGCCGGGGGATATGCCGCACAGACCGTATCGGTAACGCCGGGGAAGACGTACACTCTTTCGGCATACTTCACCGGAGCGCCGGGCGGCGTGGTCGAAGCGTATAACGGAACAACGCTCCTCGGCAGGAGCGATCCTACCGAGCTGACGTCCGTACCGGGCGAAAGCTGGGAAAGGACCGCGAAAACGTTCACCGTTCCTTCGGGCGTAACGAGCATTACGGTCAGAACGGCAAAGCTGTCCTCAAGCACGGGCAACACATTTGCGGATTCCGTACAGCTCGAAGCAGGCTCCTCTCCGAACAGGGTGAACCTCATCGTCAACTCCGATCTTTCGGATGGGCTCAACAGCTTTACCTCCACGGGCTTCGATTCGAACGACGGCGTGGTGACGAACAGCGATACGACCCATCCTTCCGGTCTTTCCTCGAACGTGCTCAAGATCACGGGCAGCTTCAAGGATGAATACGTCATGCAGAAGCTCCTTGTCACGGGCAAGAAGGGCGATACGTATTCCTTCGGCGGCTGGTGCGCTTCCGATTCGATACCCATGGGGTATCATTACGGGAACAAGCTCTGCGGTGAAAAGAGCATAGAAGTCAAGTTCTACAACGGCAGCACGCTGAGGAATACCGAAACGGCATATTTCGGAGCGGATACCGACGAATGGCAGTTTGCAAGCTCGTGCGCGGTCGCTTCGGGCACTTATACCGAGATACGCGTTTACGTGCGCTTCTGCAATGCCCGCAACACGGCGTACTTTGACGGCATACAGCTTTACCGCGAGGAGTTCTCCCAGGGGTATGAGTACGACGCGAACGGCAACTTAAAGAAGTACACCTCCCTCATATCTCAGGAGAACGATTTCCAGTATGACAGTGACGACAACCTGACGAGCGCGAAGGATGCGAGGGGCAATACCACGACCTATACCTACGACTCGCATCACAATATGCTCACGTCCACCACTCCCGAGGGCGTAGTAACGACCAATACTTATGATACCAACGGCAATGTGACCCAAACACAGGTCGGGAACAGCACCGACTATATCAAGGCGTCCACGACCTATGATACCGCTTCCGCTCTTGCTTCGGCAGCCACCGACGCAAGGGGCAATTCGGTACAGTACGGCTACAGCAGCACGACCCGTCAGCAGACGACCGTAACCGACGCCAACAGCAACACCAGCACCTATACCTATGGCGACGCCTCCGCGATGCTCAGGCTCGCTTCGCTGACAAGCCCCACGGGAACGGGCAGCAGCACCGCCACTGTATCGTACGGCTATGATACCTACGGCAAGCTGACAGGCATCACCCGCGCGGGGACGGTCTACAGCTTCACTTACGATCAGTGGGGCAGGGTCGTCGATACGAAGGTGGGGAATATGACCCTCTCCACGAATGCTTACGATCAGTACGGCAAGCTCTCCTCGGTGACCTACGGCAACGGCTTCGTAACGGAATACGTGTACGACTCGCTTGACCGTGTGGATGAGATAAAGCAGGGCACGGCGAACAACACCGTGCTGACCTACAAATTCGTTTACAACGGCGACGGCGATCTTTATGAGCTGAGGAATTACAAAACGCTGCGCGCGACGTTCTTCGAGTACGATCACGCCGGGCGCTGCATTAACCGTTGCATCGGCAGGGACTTTGACACCGTTGGCAGTTGGGATTGCATATACTGCAAGTATTGCAATTGCAACAACAGGAGCAGTAACTTCTTATGCGGCTGCAACGGATTCCACTATGGTTCCTTCTGATATGAAAAGGCGACATCAGAATGCAGATTTGTTCACAAGAGCATTGCCCGCAGGTCGTTCCGGGAATAGTTGAAAAACGAAAATGGCGTCACGGTCTGGATAAACTCCTTTCCGCGACGCCGTTTTTATATGCTTTTGACGCCATGGAACGGAACGGAGAATAAAAGCCTGCATAAGTAATGAAAATACTAAGTGTTTCCACTTGACAATATAACGGCATGCCGTTATAATGAAACTGAAACTACGAGGAAGGAGCTAGTCTATATGATGCTTGCGGAGCTGCTCATGCAGCAGGGCGTAACCAAATACAGCCTGTCCAAAAACAGCGGCGTGCCGTATACTACGCTGAGCGATATCTGCAGCGGCAAGACGAGCCTTGAAAAGTGCAGCGCCGAGACGGTCTATCGGCTTGCCAAGGAGCTTCACATGCCCATGGAAGAGCTCCTCGAATCCTGCATGGAAAAACGCTGCTCCTTTGAGCTTTTCAAAAGCAACGTCTGCCATCGCCTGAAACGGCTCGGGGATATCGGCTTCCTCATGGAGACGCTGGAGAAAAACGAGATCCGGTACTATTACAGGAGGAGATGGTACCCCGAAAGCTTCTACCTTCTGGCAATGGTGGATTATATCAGCCGTGAAAACGATGTGGAGCTTTGCAGCGATTACGAGGCGCTGAGAAAACAGAAGCTCTCCGAACCGATCTATCCCACCGGCGTACTTGCGCTGTGCGCGGCTGGCAGGAGCGACGAGCCCAAGAAGCAGGCGATAAGGAACGCAATCCCGGAATTCATGCGGTTCAATATCGTGGAGAACGAGGTGCGAAATGTCATCTGATAACAACGAGGTATTCACGAAGGCAAATCTCGACAGGTACCTCAACGAACTGTCGAAGGAGTATAAGAAGCTCGGCGGGAGAAGGACTCCCGTTGATATTGTGCTGATCGGCGGAGCGGCAGTCATTGAGAGCTACGGCTTCAGGGATATGACGACGGACGTTGACGCCATCGTTCCCGCGGCATCGATAATGAAGGAAGCCATCGGCCGCGTCGCTTCACGCTTCGGGCTTCTGGAGGATTGGCTCAATGCGGATTTCAAAATGACGGATTCCTTTTCACCTCGTCTGTATGAGCATTCCGTCTTCTATCGTACATTCAGTCAGGTTTTGAAAGTGAGGATGGTAACGGGAGAATACCTCGTCGCCATGAAGCTGCGTGCCGGAAGGCAGTATAAAAACGACCTTTCCGATATAGTCGGCATTCTCGCCGAGCACGAGCGGAAAGGCGCGCCGATGACCTATGATATGATAAATCGCGCCGTGAACGAACTTTACGGCGGCTGGGAGCGGTTCCCGGAGCATTCCGTCGCATTCATACGAAATATTCTTGAAGCCGGCAATTATGCGGATATCTATGAGGAGATCCGCGAAAGCGAACGCGATGCGCACGAAGTCATTCGGCCTGTCGAGGAAGCCTATCACGGCGATATCCGCGAAGAAAGGATCGAATCGATACTGGAAGCAGACGCCGCACGGGGAAACCGAAAGTCCGTGCTTGCAAGGCTCGCAGAACTGAAACAGCGGCAGGAAGCGAATGCACCGGACTCTCCAGAAAAAGGGCCATCCGGTATAGAGGATAGATAACGGTAAAACAAATAAACATGGCATCATGGTTTGGATTTACTCCCTTCCTTGATGCCATTTTTCATTCTTGAGAGATGATTAAGATATGCATTATTATAGAGAAATGGCACACAAAACAGGCTTGATTCGCTGTTAAATGTACAGGCAGGAGCAATGCTCCAATAATATATTTGTTTCAGATGCGTTCGTTTCCAATTGTATGTACACTTATTTAATAGATGAGAGTTGGTGTTTTTTATAAACGCCAATTTTCAAATTGAATAAGGAAAACAAGGAGGCAGTATGAAAATGGATATGCTGCGGATTCCAAAGGAAAACCTTTCTAAGTACTATGATGGTGACTCCGAACTAGCAGAGTATCGAACTTCTTTCATGCGTGATCGTGATAGAGTAATGTACTGTACTGCTTTTCGCAGATTGGCTGGGAAAACACAAATCTATACTATTGGCAGTGATGACCATAAGAAAAACCGTTTAACGCACTCTCTTGAGGTTGCGCAAATCGCAAGGACCATTGCATATGCATTGGGCTTTGATTGTGATTTGGCTGAAGCAATAGCGCTAGGACACGATCTTGGACACACACCGTTTGGTCATGCAGGTGAACAAATATTAAACGAGATCATGACGCCCAATTCGCCATGGGTGAAGAATTCGCCTTTTTATTCGAAAGGGTATGATGAATTGAAAAATGTACTTGAACGAGAGAAAAGTGGCAATTCAAAAATTGATACCATAGAATCTTGGTTTGGTTTTAAACACAATATCCAAAGCGTTAGAGTGGCTGCCGTTCTGGAAGATAACTATAGAGGAGCCGGGGACGAAAACATTGGACTAAACCTTAACAACTATACCCTATGGGGGTTGATGCATCATTCTGGATTGGAGTATAAAAATGATAACAGTACTATTAATTATCAGAACGCATATAATAAAATGGTTTCAATTCGGAATTCTGACAATGAAGCATGGTCTTTTGAAGCATATATTGTAAAAATTGCAGATGATATTGCTCAATGGCACCATGATCTTGAGGATGCTATCAGAGGACACGCTTTACCCATTTCAACTATTTGTGATACCATTCAGAATGCCTTGGGTGAAGACTTAAGTGATAGTGATATTGTGAGCTTGCGTAAGAATAAAGAAATGGAGCAGGTTACAAAAAAAAGCCTTGCAGAATTATCGCACATTGTTGTAAACACTCTTATTAACGATGTCTATACGCACTCTAAACAGAATTTAGAGAACTTAGTTGATGAACTTAAAAAACGTTTTCCGGGCAGTACTGAAGAGAGAGTTGCACAGGCGTTATTCTCGGATTATTCGTCTATTGGATTGAGCATTGCTCGTGAAGATGTAATTTGTTTCTCAGAAAAGATAAAAGATGAGTGCTTCAAAGAGGTAATAAAGAACTCTGTTCATCATTCAAGAGATGTGAGTCGAATGAATGAAAAAGGTAAATACATTATTCGAAAGATGTTTGAAGCATATTATTCACATCCACAACAGCTACCCGATGGCCCAATACTGCATTTTATGGTAGAGATTGGACGTTATAAGACTATTGAAGATGCAAGAAATCAGGGCATTGGGAGTGTAAGGACGTTATTTGATAAAGAGATGGTCAATCCTAAATTGTCATATAAGAGTTTACTTATGAGGAGGATATGTGATCATATAGCCTCGATGACAGACAGATATGCAATTGATGAGTATAATAGCCTATATGGTTAAATGCTGTTATGTAAAAACGCAATATGCATCCATCTGTCTGTAGATCATATTAGCATATAGAACTTCTTTTTTCACAAAGGCAAACCATATTTTTTGCATTGCCAACGGTTTAGGCCGAGCAACCAATACGGATGCTCGGTTTTGTTTTTTGAAAAACATGCTTCAAGAAATATATTTTTACGAAGTTTGTTCGTTCTCAAAAGCACGTACACATATATAACGAGGGCAAGAAAGCAAGACAAGTTATCGAGTCCCGCAAAAAGAAGAAAGGAAGCCAGAGAAATGAATACAGGAATGATTAGAAGGATATTAGCCATAGTCATGACGCT
>JAEEGH010018640.1_pt1 | contig 14644 bp, 15 predicted proteins | sample 9134181 | NCBI WGS metagenome assembly JAEEGH01 (sample SAMN16246544, study PRJNA631951) | gut metagenome | biome: gut microbiome; feature: rumen; material: DP-attached | host: Bos | place: Iran: Karaj | collected 2018-10 | reverse complement strand
TTCTTCCATTACCGGCATCTCCGGCATTGCCGCTGCCTCTTCTACTGGTGGTGCTGCCATTTCTTCTACTGGAGGCGCTGCGTCTACTACAGGCGCTTCTTCCATTACCGGCATCTCCGGCATTGCCACTGCCTCTTCTACTGGAGGTGCTGCCACAGCTTCTTCTACCGCAGGAGCTACCATCTCTTCTACTACAGGTGCAGCATCCACTGCCGGTGCTTCTGCTACCGGCATATCAGGAATAGGCTGATCCAAAGGTATATTATCAAGAGCCATCGCAGCTTCCACAGCGGCCTGAGCCTGAGCGATATCATCAGCTGCCTCTGCAACTGCTTCGCCGCCATCGTTCTCTTTCATTGCAGCAAGAAGATCATCAACACTAGCTTCCGACAAATCTTTTCCGAGCATATCCTGAACACTTACACCTTCCATGGAGACTCCTTTCATTCACTTACCAAGAAAACCAAGCCGATACAGATAGCCGCTTATCTCCTAGAATTCAAAACAAGCAAAGCTTCCCGGCCCATAACCTGCGACCTTAATAAACGTACATAGAACCGTACATTACTTTTATCGTAAGAAAAGCCCCAAAACATTACCTTTTTACAAAAATAATGCTTTGAAGCTTATCTGTTAATCGCATCAGCAATTGCCGGTATAAACATACTTTACATATCTTCTCCCAACCTCAGCGCACTTATAGACAAGATCTATATCTGTAGGGACTTCGCTCTCCATCTTGTACCTTGGAAAAAATCTTGTGATATGCCAAACGATATCGTCCTTAGACTTGATTGAAGCGATCCATCTGCCCATTTTCTCTATATCTTCAAGACTATCACTTATCCCGGGGACTATCAGAGTCGTGATCTCAAGATGGGTATCGGCTGCAGCTCTTTTTATAAAATCCATCACCTGTTCAAGGTCTCCGCCAAGTTTCCCTTTATATATCTCTTTGGAAAAAGATTTAAGGTCAATATTCATAGCATCGATATAAGGAAGGACTTTTTCCAAAATATGTATATCCGCATGGCCGTTACTAACAAGAACATTGACCATATCCTTTTGATGTACAAGCCTGCCCGTATCTACAATATACTCCCAGAAAGTAAGCGGCTCGTTGTAGGTATAAGCAAGACCGATATTGCCTCTTGGAACGTAATACTCAGCAAGTTCGCACAGCTTATCCGGCATTAGTATCTTCGTATCAAGCTCTCTTTTTGATATAGATATGCTCCCAGCCATCACCCTGTTATCAGAGTCCATCCCTGCCTGAGCGATCTCATAATTTTGGCAAAAAGGACACCTTAGATTACATCCAAAGCTTCCAACAGATAGAATAAGAGACCCGGGATGAAATCTTGCAAGAGGCTTTTTCTCAATAGGATCAAGCGCTATCGAGGTCAGCATCCCATAATTTATGCACTTTATCTGGCCTCCTTCGTTCTTCCTGGCTCTGCAAAAGCCAGTCTGACCTTCCGAAAGCCTGCATTTATGAAAACATACATCACAGTTTACATCCATACCAAACCTCATAAACATTGCGCCGGTTCATCTGGCTCTTCTTACGTATAACTCGCCTTATCTTACCATCCAAAAAGTGTAGCACCACCCATTATGGGGCCTTACTTTATAAAATTAGTGGTCATACTGCGCTTTAAAACGATAATTCACTATCAATGATGTCTTATGACTTCAAATCTTTGAAGATCCACCTTCTCATATTCTCCGATTCCTGCCTTACGCTTAGCAATAGCTATCTGATCATCGACATTGTCAACTCCGTCAAGGTCAGGAAGAAGAAGTCCTCTCCTATAGCCATTTGTAACTATCACTCCGTACCTTTTTACATCAAGCTGAGCTTTAGAATCTATATCCTGAGCTTCTCCAAGTACGTCAACGCTGTATTCAAGCTTATCAAGCTCATCCTGCGTAACAGGCTCAAACCTCGGATCTTTGGTTGCTGCAGATATGGCATTTTGAATGATCTCCCCGGCCACGCAATCACAGGTTGCAGATATAGTTCCAATACACCCTCTAAGACCGCCCCTTATATGAAGAGATACGAAAGTTCCTGCACTTTGCTCATACATCTTGGGCGGAAGATCATCAGGCACATCTATCACGTATCCATCTTTTATATAGGTCTCAATAGTCTTTCTTGCAAGTTTTACATAAGGATCTTCCATAGCTTTTTTCTCCAAAAGAGTCTTCTTTTCAGCTTCCAGATACTTATCAAGATATCTGGCATCGTCATCATCTCCTACTACCTTGTAAGTGCAGATTCCGTATCCAACTCCCGTTACATCCTCATGTGACAGCTTATGAGTCTTAACTTTGAGGCCGTCTAGTGCTCCTCCCATTATGACAAAAGATCTGTGGCCGCACTCAGCCGCTTTATCACACAGATAGGGATCAAAAGACAACAGCTCTCCAAAAGCTCCCCTTCCCATACAGTCCATGATCTTTTCATCATAGACAGGGCCGCTTGCATCAAAGCCGTAAGGCCCGTCATCTTTGAGTTTGTGGGACAGGTCTCCGCTTGCAACATATAATACCCGCCTTCCAAGTTCATCACTGGCTTTCTGAACAAGCTTACCAAACTTATAATGGTCAGCAAAAGAAATCCCGGATATACCAAGACGCACCAGCTTAAAATCAGTATATTTCTGCATTATGAAATAAAGTGGAACGATCGTTCCATGATCAAGAGACTTATCCCTCTGGCCCATGTACCCTGCCGGAATATCCTCATCTTCAGAAAGCTCACATATCTTAGAGCTAAGCTCAGCATCATACGAAACACTTATCTTGACATTAGGTGCACCAAATCTTCCCATGTCTCCTGAAGCCTCATATCCGGGAGAGATATGAAGATAATCAGAATACATAACGCTGTGAGGAGACGAAAGCACGATCGTCTCAGGCTTAAGAGATGCCACAAAATCAGCAGCCTCCTTATAAGCAGCCGTAGTCTTACTGATAACACTCTCACCGCCCCTTCCCACATCTGGAATAATAAGCGGAGGATGAGGAACCATAATGCCACCAACTATACTCATATACACCTCCAAGGCAATATCAGCGTTAGATTGTTATCTGCCAATACCATTATAAAACAAATCTGTACACTGAAGATACAACAGCATCAGAAAGTTTGTTCATTATCCAACAATCATATTTTTATATTTTTTTGTAAGAAGGCTTTATTTTTTGACGTTTTTATGATAATATAAGACTACCTTATAATATGTTTTTGCAAGAAATCTTACATAAGTATTGACTTAGATTTAGATAACCGGGAATTCAAATTCGCAAGGACGCCTTTTTGATTCCTTTCATGCTTTTCAAGGAGCCTTTCAAGGATATGGATATCCGCTCCGGAAAGGAGTTCATATGCAAGTATCATCAGTAACTATGAACAATGCTGATCTGTCAACAGCGATTCAGTCCTATCAGAAGGCTCTTAGAGATGACAAAGTCCAGCAAGCACAAAGCCAGCAGACCAAACTTCAGGAAAAACAGGATGTCGCTTCCAAAGAGGCCGATGCCGTTGTTTCTTTAAGTCAGGAAGGCAAGGATGCTTACCAGAAGAGTCAGATGGTTGCACAGTCCAGTGAATCCGACGCGTCCAAAGACCAGTCAAGTTCTCAGGATCCTTCAACCAAAACTTTCCCGGAAGGAACAGTTAAGCAGCTATCCCCACAGCAGACAGACAACGATCCTGTTCGCAATGAAGTAGCTATGGCCAATGCAAAATCAGGCCAGGAATCTGTTAACAATGCTTCGAAGCTTGAAAACTTCGAACTTAATCCAGCCATTAACCCTATGCAGGAAACTGCATGATATCCGTATAGTAATACCCCACTACACCGGCCGTTTTCCCCAAACGGCCGGAATTTTTTAGTATTTTATTATTTAGAATATTCTTTCAGAAAGAGACTTAGAGCGGTATCTAACCTCGTTGACATCATAGATGGTCATAAAGGCTTGAGGATCGACTTTTTGCATGTAGTTCATAAGCTGCTGGTATTCTCTTTTATCAACTATAACAATTATCTCATTGTGCTTCTGCATTCTGTATGCGCCGTAGGCTTCATAGATAGTTGCGCCGCTGTGGAGATTCTCAATTATAAATTTCCTGATCTCAGCTTCTTTTGGTGAAGTGATGCACACACGCCTTTTACGATTGCGGTTGAATATGAATTCATCCAGTATCACTCCGTTAAAATAGCTTCCAAGGATACTTAGGATGACAGTCTTGGAATCATAACATAGTGCTGCAGAGAAGGCTATTGTAACGCCTACTATCGTAGCTGCCCTGCCAAGTTCCATATGAAGGTATTTATTGAGGATCATTGCAAGGATGTCAGTACCTCCTGATGATGCATTTAAGGAAAAGAGGATACTGATACCTATACTAACAGTAAATATGTACGATAGTACGTCAAGGGCCATATCTCCTGTAAGTGACTGGTTATCAGGAAATACCTTTTCAAATACCCCCAGAAGTACCGGAAGCAGTATCGAGGTATATACAGTCTTAATACCAAACTCATGACCACAGGTAAGAAAACCTATTATCAAAAGAATGATATTTAAACAAAGAGTAATCTGAGCTATTGAAAATGGAATCAGATTGGATAGTACTATAGAAAGTCCGGATACGCTGTTAACCGCTGTATGGCTTGGTATCAGGAAGAAAAATACCGCAGCAGCAATAATAACTGTTGCAAGGGTTATCACTATAAACTCCTTGATCATATCTACAGGGTTCTTGCGTAAAATATCATCATCATTTTTGGAATCAGCTACCTTTGATCTGGTACCTGAATTCTCATTATTATCAGATATTCTTTCATCAGATATATTAGTATTTGATACATTTGTATCTGACATATTAGTGTTCATCGTATTATCAGCTAACATATTATTATCCACAATATTAGTATCCAAAACTTTAGTATCCAAATCTTCTGTTTCTTTCTCCAGATTCTTTATATCTTCAGCAAGCTTATTATCATCGTTTAGCTTTTTCATTATTTTCCCTTTATATTTCTTATTTTATGAGATAGGTGTCAAGAGTTCCTTTTGGCGCCTTATGATGCATTAATCGAGCTGCGCCATGCGATTCCACAGCTTATAATATGTTCCTTCTTTAGCCAATAGAGACTCGTGGGTTCCTTCTTCCATGATTCCCTCTTTACCAAGGACTATGATCCTGTCAGCATTTTGAACAGTTGTAAGTCTGTGCGCTATGGTTATGGTAGTTCTGCCCTTAGCAAGCTTTTCAAGGCTATGAGTTACATAAAGCTCACTCTCATTATCAAGTGCAGAAGTTGCTTCATCAAGTATCAATATCTTAGGATTTTTGAGAAATACTCTGGCAATTGATATTCTCTGCTTCTGACCTCCCGAAAGCTTAACGCCTCGTTCGCCTATATAAGTATCCATGCCATTAGGAAGTCTGTCAATAAACTCATTGGCTCCTGCCATCACAGCAGCTTCCTCAATCTCTCTATCAGTGGCCCCCGGTCTTCCGTAAGCTATATTATCACGAATAGTACCGCTAAATAAATAAACATCCTGCTGAACTATTCCAATTGACTGTCTAAGGCTTTTCAGAGTCACTTTACTGATATCCTGACCGTCAATATCTATATGGCCTTTAGTAACGTCATAGAACCTTGGAATAAGGTTACAGATAGTAGTCTTACCGCCGCCGGAAGAACCTACAATAGCAAGATTCTCTCCAGGACTTATATTAAGATTGAAATCATGAAGGACCTTGTTGTGATCATCAGGATATTCGAAATTAACGTCCTTAAAGCTGATGCCACCATCTGTAACCTTAATATCACCGGCGCCTTCAGCGTCCTTGATCTCAATAGGTGTATCCCTTATCTCTATGAATCGCTCAATACCTGTCATTCCGCGCTGGAACTGCTCTGCAAACTCAACGATCCTTCTTATCGTAGCAATAAGAGTTGAAACATACAGAATATAAGCAACCAGATCACCCGCGCTAATCATATCATGGATCAGGAAAAGGCCTCCTCCGAGAATTACCACTGTATACATAAGGCCATCAAACATTCTTGTTGATGTACCAAAAGTAGCCATCGCATAGTAAAAGCGCTTTTTGATAGTCTGGAATCTGATATTTCCTTCTTCGAATTTCCTCTTTTCCTCTTCCTCACCTGTAAAAGCCTTAACTATGCGCTCTCCAAGAAGACTCTCTTCGATTGCTGCATTAAGCACACCAACCTGCACTCTCTGAGCCTTCTGTGTCTGACGAAGCCAGTGATTTATTTTAACAGATACAAAGAACATAACCGGAAGGCATGCGAAGATCATCAGCGTCAGAGGAAGTGATGAACCTGACAGGATTATGAATGATACAACCATCTTGATGCCTGCTATGAAGAACTCTTCAGGACAGTGATGAGCGAACTCTGTAACATCAAAAAGGTCATTAGTTATGCGGCCCATGATCTGGCCTATCTTGTGATTGGAATAATAAGTGGCAGAAAGCCTCTGAAGATGCTCGAAAGCATCACGTCTCATATCAGTTTCGATATATACGCCCATGATATGACCCTGGGACTGCATGAAGAAATTAGCCCCAGCATCAACGAGCCTTAATAGAACATACAAAACGACAAGCCTTAGTAAAATAGCTACAGTAAGCGCCTCGCTATTTCCAAGGGCAGAATTGGTAAGCCTTCTCATGATCATAGGAAGGACGATATCACAAAGCGTTGTAAGTGATGCAAAGAAAAGATCCAGGTACAAAAGACCGCGATATTTCTTGATATAGGGGAGAAATCTACCAATCAACTCCCTTGAGGAATAAGTCTGCTTTCCTGTATTTGTTTCGATGCTTGCATTACTCTTCTTAACCATATATCCTCCCACAAATAGAACAGGCCATTTATTGCAATGACCTGTAATGAACTGCTTTTGCAAGATTAAATTATATTCTATTTGTGGGGATTAGGATATAGGAATATTAAAGTTTTTTATATTATTGAATCTAAACAAATAACACCACTATTATAACGCTAATATGGCTCGCGTAAAAAACATTCCCTGTTGTGAAAGGAGGCAAGCACTATTGTTAGGAAATAAAATAGTGCAAATTTCACATGAATAATACAGGGCAAACAACAAGTGATATTTTCAATAATGATTATTTACAATTGAATATAGACGAGGAGGTGATAGCTATTAGTAGCAATACAGATCGCTATAGCGGAATATATAAAGAATTCGCCGAACTATTAGGCGATGCTGCAACCTTGAAAATATGGAAACGCTTTTCAGGACTTAATGTAACATTTCCGCAAAAATTATATTCAGAAGCTTATAGAAAAGATTATATAAAAAATAATATGGATAAAATCAAAACAGCTGAATTGGCCAAAAATGTAGGATTGTCAGAAAGAAGAATAAGGCAAATCATAAAAGAAATGCGAGAGAAATAATGTGAATTATAGTCTACCTGAGGATGTATGAAAAACATCTTCAGGTAAAAAAATACCCGTTAGTGTACGATATATCATTTAGATTATGTCGTTATATAAATCCATGTATCTATTAACGGAGATTCATATGATAACTACAAACATATTAAACTCATCAAATGCAAAAAAAGTCTCTCTGCAAAAAGGCCTTTTTTCAGTAATCGAATACGAAAAGGATCTTTCTGTTGAGCCCGAAATGGCACAGCTTGCTTTCTTTGCTTCCCAAATGGATGTTAGAAAACGTCAATTAGTTGCATCTATAAATGATAATCATGGTGTTATAACTCAAAGAGGTAGAATGCAGCTGATGCTTGGCGATTTATATGCAACAACTGATATCAAAAGTCCTGGAAATTTATTAAAAAACATAGTCGGAAGTAAGGTCACTGGTGAAACCGCAATTAAACCGCTGTACAGAGGAAATGGAACTTTAGTTCTAGAGCCCACTTTCAGGTATATACTGCTCGAAGATTTAAGTGAATGGAACAGCGGATTGATGATTGAAGACGGACTATTCTTAGCTTGTTACGATACTGTAGAAATGCATGTACTGGCAAGAAATACCATTTCTTCTGCTGTGCTTGGTGGAGAGGGACTTTTTAATACAAGCCTAACCGGAGATGGCATTGTTGCTCTAGAAAGCCCCGTCCCGAGAAGCGAATTAATAGAAATCAATATTGATGATGATGTCGTTAAGATAGATGGAAATATGGCAATAGCCTGGACTAAAGATTTAATTTTTACCGTTGAAAGAACCACTCCGACACTTATTGGTTCAGTTGCTTCAGGAGAAGGCCTTGTTAACGTTTATAAAGGTACAGGAAAAGTACTTGTAGCGCCAGTTCAACGAAATAAAAATATATCAAGTCCCCAAAATGATAAATGAAGGAGAATACAAATTATGATGGATATTATTAAGAACATGGGCTTTTTGGAAATGTTTTATGATTTAGTAATAACAGGATGGGCAGTAATCATTTTTGGGGCTTTGAAATCCATAAGCAAAAAATTAGATAGAATTAAAGAAAATACTAAGATGGCCTATAGCAGCACTAAAAGTGAAACCAGAATCAATTCATATGGAAATGCTGTTGAAGATACTTCAATAACTTTTAATAGAGAGAAGCATGAACCTACTAGAGACGAATTCACATCAATATTCGTGAAATATAATAAGTGGTCGAATTTCATCTCTACTCTTACGATTTTGGGATTACTTGGCACCGTAGTCGGTTTAATGCCGGGTCTATTAGCTGTTAAATCTTCTAATTTAGATACTCTCTATTCATCATTATCAACCGCATTAACTTCAACTGCTATTGGATTATCAACAACTCTGTTACTTAAAATATATGTATTTGCTGGTCCAAATGCAAAGCTCAACGAGATTGAACTACTATTTGACAGGATAGACAGACGATATGATATAGCAATCAGTAATAACAATATTATCAAATAACATGGTAGGATGAAGAAAATATGAAAAATATAAAGAATCGATCCATTGTGGATTTTGATATAACACCATTGTTAGACGTAATATTTATTGTTCTCATGGTCGTAATGAGTCATCAAGTTGTAAATTCAAATATCTCTGACAAAGAATTCGTAACTGTCCAAGAACAATTAGATGAAACTGTTGCAGAAAACGAACTACATAAAACTCAGTTATACGCATATGAAAACGCTGATAATCTAGTTGCCTACGTAACTCTACGTGCCGATTATGAAATTGGAAATCCAAAAACAAGAAATATTCAGTTCACCTACAATAATGATATTTCTTATATCGAAATTACTATTACTCCTGACAACGAGGAAGAAAGCTACAAACTGCTTGAAGAAAAACTAATTGAATTTCTTTCAAATAATTCAGAAATACCTGTTCTTCTAGTATTAAATGAAGATCAAATCCTTTATAGAGATCAGGTAACAATCTCCGAAATGCTAAAAAACCTTAGAGATCAATATACCAATTTGTATCAAACAGAGAAGCAGGAGCAAAAATGAATCTCAAAATAGTTATCCTTATCATCATCCTGTTCTTAGCAATATTCATTTTTTTAAACAGGAAAAAAATCGATAAATATTTAAAACCAATTGGAAGAATTGGTCTTGGGGTCATATCGTTTATAATCATCGTTATTTGTTTTTTGGCCATCGGAACGTCAATATATAGAAATAGTATTGGTAATCTATTTACTGACTATGCTGATACCAAGAATTCTCCTACACAAAGTGGTTCAGACGACACATTTATCATAACTATTACACTAGATCAAATTATAGTAAATGATACGACATTCCCAAGCAGTTTAGAAGCACAGCCAGTAATAACTGAAGCTGTTAAATCTGGTAAAGCAATACGCATAATTGATGATTATGCACTGGCTTCTACATATAACGATGTTATAGATATGATTTTAAAAATGAATGTAAACCGTTCAAGCATAGAGGAGATAAGACAACCTTGATGAAACATCATAAATCATTAAAAACGATAGCTATAATGATGATAATAGTGAGTCAATTATTTTTGATTGGTGCTAGATGGTTGGGGATTCCTCTTAGAAATGTTGATGCAGATAATCCACTCGTAAAAATTGACTCGCTTATCGGAGGTTCCAGTATGCCGGATTCATCAAAAATACCGAATACGGAACAAAACCAATCAGAAAAAGATAATAGCAATGCTACAGACCCTATACTGAGCACAGAGATTAAAGTTAGGGTCAGAGGAAAAAACATCTTCATTAACGATACTATGATTCCAGAGTCATCATTTGAAGTCCGCTTTATGGAACAATACGATGAATCAAAACAGGTAATACTCATAGATGATTTTGCCGACTATCAGACCTATACTAATTTATTGAGCTTTTTCAATGATAATAGTATTTCTATAAAAGAGGAGAAATACCAGTAATGAAAAAAAGCAAAAAACTAGTCATTATAGTATTAGCATTAATCGTTATTTTGTGTACATGTGGTGCTGATAATCTTAAATTAAATATAGATAAACGACCAGTTTATAAAAAATGTTCAATTGATGAAGTTGGTATCGATGCCAATAATGATTATGTTAGCACTCGTGAAAAATATGAGAATGTTGATATTTTTGATGTTGGTACCATTAAAAGTGTAGAAAAAAACAATAAATCTTTAAATATTTCCTTCGGCTCCAAAGAAATCACCGTAAAGCCAAAGGAAAAGTCAGAAGTATCAGAGCTGTCAGTTGGTAGTAATGCTGTTGTTTTTGGGACTATTAAGTTTGATTCAGAAAAAGAAAAAAAGATATCATTCTCTGCTGATCATATAAAAATTGCAGAAGCTGAATCCTCTTACGATTATTACATATATGATGGAAAAGGGTATAAAAGTGAAGAAAGTACAAAAGTAAGTTTGGCAGATAATCGGATAGAATATATGATTCCGAATACTTGGGTTTATACAGAGCCTGAAGCATATGATAAAATTTTCAACCATTTAATAAACAGTAGTAATAATGGAAAGTGTTATTATATCAACTTGGTTTCAGGTAAAAGTGAACCTGAAGTTGTATGTATCTTTTACTTTGACAACAATCTTTTTTTGGAAGATATAAAGGATAAAGGTGATACCGATAAAATTGAACTGGCTATAATAGACAATATATGTCCTGAAGCCGAAGATGACTGGGCGGTTTCAGTTGTACCGTTTAGTTTTCCTACAGAAGAAAGTGTATCGTCAAATGGTATAGAATTCGGACATTATATCACGAATTATGACAATTATAGAGTGGAGTTTGCTTTTACTCCTGTAAATGGATTTGATGATAATGATAGTGGTGGAATATGTATGATAATACATATGTATATTGATGACTCGGTTGTTCCTGATGATGTTCTTTATGTCATGAACAGTTTGAAAATTAAATAACACTATAATAGAGATGGGATTTTAAAACCAAATAAACTGAATTACTAAACCTAGAATTCGAAAGAATGGATTCACTTCTCTCCCTATATCATATTTTTCAAATACCCGAAGAAAAGTTGAGCAAGACTACTTCTTGCTAATATACCTAAAAGTGTCAAAAAAGGAGGCTCCACTCATATCAATTGAGTGATAGCCTCTCTCCGTTTGCCATTTTGTATACGCATCTACAGGTTCTATTTTCCCCAAAAATGCATTCCAGCTTTAAAGTTCTTCTTTATCCTATCCAAAAAGCATTCTTTCAAAATCATTATCCACATCATCTTCTGATAAAATAAGAAGTTTTGAGGTGAGCGCTTTTTGTAAATCCTTATAATTTCTTTTCGGAATACAGCATCTTTCAAAAATCTGTTCAAGTCCAGAATTATCACCTGCATCAAAAGATAACACACTTGCCTCAAGCATTTCCTTATGGCTAGTCTTGGTAAGATCAAAAATGTATCCACACTTCAAACATAGCTCACGGGTGAATTCTCTTTGGCTTCGACCATTACCTTCTCTAAAAGGATGTAACGCATTAAGATCTCCATAATGACTTGCCAGATTTTTTACAAAAGCAACTTTATCTTTTCTTACATCATAACAGGAACTGTAAAAATCTGAAAAAACAGAAATTGCATAATCCTCTATAAATTGCGCTCTACAAAACAGATTTCCTTTACCGATATCTATATCGCGTGTTTTTCCCGCCCATTCGTATATATCCTGAAAAATAAATTTATGAATATCTTTAAGATGTTTAAAATCAAACTTACCCTTGATTGGATGCATCTGCAGATATACAAGGTTACCACCGGTTGAAAGAGCTTCAAGCATAGCCAAGTCTTCAGCGTTGTGACAATCAAATTCATTGATGAGAATATCTTCGCCAGGATATTTGTAGTGATCAATGCTTTCCATTAGCCTTGTAATTCTCCTTTAGCATTTTCTGGTAGTCTTCTCTGGAGATGTCACCCTTTGCCAAACTTCCTAGAGCCTCTATACCTGCCTTACCTATTTTGAGATTTTCTATAGACAGTGTAGCTTTAGTCTGACGAATCATATCAATCTGCGCAGTTGTTAACTCCTCTTTTATATATCCATCACTCTTCATGACTCTGGATATAAGAGAAGCTACATAATCAGGGGGAGTTGTTTTCCCCTGTTCCCAATGCTGAATATTTGCTACTGGAATTCCAAGGTATAATGCAAATTTGCTCTGAGACATTCCTGTTGTATCTCTTAACGCTCTAATTGTATTCATAGACCAACCTCCATATACTTTTATTATATACTTCAAGTATATAGCAGTCAACCAACCTACCAACTACTGCATCTTCTGATCTAGTCTTGCTTGCAACAAAAAATACCCAATCCATAAAGGATTGGGTATTTATCGTAGCGAGAGGGGGATTCGAACCCTCGACACCGCGGGTATGAACCGCGTGCTCTAGCCAACTGAGCTATCTCGCCATATCTATTGTTTTCGCCTCTGTGATGTGTTGTCGCTCACAGCCGACTTAGATAATATAACCCGAAACGAATCTAATGTCAACACATTTTTTCAAAAATTTTTTATAGTAGATTTGCGTCCGTTATTGTGATAATGCGGTATTGGAAGATCATGGTCATAAGAAAGAGACCACTACTCTTCCTTGCCGCACTATAAACCCCAAAAAGGCGCTGTCATCAAATGCCAGTGCTTTTAAACCTAGTAACATTTGTTTTAACACTAAGCTACTTTGTGCTCAAGCCACTTACCGCTCATGAATCTTATAGTGAAGCACACGCCTCTAACAAACCAGTCTGAGAACATTCCGCACCAAACTGCTATTGGTGATACAAAACCTACTACGTGTACGAGGAACAGTGTCACACCAACTCTGACAGCCCACATACTTATAACAGATAGAATCATTGAGAAGCGAACATCTCCTGCTGCTCTCATACCGTATGCAGGAAGGAATGAAGGAACCCAGAACAATGGCTTAACAATTGTAATCAGACCGCACATGTACATACAGAGCTTTGCGCTTTCATAATTCATACCGCCAAGGCTTGTAATAGGTCCTCTTAAGACAAATACAAAAAGGCAACTTGCCACAATAGCGATCTCAGCCCACGCAGCCAGCTTCTTAACGTAATATTTTGCCTCATCCTTTCTACCAGCGCCAAGAGACTGTCCTACGACGGTCATAAGGCCTATTCCAACGCCGCAGGCAGCAACACCGTTTACATTCTCCATGATGTTAGTCATAGCCTGGGCTGTAATAGCGATAGTACCCATAGTCGAAACTGTAGACTGGATCACAAGCTTACCGAACTGGAACATGGAATTTTCTATGCCGTTAGGTATTCCCATGGCAAGGATCCTTTTGATCTTGGAAAAATCAGGCTTCATCCTGTGCAGACTTCCAATCCTGATGATCTGCCCCGGCCTGTGAAGCAGCACTAGAAGAACTGCTGTAGAAAATATCCTGGACAACAGCGTAGCAAGCGCCGCTCCAAAAACGCCCATGTTAAATCCAAAGATAAACAGTGCATTTCCGGCAACGTTAAGTATGTTTGATACAATGGCAACATTCATTGGAAGCCTGGTATTACCTTCCGCCCTGAATATAGCGCCTCCGGCCGCTGCAAGAGCAATTCCCGGGTAAGACAGAATCGTCATCAGGAAATATATTGAAGAAGCCCTCATAACATCAGCATCTATTTTTCCAAATATCACAGAAAGGAGCTGATCTCTGAATATCATACATATGAGCATCAGGGCAAAAGAAATAAAAGCTGCCACAAGGATAAGCTGCGCAGCCGCATCATTTGCCCTTTTGTGGTCCTTTTGCCCGATGTAAGTGGCGCATATGATAACGCCTCCAGTAGCAAGGGCCGCAAAGGTCTGTACCACCAGGTTGTTGATGGAATCTACAAGGGATACTCCGGAAAGGGCTGCAGCTCCCACGTTACTTACCATCATGGAATCTGCCATACCCATAAGGGAGTTAAGAAATTGTTCAGCTATAATAGGAATCAGCAACAGGATAAGCTTCCTGTTGCTGAAAATGTGATCATTCATATATTATCTCCGCGATCTGAGCCAAAGCCCAACTACCGCTTACATCCTCTCAGGAGCGTCAAATCCCAAAAGGTCTATGCCAGTTTCCAGA
>JAEEGH010018637.1_pt1 | contig 14644 bp, 10 predicted proteins | sample 9134181 | NCBI WGS metagenome assembly JAEEGH01 (sample SAMN16246544, study PRJNA631951) | gut metagenome | biome: gut microbiome; feature: rumen; material: DP-attached | host: Bos | place: Iran: Karaj | collected 2018-10 | reverse complement strand
GACAGGTCTGGTTTTTGTTTCATAAACTACTACTTTTATATTTTACGACAACTTAGACAACTAAGACAACATTATACAATTCTCAGAGGAATTGTCTTACCTTTCCATCAACACCAACAATATCATTTGTCTCTTTATCAAGAAAATAACGCTCTATGGTAGCGAACTTAGGAGAAAAATTCACCAAAATACCACAAGAACATCCGAGAAGACGCATGTAATTAAACAACTGCGCACGATGATTGCTAACTAATTCTGCAACAGCTTTGCATTCAATTATAATATCCTCCTTACAAAGAAAATCGATGCGATATTCTGCATCCATGGATTTTCCATGGTATGCTGGATGAAAAGACAATTCGCGTTTATATGGAATGCCATCCTCTTCAAATTGCATTTGCAATCCTTCCTGATAACAGTACTCATTGAGACCTGCCCCCAATTCCTTATGAACCTCATGAATAGCCCCTATCACATCATAAATATGTTCTTTGTATGTTGAAATATCTACCATCGTTTTGAAATGTTGTTTAAGTTGTCCAAGTTGTCGTTATAAACTACTTTGTTGTGCCGCGGATGATGAGGCGGGTACGGACCACGCGCTTCTCGACCTTCTCCATCGGGATGAGACCTTCTACTTTGTCCATCAGGATCTCCGCAGCCTCCTCACCTACCCGATGACCCCGTTGTTCGACCGTAGTCAACATCGGATCACAGGCCACGGCACGCTGTCCGTTGGTAAATCCGCAGATGCTGATATCCTCAGGCACCTTGTAACCAGAATGCTTTGCCGTATAGAGAATACCGATGGCCGTATCATCATTCACGGCGAAGAAACCGTCAGGCCTCTGTTCCAAAGCCAGAATCTCCGGCGTCAGCACCTCGGCATCCTCACGATTGTCACAGACACGGATAATCTCCTCATCCACCTTCAGTCCGTGTTTCAGCAAGGCATCTTTATAACCATTGAAACGGTTCTTCGAAATCTCAAGCTGCATGGGACCACCATAAAATGCTATCCGCTTGCATCCTGTCTCTATCAGATGGGTCACGGCATTATAGGCACCCATATAGTCATCGACCACCACACGACTGGCATTCACGCCCGTACAGATACGGTCATAGAACACGATGGGGATACCTGCATCTATCAGCCTCTGATAGTGTTCGTAGTTCTTGGTATCCTTCGCCTGCGAAACGATGATACCACAGACCTTGTAACGATGGAAGTTCTCACAGATCCGCACCTCACGTTCATGCTGCTCCCCACTCAGGGCCACCATGATCCGATAACCACGGGCGGCTGCAGCCTCCTCAATGCCTGTCAGGATCGACGAGAAATAATAGTGCGTGAACTCCGGTACGATGACACCGATGACTCTCTGAGGCATTACCCGACTGTGGCGTAAGGCTTCGCCGATGGCATTCGGATAGAAGTTATGTTCACGGGCATACTGCTGAATAGCCTTCCGACGCTCTTCGCTGATACGGGGCGAATCCTTCAGGGCACGCGACACCGTAGCCACGGAAATTCCGAACTCCCGGGCTATGTCCTTCATTGTCATTGGTGCTTTCTCTTCCATCGGTTTCTAACTATTCCGATGCAAAGTTACGAAAAAGTTTATGAATAATTACATATACCTTATTATTATTATATATAATCGCGCATGCAAACGTTTGCATGGCAGAATAATATCTTTTTATGCAAAAAAAGTACAACGTATCAAAAAGTAACGTAACTTTGCACCAGAATAACTATACAACAGAATCGATAACTCTAATTAATGCAAATGATGAAGCAGGTAAACATTCAATTTCCGCTTAGGATGCTCGGCCTCATTTTAGGGCTGTTCTTATCCGTGAGTGCCTTTGCTCAGATTGAGGTCAAGGGCCATGTGAAAGATGCTACAGGCGAACCCATTATCGGCGCAACAGTACGCGTGGAGGGCACACAGACCGCCACCGTCACTGACTTCGACGGTAATTTCGTGCTGAAAGCTAATGAGGGTGCAAACATCACTATCTCTTACGTCGGTTATCAGAACCAGACCGTGAAAGCTGCACCCGATGTAGTGGTTACGCTCGTCGACGACGCTACTGTTCTCGAAAACGTGGTGGTCATCGGTTACGGCCGTGCCAAGAAGAATGACCTGACAGGTTCAGTGACGGCCATCAAGCCCGACGAGATGAACAAGGGTCTGATCACCAATGCCCAGGATGCCCTTCAGGGTAAAGTGGCTGGTGTACACATTACCAATGGCGGTGGTGCTCCTGGTGGTAGCGCAACCATCCGAATCCGTGGTGGCTCGTCGCTTAACGCCTCGAATGACCCGTTGATCGTCATCGACGGTCTGGCTATGGACAGTTATGGTATCCAGGGTTCATCGAACCCCCTCTCAATGGTGAATCCCGCCGATATCGAGAGCTTCACTGTACTGAAGGATGCTTCAGCTACCGCTATTTATGGTAGCCGTGCATCGAATGGTGTGATTATTATTACCACCAAGAAAGGTCAGAAGAACCAGAAGCCGCGTATTGCCTATAATGGCAACGTCTCTGTCAGTGTCATCAAAAAGACCGTCGAAATGATGAATGCCAGCGAGTATATGAGTTTCGTGCAGAACAAGCTTGGCTATGACGATGCCACTTGGAAAGCCAGTAAGGAATATGAGCGCATGGGTTATTATGATGCATCAGGCAATCATCTTTTTGCCGATACCGACTGGCAGAAGGAAATTTTCCGCACAGCAGTTTCCACTGACCATAACATCACTGTCAGTGGTGGTCTGAAAAACATGCCGTATCGCGTTAGCGTTGGTTACACAGGCCAGCAGGGTATCATCAAGACCTCCGACTACCAGCGTTATACCGCTAGTGTGAATGTAGCCCCGACATTCCTCGACGATCATCTGTCAGTGAATGTTAACGGTAAGTTCATGCACTCAAAGACCAGCTATGCTAATAGTGGTACAGCCATTGGTGCTGCTGTCGGCATGGATCCTACGAAACCCGTTAAAGCCGACTGGGAACCTTACAAGTCGCACTATGGCGGATACTGGCAGTGGGCTACGCCCGTCAGTCGCAGCGATCAGGTTTGGACTTATGGAGTTCAGAACACGGCTCCGAAGAATCCCGTGGCCGTCCTTGAGTTGTATTCTGACAAGGGTAAGTCAAACGTATGGCTTGGCAATATCGAGGCTGACTATAAGGTTCACGGCTTCGAGGACCTGCATATCCACGTCAATGGTGGTGCAGACATCACCTCTGGTAAGACCAACAAGGAAGAGTCTCCCTACACATACGATACAGGCGTCTATTACTATGGCAGCTATGGCTGGAACACGATGGACACCTACAACCTCTCGTTTAACATCTACGCACAGTATATGAAGGACATTGCCGAGACTCATCACATTGATGTCATGGCAGGTTATGAGTGGCAGCACTTCCACAAGAAGACCGACTACTACTATTGTGGCTATTACCCCACTACGAACGAGGATGTTGACGACGACGGTAATCCCCTGAAAGGCAAGCCCTACCAGCCCTCAGAGAACACGCTCTACAAGACCGAGAACTATCTGGTATCATTCTTCGGCCGCCTCAACTATTCTTTGCTCGACCGCTACCTGTTCACCTTCACCCTGCGTGATGACGGCAGTTCACGTTTCCACAAGGACAAGCGCTGGGGCCTCTTCCCCTCTGTTGCCTTCGCATGGAAGATCAATGAGGAGCCTTTCCTCAAGAACGTCAAGGCACTGTCAGATCTGAAACTCCGTCTTGGATGGGGTATTACCGGTCAGCAGGAAGGCATTGGCGACTATACCTATTTCGCTTCTTATACCAAGAACTCGAAAGGTGCCTACTACCCCATCCTCGGAGAGGGTGTCACCTATCGTCCGGATGCCTACAATCCTAACTTGACATGGGAGAAGACCACTACTTATAATGCAGGTCTGGACTTCGGTTTCATGAACAACCGTCTGACCATGAGCCTCGACTGGTACTATCGTAAAACCAAAGACCTGATCAATACCGTCTTCGTTTCTGCAGGTAGCAACTTCGCAGAGAAGGTGACCAGCAACATCGGTTCGCTCCACAATACAGGTATTGAATACTCTATTAACTGGCGCGCCATCCAGCAGAATGACCTGCGCTGGGAACTGGGCTACAACATCACCTGGAACAAGAATGAGATTGACGAACTTGTGGCCAGCAGTGGCGACGATTATAAGATCACTTACGGAGGACGTGCCGTAGGTACTGGATCTGCTGATGGTATCAAGGCTTGGAAAGTCGGACAGAGCGCTTCTGCCTACTACGTATTCCAGCAAGTTTACGATGCACAGGGACTGCCTATTCAAGGCCAGTATGTAGACCGTAATGCCGACGGTGTCATCAATAATGATGACCGCTACTTCTACAAGCAGGCTGTTCCTGATGTAACGATGGGCTTCACCTCGAAGCTGATCTACAGGAACTGGGACTTCGGTTTCTCTATGCGTGCAAACCTGAACAATTACAACTACAATGCCTTGGAGTGCGGTAATTCCAACATCAGTCTTTCTAATCTCTCGCAGGGTGATGCCTGGAAGAATGTGATGAAGATGGAGGTCGCTAAAGACTGGCAGTACGCTGACGGTACGGACGGTATGAGTGACTACTTCATTCAGAATGCATCGTTCCTGAAGATGGACAACATCACGCTCGGCTACTCTTTCGAAAAACTGTTTGGCAAGAACATCGGCGGCCGTGTCTATTTAACGGCACAGAATGTGTTCACCATTACTAAGTACGAAGGACTTGACCCAGAAGTTGACGGCGGTTATGACAGTACGCTCTATCCGCGTCCGTTCACTGGTATTTTTGGTGTGAGCCTGAATTTCTAAACATTTAAATTAGGATATAATTATGAATCTGAATAATATAAAGTCTTTGATCTCTGCTGCACTCTTGCTGGTGGCAGCCGGGACATTCACCACATCCTGCGTGAAAGATTTGGACGTAGATCCGATTAACCCGCAGCAGACGATGGAGGCAGACTATGACGCCCTGTTCAATAAGATCTATGCCAGTTTTGCACTGACAGGACAGGAAGGCCCTCACGGTAATAAAGACCTGACTTCGTTCGACGAGGGTCAGTCAGACTTCTATCGTATGTTCTGGTATATGAATGAGTTCACCACTGACGAGGCCCACTGGATCTGGGCTACTGACGCTGGCGTACCCGACCTCCTGCATAATACCTATGGAGCCACCAACGACTTCTCTATGGGTTTCTACTATCGTTGCTATTTCACCATCACACTCTGTAACTTCTATCTGGACGAGATTGCTGATGACGGGTCAGACGAGACCAAGCACCGCCGTGCTGAGGTTCGTTTCATCCGTGCCCTCAACTATTACTACCTGATGGATCTGTACGGCAATGCTGCTTTCATCGAGCACGTTTCTTCTGAGAAGGCTGCATACTACACCCGCAGTGAGTTCTTCAATTATGTGGAGAGCGAACTGAAGATCTGTGAAGCTGAGTTGGCAGATGCCGGCAAGAACACTTACGGTCGTGTTGACAAGGTGGCTGCAGAGATGTTGTTGGCACGTATGTACCTGAATGCAGAGGTCTATACAGGCCAAGCCCAGTGGCAGAATGCCATGGACTACGCAGAGAAGGTCATCAACAACGGCTATTACAAGCTGAACACCACGGGCGCTACCAATCCGTCGACGGGTGAGACCTACTCAGCCTACCAGATGCTCTTCCTCGCAGATAACGACACCAATGGTGCACAGTATGAGACCATCCTGCCCGTGTTGTTCGACGGTCTGAAGACCCAGAGCCACGGTGGCATGAACTTCCTTGTTCTCTCCTGCTATAGTTCGGAGATGAGTGAGGCCATTCCTTCTGGTACTGACAACAGCTGGGGCAAGTGTACCCGTGTCCGCGGCAAGCTCATCGACACCTTCTTCGGTGAAGGCGGCGAGGCTCCTGAGACTGACAATGTGGGAGTCATGACAAAGGCTGCCAATGACGACCGCGCCTTGTTCTACAGCAAAGGTTACACACGCTACGTCCTCGACGAGAGTGAAAAGGAACAGGGCTTCAGCTGCGTGAAATTCCGCAATGTACGTTCCGACGGCAAGGCAGCAACAGCCCTTGTTAAGGTGGATACCGACCTGCCTTTCATGCGTGTTGCTGAGGCTTACCTGACATACGCTGAGGCCTCTATCCGTAAGGATGGTGCCAACGCCAAGGCTACAGAGTACATCAATGCACTCCGTAAGCGTGCCAATGCCACTGAGGAGACCACTTATGAATTGAAGGATATCATCAAGGAATGGTCTAAGGAATTCTGGTTTGAGGGTCGTCGCCGTATGGATCTCGTGCGCTTCGGCATGTACGGCGGACAGTCCGGCTATAAGTGGGAGTTCATGGGTGGCCTTGCAAATGGCACACAATTCCCCGGCTACCGCAATATCTATCCGTTGCCCGACAACGATCTGACTAACAATGAGAACCTCAAGCAGAATGAGGGCTACTAAGATAATTGATAATTATAATTGAAAATGGAGATTAATATGAAAAAGATATATAAAAGCCTGCTCTTCCTGGTTGTTGCAGCTGTGCCCTTCCTTACTTCCTGTAAGGACGACAACGACAGCAACCCCACGCTGAGCATTCCGTCGAGCTTCGTGCTCAACACTCCGGGCCTGGCAGCCAGCAATGTCTATGACCTGCCCAATGGAACGGTCAACCTGACAACGAACCAGCCCGACTATGGCGGGTGGCCCGCTGCCGTTATCTATGCCGTACAGGTATCACTCACTGGTGCCGATGGCACATGGACAGAACTGGGTACGACCTCTTCATCCACAAAGATCCAGGCCAATGGCGATGAGATGAACACAGCCGTGCTTGATGCCTATAAGGCTGCCAACGATGATGAGACCCCCGAGGGTGACATTCCCGTCTGGCTCCGTCTGCGCGCTTATCTGTCGAACAGCACCAGTAGCCTTGGTGAATGCTTCTCCAATGCCATTCAGATCAAGGTACGTGCTTATGAGCCGCCAGTAGAATTGACACTGCCTACTTCCATCTATGTCTGCGGTAACTCTATTGCCGACGCATGGAGTACATGGAAGCCTGTTCCTCTCATTTGGACGAAGGAAGGACAGTTCTATACGATGATCTACAACAATGCCGACGGCTTCAAGTGGGGCAACAAGCCTCAAGACTGGTTCGGCTATGACATGATTGACGAGTTCGATAATCAGGTAGACGGCCTCGAGATCAGCTCTGACGGCGACGGCAACATCGTCTTCAATAAGGCTGGCTGGTACGTCCTGAAGTTTGTGACCGCCATTGAGGGCAAGAAGGTGAAGTACACGCTCACCGTTGCCGAAGGTAAGGCCTGCGCTATCGGTGCCGCTGTCGATAACGGCAGTTGGAGCGGCGTGGAGATGACGGCTCCTGACAGCAAGGATGGCGACTGGACATTCAGCGACTTCACAGGCTCTGGTGAGTTACGTGCTTATATTGTAGTGCCTGGCGTTGACTGGTGGCAGACAGAGTTCACCATCCTCAATGGTGACGGCGAACTGGTATGGCGCGATGCTACACACAACAGTGATTCCAACTGGAAGGATGACGTGGGTGACGAGTACTCCGTCTCTGTTGGCCCTGGCAAGACCGTTAAGATTAACTTCGATCGTTGCATAGGTATTGTTGAGTAATAATCATTTAAAAATATGAATCGTATGAAGAAACATATATTATTCGGTGGAATGCTGCTCATGGCAGCAGCATTCACCGGCTGTACCGAGGACTTCAAGAATTGGGCATCTCCCCAGTCGAACAGTCCGGAGGATGCCATCACCATTCCGGGATTCACGGCATCAGCAGTAGCAGCCCAGAATCTGGCCACTGCCGGCGATGAGGTGCCTACCTTCTCGCTGAGCACTGCCACATTGCCTGAAGGCTTCGAATTGGGCAATGCTCGTATCGAACTGACACCCATGGACATTGATGATCCCTCGACCACCACGGTCAATACCACTCTGACAGGTCTTGCTTCTAAGGAAGCCCTTCAGGATCTGATCTTGGGAATCTATGGTAAGCGTCCTACAAACCGCCAGTTCAATGGCCATGTACTTGTAAACGCCGTCAAGGACGGACAGGCAGTCTTCATTGATGCAGGTAATATTGAGGTCAATCTCACACCAGAGGCTCCCTACATCGCACAGAACTACTATGTCGTAGGTGGTACGAAAGACTGGAACGACTCTAAGGAGCAGAAGTTCTCGCACAGCGATGCAGATGTCTATGACGATCCTATCTTCACCATTGTCATCGATGGTAACCCTGAGGGTGACACGTGGTTTGCCATCGGCGATGACGAGGGCGTGGAATCCATTGGAGTTGGTGTATGGGATCACCTGTTCGGTATCGTTGGCGGCGACAGCAAGGCCACAGAAGGTTCGCTCGACTATCGCTACAATCTGGGTGCCGACAACTCGTTCTGCGTGTCTAACGCCAGAAAGATCAAGATCACGATCGACATGATGGAGTACACCTTCAAGGTGGAAGTTGTCAACATCGCCGACAGTTACTATCTCATCGGTGGTCCTGGCGAATGGAGTGCAGAGTCGGCTATGACGATGCAGTTCTCGCACAGCGACAAGGATGTCTTCGAGGATCCTGTCTTCACCTATACCTTCGACGGTGGTAGCGATATGTGGTTCGCATTCGGCGACAAGGACGCTATCGACGCCGTAGCTGAGGGAACATGGAACAAGCTCTTTGGTACCACTGGTGCCAGCGAGGACCTGAGCGGCAGCTTCGACCGTCGTTATAACCTCGACGGCGACCACTCCTTCCACATCGACGGCTCTGCCAAGATGTACCGCTTCACCATCAACATGGGCGACATGACCTACGAGATCAAAGAACTCAACTTCAGTGAGTATATTTGGGAGGCAGGTGTCAACAATGACTGGGGCGCCATCGAGCAGCCGCTCTACTGCGCTAATCAGGACGGCATCTACACAGGTTTCTTCTACGCTCAGGATGCAGACTGGAGTGACGGCAAGGGTGCCTTCAAGTTCACCGGAGCATTCAACTCTTGGGACGAAGGCAACTACGGCACAGGCACCATCAACGACGATGGTCTCTCTGGAACGCTCATCGACGACGGTGGATCTGGCAACGTGCTGGCAGAACCCGGCTTCTATAAGGCTGACGTGAACCTCGCTGATATGACCTACCAGCTCACGCCTATCACGGGCATCGGCCTCATCGGTCCTGCTCAGGCTGGCGGTTGGGATACAGATACTGATTTGACTTACAATCCTGAGACACGTGCCTTTGAAGGTACTATCGAGTTGGCTGCTGACGAGTTCAAGTTCCGCGCCAACGACGGTTGGGACATCAACTGGGGTGGAACGTTTGACGACCTGACACAGGATGGACCAAACCTCAAGATCGAGAAGGCTGGTAAATACTTCATCCAGTTCTTCCCGCTCTGCGAGACCAAGTCCTATGCAGTGGTAACACCTGTTGAGTAATTATACTCGACCTTTACCCTGACCATCCGAGGCGGGCTGCCCGAAAGGGTGGCTCGCCTTTCCCGAATCTCAAACCACGACACAACATGAAGAAACTATTCTTATCCATCAGGCGCTCTTGTGGCATCGCAATGCTCATAAGCCTCATCACCACCACTGCCAGCGCACAGCCCAGGCACTATCTGGGCGGTGATATCTCTATGCTACCATCCTACGAAGAGCAGGGCACTGTCTACAAGGACTATGACGGTCAGGAGGTCAGCTTGCTGCCCTTCCTGAAACAGCAGGGATGGAACATGATCCGCGTCCGCCTGTTCGTCGATCCGCAGAATGCACCAGACAACCATAAGGGTGAAGGGGTGTGTCAGGATCTGAACTATGTCATTGGCCTCTGCCGTCAGATCAAGAAGGCCGGCATGCTAGTGATGCTCGACTTCCACTACAGTGATACATGGGCCGACCCCGGCAAGCAGTTCACCCCAAAACGGTGGGAGAGTTGCGATGCAAACTCGCTCGCTGACAGCGTCTATGCCTACACTCGTCGCTCATTACTGGCGATGAAACGGGCAGGCGTCGCCCCAGAGATGATACAGGTGGGCAATGAGATCACCAACGGTATGCTGTGGCCTACCGGCAAGCTCGACCCTTCTGGCATCGAGGGTTTCGACACCCTCTGCAGTTTCCTAAAGGCAGGCAGCAAGGCCTGTCGTGAAGTGTGTCCCAAATCACAGATTATCATCCATACTGAGAAAGCTGGCGATTGGGACATCACCCGTAACTATTACCGGCAGCTGCGCGACCGACGTGTCGACTACGATATTATCGGCCTCAGCTACTACCCCATGTGGCACGGCACTATCCCCAATCTGGGCAAGACCCTCGACAATCTCAGTTGGCTCTTTCCTGAGAAGCCCGTGATGATCGTCGAGACAGCCGCTTACTACTCACACGACAACGACCCCTGGGCCAAGCCAGGCCAATTCAGCGAATTCTACCCAATCAGTGTGGAGGGGCAGACGCAGTTCACCAACGAACTCGTCACTGAACTCCTCCGCCATCATAATGTCATAGGACTCTTCTGGTGGTTCCCTGAAGAGAACGCCTTCAACAACCAGGTCACAAAGGGATGGCTCAACCGCGGACTTTTCGACAACCACACAGGCCAAGCTCTACCCGCCCTACGGGAATTCGGAAAATACAAACAATAAACAACATAAAGAATATGAAGAGACTAAAGACTACAAACATCGTGAAAGTGCTGCTGGTACTTTTCACTTTTCATTTCTCATTCCTCACCGTCTCTGCCCAGGGCTGGCCTGAGAACTACGGTGGTGTGATGCTCCAGGGATTCTACTGGGACTCATACAAAGACACCCGTTGGGCGCTCCTCGAGCAGCAGGCCTATGACCTCGCCAGTTCCTTCGACCTCGTCTGGATTCCCCAGAGCGGCAACTGCGGCTCACAGTCTATGGGTTACGACGACCTTTGGTGGTTCAACGACTACAACAGTTCCTTCGGCAGCGAAGCCCAACTGCGCTCGATGATCCAGACCTTCAAGGCCCTCGGCCTCGGAACTATTGCCGATGTCGTCATCAACCACCGTCGAGACCTAGGCAAATGGACAGACTTCCCCAAGGAGACCTACAACGGTGAGACCTACGAGATGACCTATCAAGACATCTGCTCCGACGATGAAGCCGCCAAGAAAGGCTATGAGGTGGGACCGAACAAGGACACTGGCGAAGCCTGGGACGGCATGCGCGACCTCGACCACAAGAGTGAGAACGTGCAGCGCATTGTCAAGGCCTATCTTAAGTTTCTGCTCGGCGACCTTGGCTATGCCGGCTTCCGCTACGATATGGTGAAAGGCTACTCCGCCAGTTTTACCGGCATGTACAACGCCGACTCCAACCCCCAGTTCTCCGTGGGTGAGTACTTCGACGGTAACTTGTCTAAGGTGACCACGTGGATTGACGGCACCAAAACGGATGGCAAAATCCAAAGTGCAGCCTTCGACTTCCCCTTCCGCTACACCGTCCGCAATGCATTGAGAGGCAGTAGCAGTGACGGAAACAGTAAGAACTGGAATCAAAATCCAGACTACAAACTGCTCTCCAGCGAGAGCCTTGCCAGCAAGACCGCCTATCGCCGCTACTCCGTGACCTTCGTCGAGAACCACGACACCGAGTACCGCTCTGCCGGTGCCCAGCAAGATCCCATTCGCAAGGACACGCTGGCTGCCAACGCCTTCCTCCTCGCTATGCCAGGCACGCCTTGTGTGTTCCTCAAGCACTGGCAGGCCTACAAGCCCGAAATCAAGGCGATGATTGCTGCCCGTAAACTCTGCGGCATCAACAACATGTCCGACTTTATGAGATACAGTTCGCCAAACGTCACGGCCTACTATGCCAATATCATCGACGACAAGCTACTCTGCGTGGTGGGTGACGAAGACAAACTCACGCCTGAGGCCGACCAGTGGACGAAGATCCTCTCCGGCCATCACTACGCCTACTACCTCGCCAACACGATGGAGACGGCGTGGGTCAGACAAGGCAGCGGTACATTCAGCGAGCCCTTCGACGTCGAACTGACAGCCGTGTCGAATACCGACGACGCCCAGCTCGTCTACACCCTCGACGGCTCTGAGCCCTCCGCCACCAATGGCACCCAGGCGCTCAGCGGTTCCCTCGTCCACATCGACGCAGGAAAAGATGTCGTCCTGAAGGTGGGCCTGCTCGTCAACGGCATCATCTCTGGCATCGTCACCCGCACCTTCACCTATCAGGAGGTAGTTCCCGAGCCGGAGGTCGTCATCCCCGACTTCTGCACCGTCGCCGAGGGCGAGGTCTGCGCCTTCTTCGAGGCACCCTCCCACTGGAGCAACACCGTCTGCTGTTGGGCATGGGTCGACAAGCCCTACGAGAACTTCACCTACTCTCAGCGTAAGGACTGGCCCGGTGTCGACTGTGAGCTCTTAGGCACAGCCCCCAATGGCAATAAGGTCTGGAAATGGACGTGGGACGGCACGAAGCAGAACAACACCTCTGCCACGCAGCCTGCGAAGATCATCTTCAACAACATGGGCCAGCCGCAGACCGAAAACCTCGACTTCACCCAGGCTGGCTACTACAACGAAGACGGCCTCCAGGGCGTTGTCACGGCTACGGCTATATTGGCTCCAAGGAGTCAGGAGTCAGGAGTCAGGAGTCAGGAGTGGTATGACCTTCAGGGCCGACGAATGAACTATCCCACAAGGAAAGGCGTTTATATCCACAACGGCAAGAAGACCGTCATCAAATAAAGAAAACCCGCCAATCGGCGGGTTTCTTTATTCTGCGGCTGTAGGCTCGTCTTCTATGGCTTCATACTCGGCCATCGCCTCAGCCATGCGGGCATCGAGATCGTCCAGCCGGTAGAGACCGTCGGCATTGGGATTCAGGCCGTCGATCGCCACGGGCATCACCATCGGGGGCACTTCCGGGGAGAGCAGCGTGCGGTTCTGCAGCTGGCTGAGGTTCTGATAGACCAGGTTCAGGGCGACAAACTCCTCCGTGCCGTCGCTCCACTTCTCAAACACGAGCTTCGAGCCGATGGGTGTGCGCAGCTCTAGGGCTTGCTCCGTCTCAGGATAATGCAGACGAAGGGCAGCACCGATGCTGGCGAGGTTCGAGTCGTGACCGCAGAGGAACGTGAACTTACGCCCCTCATGGTGCAGTTCCTCACGGATACGGCTCACCAGCGGATAGGCCAGATTGACGGCTGCACTATGGGTGGTGAAGAGCAGACCGTCGTACACCTCCTTCACACCGCAGATCCCGCGCCACTGTTCCTCAGTCAGCTCATGACCGAAGGCCGCCATCGTCTCACTCTCATAGCACTGCAGCACCATCGCGTCGGCCACACTGTTGGCCAGCGTGTAACCGCCCTTCATCCTCGGCTCGTCACCCTTCTTCAGTATGAACTGTGTATCGCCATACCAGAAGTGCGTCGTATCGTTCCCGGCAGCCGGAGAATGCGCCATATCGATCACCTCCTCCATCAGCGTCAGCGTGGGCTGTACACTCTGCATCCACGCCTGAGGCCCGCCGTGCATCGCATTGATCTCGGCCATGACCTGCTGGCGGTACTGCTCGTTCATCTTCGTAAACTGCGGGGTGAACACAGGGTCCATCTTATCCTCGTAATACTTGTGCTGGATCTCCACATTGGCAAACGGCAGGAATCCGGCAGAGAAATACTTGGCTGTGGCGAAGGTGCGCTGGCGGGAATTGGCATAGAACAGCACCAGGCTGCCCACAGGACGGCAGTTGTCAGGCAGCAGCCCCTCGGCTACCACCCACTTGCGGAAGAACTGCCCCATCTCCGTCTCCAGCGCTCCGCCGCGCAACGACAGCTGACTGCCTGGCGACGTCCACTTAAACCATTCATAAGGTGTCACCCGCATATATGCCGCCCCTCCTGACACCAGCGGCGAGCGGATGTTGTGGCGGCTCATCACCACCACCTCCTTCAGTTCATACCTCGCCCGGAAGTCATCCGAACGTTTCGTCTGTGCCTGTCCGTTTGCGCCGCAGAGGACGAGGATGGCGGCGAGCATCCAGTGTCTGGTCTGTCTCATATCATCTTGATTTAATACGTTGCAAAGATAAGAAAAAAACGCCAACATCCCAAATATATTGCAAAAAAAACTCCCCGCTTGGGGAGTTTATAATTGTAAAGGACGCTGAGCCCGGCGGTCTTGTACCACTCGAAGAACTTGATGTCTTCGTTGAACTGGGAGTAGTAGCCTTTTAGGGATCCTGCCCGTCTTGGCGTCGCCGGGGACGTTGGCAGGAATCTCTGCTGCTGTTTCGCGGGCAGCAGCCACGGGATCATCTTCATTAGAACATGCACCAAATGAAAAACAAACTGCGGTAGCGATGCTCATGAGCATTATCTTTACCAGATTCTTTTTTGTTGTCATAACTTCTAATTTTTAATTCTTCAATTTTTTAATTTTTCTGGTGCAAATTTACGGCGATAAACAGCCTATTCCAACTTTTATCATCTTTTTCACTTCAAGTCTTTGCGACATCCCCCC
>JAEEGH010018636.1_pt1 | contig 14644 bp, 3 predicted proteins | sample 9134181 | NCBI WGS metagenome assembly JAEEGH01 (sample SAMN16246544, study PRJNA631951) | gut metagenome | biome: gut microbiome; feature: rumen; material: DP-attached | host: Bos | place: Iran: Karaj | collected 2018-10 | reverse complement strand
ATTTACACGATTACGAGCTTGAGCCAGACTTTGAAAACATCGATAAATGCTTGATTTCTCAAGATAAACGACGATTTAGGAATAAGGAGAACGTAGGTTCACCAAAAAACAAGTTTTTACGAACGGAAATAGACACTGTTAAGTGTCTTTTTTCTTGCTCTGAAATCTTAATTTTACTCGATAAATACTACATTTTTACATATTTTAGAGAAAAATATCATAGCATAATTGCCGAGAAAGATTAATCCAAAAAACAACCCGACTACGAATAGTTTTTGCTAATTGTCTTAATAATACAAGGGAAACTGATAAATCGTAAAACCAAGCAACTATCGATATTATTTACAATTTATAACCCACCCTATTTTTAAGACAATAGTATATTTTTAAGACAAATTGCCGAAAAGCATCGACACATAAGCAGGAAATATTAGGCACCAGATAGCCTAAATCCAAATTTTACGAACCCTAAAATATAGGCCCATGAATTCATTTTCAAGAGCCTACATATAAACATAATATATTAATTAGTTGTTTACATTAATCTTCTCTTTGTTGAGTTTCAGATTCGCTTTGAGAATCCATATTTTCAACAATTACGTTTTCTGCTTCTTTTAGTTCTTGCTTTTGTTCATTTGAATCTTCATCCTTTTGTCTCTTTATTATAAGAAGAATTAATAGGCAAACAACTATTACAGCTGCAATAGCAACAAAGCTCCATAAAATCCTTAAATCTTTTGAATTAGATTCTTCTTCGTAAATAAAGCCGTTATCTAAATTTTCTGTTTTTGAAACAAAAACGAACTCAGATAGTTTGTCTGTTTCTATGATTAATGTCTTTCCATCTGCAGTTATAGAATAGTTTTCTTTGCTTACTTCAAATATATCATCTACTGTATGTATATGAAGTAAACGGAATTCCTTTCCTTGTAACTCTTCAGGTATTGCCATAGATACTTTTATTGTTTGTCCTTCTCTAATATCTGAAGGTTGGATTTCTTCCTCTACACCATTTGTTGTTCTAATTAACTTAACCCCATATATTGCAGATATATCTTCATCTTTAGCAACAAATCCTTTTGCTAAATTAGCATAACTTGTTTGTTTAGCCTCTACGCTAATTTCAGTTTTAACTTCTACTTTGACTGTAATATTAACATCAAATTTTGTTTCTCCATCATCGATTACAATATTTACTGTATCTTGTGTTGGATCAACCAATATCCATTTTACTGTAACATTAATATCAATATTCTCTACTCTGTTGTAATTATTTGTGTCTTCTGGAATATATTTAGCTTTAAATGTACTCTCTCCCCAATTATTAACTTGTAGAGTTCCGTCCATCCATGCAAATCCATCTGGCAATCCTACTGTTGATAAAACTACATCATATGGTGCTTCTATATTTGTTGGTACTGTATATGTAGGATTTGCTTTTGCTACTTCTATAGATAGATTTACTGTTAATACATTATAGTTTGTTGTATCTTCTGGCGTATATATAGCTTCATTTTCCGTATTACCAGCATTACCTACTGTATTTGAAGCATTCTTCCAAGACCATCCAGCTGGTAAAGCAACAGAAGATAATAAATCCCCATATGTAGCTTGAAGATTAGTTGGCGCTGTATATATAGGATCTGCTTTTAAAATTTCAAACACAACAGATGCTGTTACTCCGCCGAATGTTACTTCTGCCCTATATTCTCCTGCGTTTTGACAACTATCTACCACAGTTGCCCCACTATAGTATGTAATTATTGGGCTTTCAAAAGCTTCAGTATCATAACCCGTAGTTATTGTTGCTTCTCTATCATTTCCATCATATACCATACTTCCAGTAGGAGCATTTAATGTTAGTGTTAATCCATCTACAACGTAGCAATTTTCATTTACACAAGTTGCTGTAATAGAATTGCCACTAGCCTCATATGTCCAATCGTGGATATGATTTAAAGACCATAAGGCATACAAAGTACAATCTTTCTCAAACGTACTAGTATCTGCAATACTTGTCAATTTGCCTTCCGGCCCAATAATTTGCACTCCAGCACCATCTTCTTCCGTATAATAGCCCTCAAAGCTATAATTGGTTCTTTGTGGGATAATTATTCCTTTTGCACTTGTCATTTGTGAGTCATCTAAGCATGTCTTTTCTAAATAATATGCTACTTCTTCTTTAAGATATATAATTTCAGATCCTTTAGTTGTCGTAGAACTATTATCTAGCGTAATGTAATGAACAGGCCACACATATAATGGATACTTTGGCCCCATAATCCAATTGCCATTACTAAAATTCCAACCAGCACTTGTAAAAATTGATGTGCTTTTGAAATCGCTTGTAGAAATAGCAGTAGTTTGTCCTGAAGTATCTGCAACCCCTCTTCCTTTACCTTTGTAAGTGCTACTTGCCAAATAGTAATTTGATGTAAATGTTTGAGGGTTTCCACCAGCTACTGTGCCTGTGATTCCACCGACACCTGTCGTAGTTGTTTCGTCATATTTAATAGTTCCATAGTAATGGTTTCTTTGCAATGTAAGAGTACTTTGTTGACTAGAGCTAAACCCAACAATTCCTCCTATAGAGCCATCCCCTGTAATTTCCATTTCGCATGCACTATAACAATCTCGAATGGTACTTGAATTCACAAATGCCATTATACCGCCAACTCTTCCACTCGCTGCAAAAATTTTCCCAGATGAACTACATTTGGTTATTGAACTGCCACTATAAGCATTAATTCCTATCGCTGCTGTGTGTGTAGCGCTACCAGCCGTTCCTAAATTTGTTATATTAAAATTGATTGTATGACAATTTGATATAGATGCTGTCGAATTACTAATCATGGAATAAAAGAATCCGGCAACTGCTCCCGTGGTAGCATCGCCTCCCGAAGTCGCTCTACCTGGGTTAATAAATTCGCCATTCCTAAGTGTAAGATTTTTAATCACGGAAGAACCACCTAACCATTCAAATAGAGCTAGATCTTTACCTAGGGTAAGATCAAATGTTTGATTTAATCCAATTATTGCATAGCCTCCGCCATCAAAAATCCCTTGGAAACCTGTTGATGGGCTATTCCAACTTCCATTTAGTCCAATTGGTGTATTCCAGTTATTTGTGCCGGTGAATACTATATCCTGAGTTAATCTAGCGCATGCAGACAAATTCGTTGTTTCACCATTTGTGCCATTAACAATATTCCTAAATTTTATTAACTCTTCTGGACTGCTAATGAGATATGGGTCGCCCGATGTCCCAGTTCCACCTGTAAAACTTGATGCAGCAGAAGGTTCATCCGCATATACCTCTTTAGATTCACTCTTTTTAAAAGATATCGCTAAAACTAACGTGCTACAAATAATAAAAGTAATTGTTAACAAAACGAGCAACAATGTGCTTTTAGTTTTTGAATTCATATACCCCCTCCATCAAATAATATGTGTTTACACATAACTAACTCTAAGTTTATTTTAAACGGGGGGGGCAAAGTGGTCAAGACAGGGTTTTTATAATATGCGCGTGTAGGCATAATTTTATCTATATCTGGCACATGCATATCGTAAATAAATTGAGCATCATCCTTTCTTGTACATCATTACAATCAAATGCATAATTGAGTAGTACGTCATCACAAAACTTGGCAGCAAAATGCCACAAATCTGAGTAACGAAATGCCACAAAATTGAGTAATCGACTTGAAGATACCAATTTGAGAATTGAAAGATTGAAGAACAAGGAGTTGGATGACATATCATTGGAAACAATTAAACCTTATATGTCATACATACTAGGAGACAAAATTGAAGACAACGATGAATTTAGAAGAAGACTAGCAAAACACTTCATTAAATACGTGATTATGTATCCGTCAAAGATAATCGTTGGACTACGTGGATATTCCCCAAAATTGCCCGATTTCGAACTTGAGCCAGATTTCGAAAACATCGATGAATGCTTAATTTCTCAAGATCGAAGGCGTTCTAGCAATAAGCGAACAAACGGGTCACCAATATAATAAATAAGACGAACGCAATTGTTCGTCTATTTTTTTGCTAATTCTTCAAACGCATATTTATGCTCGCTTAAAATCCTTCGCGCAACTAGCTCCACATAATCGTTCTCTGTAAGCACTTGTTGATCATATTTGGAAATAACATACGCAGGCTTATTGTTCTTAGAAATAACTAATTCGCCATTCTCTTCTACCATTCTTGCTACTTTAGAAAAGTTATGATTCGCTTCGGATATTGATACCATAGTTTTTGTGTTAACTGCCATATTTTAAATATTTCCCTACTCTTCTTCGTAATAATAAGGAGAATTTGTATTAGCTAATATGCTAGATATGTCCATCGCAGCAAAATACCAACTGCTTGTGTCGTTGTCAAAAACAGCTCGAACTTCTTCCCCTATAAAATACCTTACTGATGATTTTGTTTTCATTCTAGTATTATTATACTAAACTGTTCAGTTGTCGCCAAATTGAAGACACCTCTAAGAAAATAGGCATGACAAAAAAGTCATTTTTGTATGATTTTCCCTTATTAATTGAAATCTAAAAGCTATGCTTTTCAATCTTGTTAGAAAATATATCCCGTTGGGTTCACCAATATAACAAAACGGCCAGTCATTCAAGACTAGCCGTGAATAAACAACTAAATGCTTTATTTAGTTAAACTTTCTTAACTGTCCCTCCAGTAGCAATAATCATCTTAACGGCTTCAATAGAGTAATCTTGAAGCTCAACATTGAGTTTTTTATCAAGAGATCCTCGTGCAAGAAGTTTAACATAACCAACTTTATTTGGAATCAATTTCTTTGCCTTCAAAGCGTCAATAGTTACTACATCTTCGTTTTTAAAATTGTTTGATAGGGTATCTATATTAATAATGCCCTTTTTCCCTATTGCCCTTTCGCCAGTTTTTTCCACAACAATTGCGCTTGTTGCAACATCATCTTCTATCATTTTGATTGCTTCTGCAACGGTTACCGTTTTAACCGTTTGGACAGGAGCAAACACTTTTTTGTGAACTGTAGCCCCCGTGTAAAGCGCTATTGTGCGATCAATCATATATTTAACAGTTTCATCTGTTAAGCTATCGTCAATTATGACTGAATACCATTTTTCTTTTGCCTTTGGGAACGCGCTCATATTTACCATCTTATAATCTTTGGCAAGTTCTTCACCTAATGCCTCTTTTGTCTTAAGAAGTAGCATTGTAGCGCCATCCGTTTCATATACATATATGAAGCATATTTTCTTGCCTTCGATTGTTGTTACATAGTGCGTGTCTGCAAGAGGCAAACCTGTCTTTGTATAATTCTCTCGCGTGTTAATCTCAACAACATCTGGATACTTTTTTGCTAAATATGCATTTATGAACGCCTTTGTTATCTTTTCGCTTCGAGTTGCACTCGCTGCAACTGCAAGGCTCTCTTTTAATCCAAGTCCTTCTTGCTCCCTCTTTTGAACAACAGCACCTGTATAAACAGCTATAGTGCGATCTAGCATATCTAAAACTTGCTCATCAGATAAACTATCATCGATTACAACAGAGCTCCATCTATCGCTTGATTTAGGGAAAGCACTCTTACGAGCGTTCTTATATTCTTTCTCTAGTTCTTTGCCTAGTGCGTCTTTTGTTTTAAGAAGTAACATTGTCGCGCCATCTGTCTCAAATACATATATAAAGCATACCATCTTGCCGTTCTTATCTTTCACATAGTGAGTGTCAGCCAAAGGCAAGCCTGTCTTTGTATAATTATCACGAGTGTTAATCTCTACAACATCCGGATAATTTTTGCTTAAATAAGCATTGATAAATGCTTTAGTTATCTTTTCTTGTCGTTTAGCACTTGTTGCAATACTAATGCTTTCTTTTAAACCAATACCTATTTCTTCAACTTCTGTCTTTTCTTCTGATTTTTCTTCTTTTATAATTGGTATTACCTTTTCAGTTGGCTTATTATTGTCATCGTTTTTCTTGCATTTTATAAAGAAGAATAAAAGAATACCAATACCCAATAATGCAAGCGATCCTCCTATTACAATTAAAGCTATTGCCCAATCTGGAAGTTTGTTTGGACCAACCTCTTCCGGAACATCAGTGCCGCTGCCACCTTCATCGGCTTTCTTGCCTAATAGGGCAAATTCTGAAAGTCTGGTAACTCGCACTGTAATAATTCTGCCATCTTCAGATATAGTATAAGCAGAAGCCGGAATCTCATTGATGTCATCTTCAGCGTGGATATGTAAAACTTTGACGGTTTTACCACGTAAATTTTCTGGAATCTCCATATTGATAACTACAACTGCATCTGGCTTAACATCAGATGGTTGTATTTCTTCTCTTAATTCCATGCCCGTTATTGGATCGGTCGTAACACGAATTAGTTTTACGTCATAAACGATAGCTATCTCATCGTCGCTTTGCATTCTATCAACAAGAACGCTATTGTCTGCTTCAACAATCTCTTGAGAAATATCTGCTCTAACTTCTATTTCTAGAGAAACGCCTTCTTGTGGTTCACAATCCTCTAATGCAACTTCCACTGTAGGCTTTTGTGTTTCGCCGCCTTCACCTTGTCCAGATTCGCCACCAGAATCTTTAGGAGTTAGTGTCCAGTTTTCTATATTAGGATCATCTTCTTTTGTAGGAGCTGGTTCAATAGGATTATTATCGCCACCGCCTTCGCCGCCTTCTCCGCCTTCACCAGGATCCACTGGAGTAACATCTGATTCTAATGCTACAAAAGCAAAATCAAATAATCTGTCTATATTTGCTATGGTAACATGACTTCCTTCTGTATCGACAATATATGTAACGAACTCATAATCATCAACCGCATGAACATGTAGAATGCGGAAGTTCTTTCCAACAAGAATATCTGGAATTGTAAATTTTACCGTTATCGTTGCATTTGGCCCAATGTCAGATGGTTGAGCCATAACGGGCTCTTGTTCAACTCCATCTACAATACTTATGCGATACAATGTTACATCGTAAACGCGAACTATTTTTTCATTATCTTCAATAATTCCATCTGGATTTATAGATAAAGAACTCTTTGGTTTTATCTTAATTGTCCACTTATCTGGAGTTTTTTCTTTCCACTGTGCATAAAGAGTAATATCTGCACTAATATTAATATTGCTTTCGCCTGGTGTATATTTATCTCCTAATCCATCAGCTTGTGTATTCCAACCTATCAATGGATAGTCTCCATTGGTGTATCCAACACACTTAACTGCTTCAAGATTATAATATTCGTTGTCTTTAATTTTAGTATCTGTGTTAATTAGTACATATTGCGCAGACATTGTGCCCGTTCCGTCATTTGCATCAAATGTAATAACAACATAATCGTCGCTTATATTACTGTGCTCAACGCCGCCATTAATAGTACCGCCAATCATCGTCATTATGCCATGATCAACATAAACATTGCTTCCATTAGTTGCTGTATTATCTGTGATAGTACCACCATACATATTAAAATATGCCGTTGTTGCATGTTCATTAAGTTGACAACCAACATACACTCCGCCACCATTTGTTGCTGTATTTCCAGAAATTAAACCGCCATACATATTAAACTGTGCTTGCCCTACATGTCCTCTACCATCAATCCACACTCCGGCACCATTTATCGACGCATTACCGCTGATTGTGCCACCGTACATATTGACAATTGCTCCACTATTTATATAAAGAGCACCGCTCCAGCCGTTATCGCTTGCTCCTGGATTTACGCCAGTCAATCGACCTGCATTTATGCCACTAGTGTCAATTATATTCAAAGCACAATCTAGACCACTAATTTGAATAACGCGTTGTTCATTTTCTGAAGAATTAAGCGTAATGGTCTTACCGTTTAAATCAAGTGTTAACGAAGGAATACCTTGTTTAAATATCTTTTGTGTTATGTTCACATCCGTAAGTAAAGTTAGCGTTGTACCATCCACCCAAGCACTTACAGCACTGTCAATAGTCTCATATTTTACAACTTTCTCGCCATTTGTTACACTTGCAATGGCAATGTCATAATTAACCTCATCATCTTTTATAAAAATCGCATAGTCCACTTTATCGCTGACAAAATAGTCATTAGGATCTAGGCCGTCCATATAAGTAGTCCATCCATCTGTTAGAACGCCTTGGCTTGCCCCGTTATATCTTCCAATAACGATAGGATTAACGTTGCTCGCAGGTATTGAACTTTCAAGAACAAGATATGTATGCCATAAAACAATATCGCTTGGTTCGGTGCTAGACTTCATATTTCCCTGTATCGTTGCTGACCCAGACATAATTAAATCGTAGCCTGCAAAGACACCACCACCACTATTATTACCAGTAGCAATATTTCCAGTAATCACACCACCTGTAAAAGTAAATGATGGACCTGCATTGATACCGCCTCCTTGTGCTGTATAATTATTTCTAATTATTCCGCCAGCGATCACACTACCACTATTGTTATTGTTAATTTGAATACCGCCGCCGCAGCCTTCGCTCACATTTAGTTCAATTACGCCGCCCGTCATATTAATAGTGCTGTTCCCTGTCAAACAAACGCCTCCGCCTTGAGCTCCATTTCCAAGTACTTCGTTGCACTTGATAACGCCGCCAGTTATAGCTAAAGTTCCGCCGGTAAGAGCGATTCCGCCTCCTCCGTGAGCAGCAGCAGAATTGCCGATGATAGTGCCTCCTTTAATGCTTACTGTTGCGCCATTAACATTAATGCCAGCACCCTTATCTGCATTACCTCCAGTTATATAACCGCCCGTAAATGTTCCTCTCGCATTTTCAGGTGTTACATTGTATGTATCTTCATCACAAATTGTCGCAAGTCCTGCCCCATTCTCTTTAGGAGATTCTACAATGTAGTAATATGTAGTTGAAGAATCACAATCGTATAAATTGAAAGTAATGCCACTGCCTACACTAATTACACTACCACTACCTGTCATTGTAATTCCATGACCATTTAGGCAAAGATTTGTCGTTCCAGAAGGAACTTCCCATGTTGAATCAATTGCAACATCATTTGTCAAATAATAATTGCCTGCTTCTGTTGGTAAAGAATCTGTACTTGTCCATGCAGTGAACATAATGTCTTCATGTAAGTGTGGTTGTGGCCCGAAATACACCTTATCTTGATATAAGTAAATGGCATTATCTTGATTATCACTATGGAAATAATCAGAAGGTTTAGCATCTCCCATAACGCTCGACCATCCATCAATAAAAACTCCGGCCTTCGCTGTTGTAGGACTAAAACCATTTCCTCTTATTAAGTAAATATTCGCGCTTGATGTTAATTTAGAAGATATTTCTATTGTCGGAATAGTATCCCCACCACGCAATACAATATTATCATCTACACCAGAAGTATATTTAAAATTATTGTTAATTACAGGATTACCACCAATTTGTAAAGTTGAGTACGAATAATATTCAAAATCGATAGCGCCACCGCTGTCTCTTACGGAATTATACGCAATAACACCACCGTTCAATGTAATTTGTCCTGCACGTAGCATAATACCACCGCCGGCGGCAGCTCTATTATTAGAGATCTCCCCTCCGTTCATGACGAACGTGCCGACAGAATCCGCAGCAAAGATTACGCCTACACATACGCCACCGCCTACGTTGTCAGAAAAATTATATTGGATAGCAACACCTTCTTCCATAATAAAGGTTCCACCATAACCAACCCAGACACCAGCGCCCTTGACAAACTGACGCGTCATATAGTTACCAATGACAGTACCGCCATACATATGTAAATAGCCACCATTGACGAAAAAACCACCGCCTAAGACTCTATTACTACCTAAATCAGTACCTTGTCCACCAGTGATATAACCGCCAATAAAGCTTTCTCTACCACTGCCTTCAGTCTCGTTTATATTTTGGGCACAATTGTTACTGTTAACATCAAAATAATGTATTGTATCGCCACAATCATAAATATTAAGAACCGCGCCATCATTTACAGTAACAACGCTTTGATCTGCATTAGCCATTATTATGCCATGACCATTAAGGCAAAGATTTGTTGTTCCCGATGGGACCGTCCAAGTTGTTGAAAGCGTTACATCATTTTCTAGATAGTAGTTGCCAGCTTCTGTTGGTAAAGAATCTGTACTTGTCCATGCAGTAAATGTAATACTATTGTGAATATGTTTAATAGTCAATGTGACAGTTACAGGATCAGAATCTAAATAGTTCGCATCATCTGGATTATAAACTGCTTCAAATTGATGAACTCCCGTAGCGCCTATTTGCGTAGTTAAATCATCAACCCATCTCCAACCATCTGGTAATTCAACTTCTGCAAGAGTCCAGTTCGCTCCGACATCTATTGTATCTGGAGTTTCACTTGGAGCTGGAGCAGGAGCTTTTGTTATTGTAAATGTTACTGCAGTATTAACTGGTTCACCATTTACTGCAGAATAAATGCTTGCTTTATAGTCTCCCGCATTGACACAAGAAGTTACTACTTCGTATTCGCCGTTGGCATTCTTCTTTTGATAAACAATATTAACAGTTATATTTGTTTCATTGTAAGTCAATGTCACTACTTTAGCATTGCCATCATAAGTTAAATCGTCTGGTATCGCAATTCCACTATCTACTAATTTATCCCATTCATCTTGTTGAATAGTTGCATATCTTAATTCAGCATCAACAAGTTTTTGATAATTTGTTACAAGATTTTGTGGAACATCTGGTGTTAATTTTTCCACTACCTCATCTTCTGCAAGATAGTTATATGCTTCACGCGCCGCGTCAATAGCCACTTTGCATTCTGGAGTTAGAGTTATTGGATCTGGAATTGAGTCAATATAATTGATTGTACCCTGTACTGCCGCTAATATGTATGCTTCTTCGGCATAGAAAAGGTAATTTCTATTTACTACTTTTTCACGAAGTTCGTCACTTTCAAGAGTATCGTACGCGGCACGAGCCGTTTCAATTCTTGTTCTAATCTCCTTTGTGAATGTTACTTCATAGCCAATTTCTTGGATTTTTTGAGCAACTCTTTCATAAATTGTGATATCTTCATCACCTTTATAAACGTGCACTTCACTATCACTATATGTTCCACCAATGTTTTGTGATAGTTTGCCAGGATTGCAAGGCTCAATAGCGCTATTGTGATATGTTAGCGTTCCATCTCCAGTAAAATATATATTTATTTTCTCGCCGCCCTTATCGCTACGTGTACTGAATGTGAAAGGATTTCTATCGCCGTTTGTCGTAAGCACATTGGTTCCTTCAAGATCAATGTAGACGTTGATATTGCCGCAGTAGGCTTGGATGGAGAAGATATAATTGTTCTCATTTGCCGTCAAATTAAGATTGCTGAAACGTAGGTAAATATTATTTTCGCCTTTGTTATATCCATAAACACCATATGAGTACGAACCTAACGTTTTCGTGCCAGAAAAGACATATCGATGGTTTTCATCCGAAGTGTAGGTCGTATTGGTACTATCCACAGCGTAATAGGTTCGATATATGGTAGCGCCTTTGTCAAGATTTACATTGATATTGCCGGTGCTGTCGTTTACCAAAGATAGAGTTGTGCCGCTTTCGGTTATCTTATAGCCGACGTTCGCCCCGAAGCACTGATAACCCTTAGCATGAGAATTATTCCAGTTAGTAGAGAAACTACCAGTGCCATCCGCCATCTCAACGTACGACTTTACTCCTTCTGTTGGCCACGTTGGATATTGGTCAGGGCTGATCATCACAGCCTTCCTTCCCGATGCAAAATATACATCACCATATCTATCCGTTCTCACGCCTATATTATTAATGGTGAAAGAATTTGTATAATGGTTATTGTATAGATGGAATTCACCGACTGCATCCAAATACATATCGTACAAATCGATATATGCGCCAGGGGCAACCGCATTCGTGCCATAGACATAGTTGTCACAGATGTTCGCGGTATCCAATTTTACGAACCCGTATACACCGCCACCTTTAGCGTTAGCGCCGATAGCAGCATTACCAGTCACGTTGCTGCTAGCATAATAATAATTCCATCCGTATGCACCACCACCATAGCCATTACCGCTTTGTCCTGCTGTATTGTGCTGAAGCTTACCCCAAAAATACATTCCATAATTACCATATTCATAAGTAGTGTTGCTGCCTGTACGCTTATTAACATAAACACCACCACCAGCATTTCCAGCTTGATTACCAATAATGTTGCCAGATTTAAGCGAGAAGTACGCTTTTTCTGCTACATACACGCCTCCACCATTGTCTGCATAGTTACCAAAAATTGTAGCGCCCTCAAGTGTAAATTCTGCAGCATTGTAGTATGCATCAGAGGCATTAGCCGCAACATAAACCGCACCACCATAGGTGCTACCATCGATTAACTTACCGCTACCACCAGCGATGTAACCGCCATTAAAACTACCCTTGCGGGCAGCAGCAATATAGTTAGGATCATTTTCGCTATCCACAATCTGTCCAACAAAGTCAAGGGCTTTACCATGCAAGTCTGTTACTGTCTTGCCAATATAGTAATAGTGCGTCTCACTAAAATTATACTCATACAAATACAACGTTCCGCGATTTTTATAAGGGGACGACGAGCCTGCACTGATATAAATAACTGGTTTAGGCGTATTAAAGTCACCTTTGATGACGTGCCCATTTAGGCATAGTTTCATCGCAACAGCTTGTGGAATCGTCCAAGTGTCAGTAAGTGTAACATCCTTTGTTAAATACCAACCTTGCGAACCATCCGGTTGCGCTTCCGTAGGTAGGTGGTCGTCGTACTCCCAAGGCGTCCACTCGCCAATATATTCTTTCTTATAGTAACTATCAGTAATTGGTACATACTTTGGTTCGGAATAATAATATTTGCTGTTAACATAGACTGACGCCCTAATCTCCCCGGTCCACCTGACTGTATTCGAGATTTCTGCATTTCCTTCTTTTGTATCGCCACATCGTTTACATTTGTAAGAATAGGTCGCTGACCACCCGTACGTTTTGCTTGAATCCTCTGTCCATGTAAAGACTATATTTTCTAAGTCATAGTCGTGATCAAGCTTTCCAATATTGAATTTATAAAGTTGGTTTGATGCAACTTCTTGCATATTTACATCGAAATATTTATCACATTCAGTACAATGAAAATGCTCTTTTTTCCCCATTTCAGTACAAGTTGGTTCAACTAGAGCATAATGAACTAGATGATGTCCTGCTGAACGTTGTAAAGCTGCAACTGTAGTTGGATGTTTATTCTCGTCAAAATACATTCCACAGCCATCACAATGATAATGCGCTGCCATGCCATCAGATTCGCAAGTAGCAGTTGCAGCAACTAAATCTCCATAATCGTGATCATGCACATATACTTCGCCGCCAATTGCCACAATCTCGTGCTCACCATCACTAACAAAGTAATTTGCCGGATCAATAGTAGGCATATATGTATTCCATCCGCTAGTAAATACGCCCGTACTAGAAGCTAATGTAATACCTATATTTTGAGTATTTGCCAATGACCCAACAATACCAATCGCTGTATCGCCAACTTTCAAATTACTTGGATTACCATTTGCTGTATTGTTAGATATGATAGGATTGCCAGATAATCGAACTGGAGCTTCTATACCACCAACACCTGCTGTAGGCGATGTATTATTTATTATGCTACCGCCACTAATTATGACATAATTAGTATTATCTTCATCGTGTCCAAAAGCGCAAATACCTGCCGTTCCACCATTAACAGTATTGTTAGCAACTGTTCCACTAGAAATATTAACATTGCCATGAGCAAAGATACCTCCTGCCCAACCACCATGATTATGGTCAACAGAGCCTCCATTTAAAGTAAAGGTGCTTTTATAAAAGACATACACACCGGCTCCAGCATTATTATAATTATATGAAATAGATCCACCATATAGATTGAAAGAGCCATTTGCGTATTGATATTCATCCCATTCTTCGCCAATTAAAACGCCACCGCCGTTTCCTTCATTATCGCCTCTATTGCCGATAATATTCCCGCCATACATATTAACAGTGCCATTTAGAACATGAATTCCGGCGCCTTCATGTTGATTTCCACCAGCAATATAGCCACCTGTAAAACTCTGTCTTCCACTTCCTTCTATCTCATTAATATTTATTGCGTATTGATCTACACTGTCTATATCAAAATAATGAACTTTATCTGAACAATCGTAAATGTTTAACGTTATGCCACTTCCGACATTAATAACACAATCATACCCGGTTTGTTTTATTCCAAACCCATTAAGGCATAAATTTGTTGTGCCTGAAGGTGCGCTCCAAGCGCTCGAAATAGTTACATCTTGTGTTAAATAATAATTTCCTGCAGAATTAGGAAGTGCATTATTACTCTCCCATGCTACGAATGTTATATCATCATGTGTGTGTCCTGGTTCAGCATAAACAGCCTCGGTTTCCCACCTGAATATGCACGTGCCAACAAGTGCAATCATTATCGCCATTATAACGACTGCACCAACTATAAAAATACTAAGTCTATTCGCTTTCTTCATAAGATGTATATTCCCCCTCTTGCATTACAAATATTTATAATCGACCTTAT
>JAEEGH010018633.1_pt1 | contig 14645 bp, 11 predicted proteins | sample 9134181 | NCBI WGS metagenome assembly JAEEGH01 (sample SAMN16246544, study PRJNA631951) | gut metagenome | biome: gut microbiome; feature: rumen; material: DP-attached | host: Bos | place: Iran: Karaj | collected 2018-10 | reverse complement strand
GTCACACCCCGTTCCGTAACAAGTATCGTCCTCAGTTCTACTTCAGAACCACCGACGTTACCGGTGAAATCACCCTGCCTGAAGGTATGGAAATGGTCATGCCTGGCGACCACGTCACCATCGACGTTAAGTTGATTGCCGACATCGCCATGGACAAGGGTCTCCGCTTCGCTATCCGTGAAGGTGGCCGTACCGTTGGCTCCGGTCAGGTGATCGAGATCATCGACGATTGATAAACTATTCATGAAGGGTGGGACAACACCCACCCTTCCTATACGGGCGTAGCTCAGTTGGTAGAGCATCGGTCTCCAAAACCGAGTGTCGAGAGTTCGAGCCTTTCCGCCCGTGCTTTTTTAATAAAGGTTCAATTACGATGAAAATAGTTAACTACATTAAAGAGTGCTACACCGAGTTGAAGGACAAGGTAACTTGGCCTACTTGGAAAGAATTGCAGAGTAGCGTGATTGTTGTGTCCATTGCTTCCCTAATAATCGCCTTGGTGGTTTTTTTGATGGACTTCTCGTTTCAGCACCTGTTGGAGGCGTTCTATAAACTCTTCTGATTTGGTGCATTGAATCTTATGTGCATTTATAAGCTAATTGTATAATTGTCAGGGAAGATGAGCGACACGAGCGAAAGGAAGTGGTATGTTGTTAAAGCCATCAGCGGCAAAGAGAAAAAGGTAAAGGAATACCTTGATGCTGAAATCAAGAGGCTTAACATTCAGGATCTTATCCCTACGGTCTTGATTCCTACCGAGAAGTACTTCGAGGTCAAGAACGGCAAGAAGGTGTGCAAAGAGCGCAACTATTTGCCGGGTTATGTCCTTGTTGAAGCTACCTTGGTGGGAGAAGTCGTTCATGTTATCAAAAATGTTCCAAACGTACTTGGTTTTCTGGGTACGAACGGTGAGCCTGATCCGCTGCGTCCCCTTGAAGTGAAACGCATCCTTGGTAAAGTGGATGAGTTGCAAAGCATGGGAGCGGGCAGCGATGTTGTGTTCATGGTGGGTCAGTCAGTCGTGGTTAACGATGGTCCTTTCAGTACTTTCAACGGAGTCATTGAAGAAGTGAACGAAGAGAAGAAGAAGCTGAAGGTGGCCGTGAAGATTTTCGGTCGCAAGACGCCTTTGGAACTGAGTTTCTTCCAGGTCAAGTTAGAGAGTTAGTTTGTATTTGGAATTAATGTTGCCTAATTAACTTAAATCAAAGGATTAGAAATGGCAAAAGAAGTAAGCGGATTAATTAAACTGCAGATTAAAGGAGGAGCTGCGAATCCCGCTCCGCCCGTCGGTCCAGCTCTTGGTTCGAAGGGTGTGAATATTATGGAATTCTGCAAGCAGTTCAACGCCCGTACGCAGGATCAGGCAGGCAAGGTTTTGCCCGTCATCATCACTGTTTACAAGGACAAGTCGTTTGATTTCATCATCAAGGCTTCGCCCGTGGCGGTCTCCATCGTCGAAATGGCAAAAATCAAAGGCGGTTCGAAGGAGCCTAACCGCACCAAGGTTGGCTCGTTGACTTGGGACCAAGTGCGTGAGATTGCCACGAACAAGATGAAGGACATGAATTGCTTCACGATCGAGTCGGCCATGTCAATGGTGGCTGGCACGGCCCGTAGTATGGGAGTGAGAATTACCGGCGAATCACCTTTAAAGAAAGACTAAGTCTTTTATGCATTTGTAGAACACAAAAAAAGTCAGTTACATGTCAAAAGTATCTAAACAGAGGAAAGAAGCTTTGGCTAAGTTCGACAAAAGCAAGAGTTACTCCTTGGGTGAAGCAGTTAATATCGTAAAACAAATCACTTACACTAAGTTTGATGCTTCAGTCGACTTGAACATTCGTTTGGGCGTTGACCCCCGTAAAGCCAACCAGATGGTGCGCGGCTCGGTGACGTTGCCTCACGGAACGGGTAAAGTCGTCCGCGTCTTGGTTCTTTGCAACCCTGACAAGGCACAGGAAGCATTGGATGCCGGTGCTGATTACGTCGGATTGGATGAATATATTCAGAAGATCAAGGACGGGTGGACCGATATTGACGTTGTGATCACCACGCCTAACATCATGCCTAAAGTGGGTGCCCTCGGCCGTATCCTCGGTCCCCGTGGATTGATGCCGAACCCCAAGACTGGCACTGTTACAATGGATGTGGGCAAGGCCGTACAAGAAGTGAAGGCTGGTAAGATCGACTTCAAGGTCGACAAATACGGCATCATCACGGCTGGAGTCGCTAAAGTCAGTTTCTCTCCAGAGAAGATTTTTGATAACGCCAAGGAGTTGATCCAAGCCGTTATCAAGTTGAAGCCAAGTGCTGCCAAGGGTACATACATGAAGAGTGTGTATATCTCCAGCACGATGAGTCCGGGTGTGCAGATCGACGTTAAATCAGTAGCAACAATCTAATTTGAAAGGAAGTTATTGATATGAGAAAAGAAGATAAACAAATCCTCATCGACTCCATGCTCAGTGAATTGAAGGCTTGCCCTAACTTTTATCTGACTGATGTTTCGGATCTCAACGCCGAGAAGACCAGTCAACTCAGAAGGCAATGCTTCAATAGTGGTGTGAAAATGATCGTTGTCAAGAACGCCTTGTTCCATAAGGCTATGATGCAAATGGAGAAGGACTATGACAGTCTGTACGACGTTCTGAAAGGATCAACTGCCGTCATGTTTTGCGAGACCGGCAACGCTCCCGCGAAGCTGATAAAGAATTTCCGCAAGACCTGTGATCGTCCGATACTGAAAGGTGCTTTTATTGAGGAGTGCTGCTATATTGGCGACGATATGGTTGACGCCTTGTGCAACATCAAGTCGAAGAACGACCTCATCGCCGATGTGATCGCCTTGTTGCAATCACCGATGAAGAACGTGATCAGCGCGTTGCAATCAGGTGGAAACAAGCTGAGCGGAATACTCGAAACCCTGTCCGAAAGACCAGAATAATCATTGAATGCACGACATTCGCAAACATTAAAAGCAAGTTATTAACAATTTAAAAATAGAAGTAAAATGGCAGATCTTAAAGCTTTTGCTGAACAATTAGTGAATCTTACCGTGAAGGAAGTCAACGAACTCGCTACGATTCTGAAAGAAGAGTACGGTATTGAACCCGCTGCTGCTGCTGTTGCAGTTGCTGCTCCTGCTGCTGGTGGCGCCGCTGCCGCTGAAGAAGAGAAGACTTCTTTCGATGTCATTCTGAAATCCGCTGGTGCTCAGAAGTTGGCAGTCGTTAAGTTGGTGAAAGAACTCACAAGCCTCGGCCTGAAGGAAGCCAAGGAACTGGTTGACGCCGCTCCTAAGGCTATCAAGGAAGGTGTGAGCAAAGACGAAGCTAATGCACTGAAGGCTCAACTCGAAGAAGCTGGTGCAGAAGTCGAAGTGAAATAAGAAGGATTATTTCCGCAATTCCGGCATACAACCTCAGCCCCGAAGCTTAAAACTTGGGACTGAGGTTGGTGTCGATTTTTCGCTTATGGCGAAAGCATCCTTTTCCTGAGTGTCCGTCTTTCCCAATAACATCACCTAAAAACCTAATACCTTGGCAACAAAATCAACTGAAAGAATTAGCTTCGCGTCCATCAGGAAACCTTTCGATTATCCTGATTTCCTTGACATACAACTGCAGTCATTCCAGGATTTCTTCCAACTGGAGACCAATCCTGACAACAGGAAGAACGAGGGCCTATACAAGGTCTTTACTGAAAATTTCCCCATCACCGACGCCAGAGGCAATTTCACATTAGAATTTCTCGATTATTACATTGACGCACCCCGTTACAGCATTCCGGAGTGCATCGAACGCGGACTCACCTATAGCGTTCCTCTCAAGGCCAAGCTGAAGCTTTCATGCAATGACGAGGAACATGAGGATTTCGAGACCGTCGTGCAGGATGTCTATTTGGGCATGATTCCCTACATGACGCCTCGCGGCACCTTCGTCATCAACGGAGCGGAGCGTGTCGTGGTCTCACAATTGCACCGCTCGCCGGGTGTTTTCTTCGGACAAAGCCAACATGCCAACGGCACGTTGCTTTATTCGGCCCGTATTATTCCCTTCAAGGGCTCATGGATGGAGTTTTCAACGGACATCAACAACGTGATGTATGCCTACATTGACCGTAAGAAAAAGCTCCCCATCACCACCCTGTTGCGAGCCATCGGTTATGAAACCGACAAGGACATTCTTGATATTTTCAACCTCGCTGAGGAAGTGAAGGTGTCGAAGGCAGGCTTGAAGCGCGTCCTCGGACGTCGATTGGCAGCTCGTGTCCTGCATACTTATTTTGAGGATTTCGTCAACGAAGATACTGGCGAGTGTGTTTCCATCGAGCGTAACGAGGTTATCATCGACCGTGACGTCGTGTTGGAAGAAGAACACATCCAGAAAATCGTTGATAGCGGTGTCAAGACCATCTTGTTGCACCGTGAAGTTGAACGTGATGAGAATGACAGAATTTCCGATTACTCGGTCATTTTCAATACGTTGCAAAAAGATACATGTAACTCGGAAAAAGAGGCTGTGGAGTATATCTACCGCCAGCTTCGCAATGCTGAACCGCCCGATGAGGAAACGGCACGTGGCATCATCGAGAAGCTGTTCTTCTCCGACAAGAGATATGATTTGGGCTTGGTGGGTCGTTACCGCATCAACCGCAAGCTCAACCTCAGCATTCCTTCCGACGTGAAGGTGCTGACCAAAGAAGACATCATCGCCATCATCAAATATTTGGTTGAACTGCTGAGCAGCAAGGCCGAGATTGACGATATCGACCACTTGAGCAACCGCCGTATCCGCACTGTGGGTGAGCAGTTGCAGGCCCAGTTTGGTGTGGGTTTGGCTCGTATGGCTCGTACCATCCGTGAGCGCATGAATGTGCGTGACAACGAGGTGTTTACGCCTATCGATCTGATCAATGCCAAGACGCTTTCATCAGTCATCAACTCGTTCTTTGGAACGAACCAGTTGTCGCAGTTCATGGACCAGACCAATATTTTGTCGGAAGTCACGCACAAGCGTAGGATTTCCGCCTTGGGTCCTGGCGGTCTGTCGCGCGATCGTGCTGGTTTTGAAGTTCGTGACGTGCACTATACCCACTATGGTCGTTTGTGCACCATCGAAACTCCTGAAGGCCCGAATATCGGTCTGATTTCTTCGTTGTGTGTGTTTGCAAAAATCAATGACTTAGGTTTCATTGAGACACCTTATCGCGAAGTGAAGGATGGCGTGGTTGACTTTAAGAATCCGCCAGTTTATCTCACTGCTGAATTGGAAGAAGATAAGATCATCGCTCAAGCCACCACACCTTTGGACGAGAATGGTCGTTTCATTGAGAAAGACATCAAAGCACGTTATGTGGCTGATTATCCTATCGTTTCGCCTGAAGAAATCAACCTGATGGATGTCGGTCCCAACCAAATTGCCTCCATCGCCGCTTCCTTGATTCCGTTCTTGGAGCATGACGATGCCAACCGTGCTTTGATGGGATCGAACATGATGCGTCAGGCTGTACCTTTGATGAATCCAGAAAGTCCCATCGTCGGCACCGGTATCGAACGCTCAGTTGCCAAGGATTCGCGCGTTTTGATTACCGCAGAAGGCGAGGGAGAAGTCATTTTCGTTGATTCCACAAAGATTACGATTCGTTACGACCGTACTGATGAGCAGCGTTTGGTGAGCTTTGATGACGATGTGAAGACATACGAACTGACCAAGTATGTACGCACCAATCAGAACACCAGTATCAACCTCAAGCCGATTGTCCGCAAGGGCGACCATGTGACCTTTGGCCAGATTCTGACCGAAGGCTACGGCACCCAGAACGGTGACCTGGCTTTGGGCCGCAACCTGAAAGTGGCTTTCATGCCGTGGAAGGGTTATAACTACGAGGACGCCATCGTCATTTCGGAGCGCATTGTGAAGGAAGACCTGTTCACTTCTGTCCACATCGAGGAGTTCACCCTTGAGGTTCGCGACACGAAGCGCGGTCTGGAAGAGTTGACCAACGACATCCCGAACGTGAGCACCGATGCCACCAAGGATTTGGATGAGCACGGCTTGATTCGCGTGGGTGCCGAGGTGAAGGAAGGCGACATCCTTGTGGGTAAGATTACCCCGAAGGGCGAAACCGACCCGACCCCGGAGGAGAAACTGCTCCGCGCCATCTTCGGCGACAAGGCTGGCGACGTGAAGAACGCCTCGTTGAAGGCTGGTCCTTCGATGAAGGGTGTGGTCATTGGGAAGCGTTTGTTCTCGCGTCTGCAAAAAGACCGCAAGGCTCGTGCCAAGGACAAGGAAGATATCGCCAAGATTGATGCCGCTTGCCAGAAGGAACTTGTTGCCTTGAAGGGCGTGTTGGTTGAGAAACTGCTCGTTTTGTTGAATGGCATTTCTTCAACTGGAGTTTCCAACAACTTCAAGGAAGTCATCGTCCCCAAGAAGACGAAGTTTACGGCCAAGATTTTGTCGGACATCGACTATCTGACTGTCAACCCGAACAAGTGGACATCGGACGAGAGAAAGAACAAGCTCATCGGTGCCATCATCGACAACTATACCGTGAAACACAAGGAAATCGAAGGCCGCTACAACCGCGAGAAATACGTGGCTAGCGTTGGCGATGAACTCCCGAATGGCATCGTGCAGATGGCCAAAGTCTATGTGGCCAAGAAGCGCAAGCTGATGATTGGCGACAAGATGGCCGGTCGTCACGGCAACAAGGGTATCGTTTCAAGAATCGTTCGTGCCGAGGACATGCCGTTCCTCGCTGATGGTACACCTGTCGATATCGTATTGAACCCGTTGGGCGTGCCTTCGCGTATGAACTTGGGTCAGATTTACGAGACCGTGCTCGGTTGGGCCGGTCACGAGCTTGGCTTGAAGTTCGCGACTCCGATTTTCGATGGTGCCACTCTTGAAGAGATCAACGGATACATGGCCAAGGCGGGCTTGCCGGCTAACGGCCGTATGCAACTCTATGATGGTGAGACGGGTGAGCCTTTCGACCAGCCTGCCACTGTGGGTTACATTTACATGTTGAAGTTGCACCACATGGTCGATGACAAGATGCACGCACGCTCTATCGGACCTTACTCGTTGATTACGCAGCAACCTCTAGGCGGTAAGGCTCAGTTTGGTGGTCAGCGTTTCGGTGAGATGGAAGTCTGGGCTTTGGAGGCCTTCGGTGCCAGCAACGTGCTTCAGGAGATCCTGACCGTGAAGTCGGACGACGTGAATGGTCGCGCCAAGGCATACGAGTCCATCGTGAAAGGTGACAACATGCCTGTGCCGAGCATCCCTGAATCCTTCAACGTGCTCATCCACGAGCTCCGTGGCTTGGGCTTGGAGATTACCTTCAAGGATAAGGAAGGTAGAGCCTTGAATTGATGTTAAATGCTAGGATAAAAAAATTGAAATATGGCAACAAATAATATTGTAAACAGCAACTTCGCTAGCATAACGGTGAGTTTGGCCTCGCCCGAATCGATTCTTGCGCGTTCGCATGGAGAGGTTCTGAAGCCTGAAACAATCAACTACCGTACATACAAACCCGAGCGCGATGGCTTGTTCTGCGAGAGGATTTTTGGTCCCGTGAAGGACTGGGAATGCCACTGCGGAAAGTACAAGCGCATCAGGTACAAGAACATCATTTGCGACCACTGCGGCGTTGAGGTGACCGAGAAGAAAGTTAGGCGTGAGCGCATGGGACACATCTCGTTGGTGGTTCCTGTGGCTCACATCTGGTACTTCCGCTCGTTGCCGAATAAAATCGGAGCCTTGTTGGGTATTCCCACCAAGAAGCTCGATGCTGTCATTTACTATGAACGTTACGTAATCATCCAAGGTGGCGCTTTGGAAGGCAAGGAGATCCCGAACGACAACGAAGGTCGCAAGGTGACTAAGTTGGAATTCCTGAGCGAGGAAGAATACCTCGACCTGATGGAAATGCTTCCGATTGAAAACCAGTATCTGCCTGAAGATGACCCGAATAAGTTCATTGCCAAGATGGGTGCCGAGGCTATCTATGACTTGCTATCGCGCCTCAATCTTGACGAAGAAGCCAACCGGCTTCGTGCGGAGGCCAACGAGGTGAAGGCTCAGCAACGCAAGCAGGACTTGCTGAAACGCCTGCAGGTGTTTGAGGCGTTCCGTGAGGCCAACACCCATATTGAGAATCGTCCGGAATGGATGATTGTGAAGGTGGTTCCGGTAATTCCGCCGGAGCTGCGTCCTCTCGTCCCGTTGGATGGCGGTCGTTTCGCCACCTCTGACTTGAACGACCTTTACCGTCGCGTCATCATCCGTAACAACCGTCTGAAGCGTTTGATGGAAATCAATGCTCCTGACGTGATTATGCGTAATGAGAAGCGTATGTTGCAGGAGGCTGTCGATTCCTTGTTCGACAACTCCCGTAAGTCGAGTGCGGTGAAAACCGAATCGAACCGTCCGCTCAAGTCATTGAGTGACAGCTTGAAAGGTAAGCAAGGCCGCTTCCGTCAGAACTTGCTCGGTAAGCGTGTCGACTACTCTGGCCGTTCGGTTATTGTGGTCGGTCCCGACTTGAATATGAACGAATGCGGTCTGCCTAAGGACATGGCCGCCGAACTGTTCAAGCCGTTTGTTATCCGCAAACTTATTGAGCGCGGCATCGTCAAGACCGTGAAATCGGCCAAGAAGATTGTCGACCGTAAGGATCCCGTCGTTTGGGACATCCTTGAGAATATCCTGAAGGGTCATCCGATTCTTCTGAACCGTGCTCCTACGCTGCACCGTCTGGGTATCCAGGCTTTCCAGCCGAAACTTATCGAAGGTAAGGCCATCCGTCTGCACCCCTTGGTGTGTACGGCTTTCAACGCTGACTTCGATGGTGACCAGATGGCTGTCCACGTTCCGTTGGGTAACGCAGCCGTGCTTGAGGCCCAGATTCTGATGCTGGCTTCGCACAATATCCTGAATCCTTCGAATGGCGCGCCTATCACGCTGCCTTCGCAGGATATGGTTTTGGGCTTGTATTATATCACCAAACCGCGCAAGAGTACTCCAGAACATCCCGTGAAGGGTGAGGGCATGTCGTTCTATTCGCCAGAGGAAGTCATCATTGCCCACAATGAGGGTCGTGCCGACATGCACGCCATCATTAAGGTTAGGGTGACTGTTCGCGAAGAGGACAAACTTGTCAAAAAGCTTGTTGAGACTACCGTGGGTCGTGTCATCTTTAACCAGGTTGTGCCTGACGATTTCGGCTATATCAACGAACTGCTCACCAAGAAATCGCTTCGTACCATCGTGGGTGATATGGTGAGAATGGAAGGTACTGCTGTGACTACCAAGTTCTTGGACGACATCAAGAATATGGGTTACTATCAAGCTTACAAGGGCGGCTTGTCATTCAATTTGGGCAACGTCCTAGTTCCCGAAATGAAAGGCAACCTCATTGCTGACGCCAACTCGAAGGCTGCCGAAATTCGCGAGTTCGAGAAGATGGGCTTTATGGGTCCCAACGAGCGTTACAACCAGATTGTTGACCTTTGGACGGATGTTAATGCCAAGCTCACCCAAGAGGTGATGAAGGTGTTGTCGAGCGACGACCAGGGCTTCAATCCTGTGTACATGATGCTTCACTCTGGCGCTCGTGGTTCCGAGGCTCAGGTGTCGCAGCTTTGCGGCATGAGAGGTCTGATGGCCAAGCCTATGAAGGCTGGCTCGGGAGGCTCGGAAATCATTGAAAACCCGATTCTTTCCAACTTCCAAGAAGGTCTGTCCGTGTTGGAGTACTTCATCTCCACGCACGGTGCCCGTAAGGGTCTGGCCGATACCGCTTTGAAGACTGCTGACGCTGGTTATCTGACCCGTCGTTTGGTTGACGTGGCGCACGACGTCATCATCACCGAGAAGGACTGCGGTACTTTGCGCGGCATGACCATCTCGCGTGGTGAAGAAATCAAGGAACCTGGCAAGCACTCCTTATTATATGACCGCATCCTTGGCCGTGTGGCCTTGCACGACGTGTTCCATCCTCAAACGGGTGAACTCATCGTGGCCAGCGGCGAGGAAATCAACGAAGCCATTGCTGAGGCCATTGACGAGTCGCCGTTGGAGAGTGTGGAAATCCGTTCCGTGCTGACTTGTGAGTCGAAGCGTGGTGTATGCGCCAACTGCTATGGCCGCAACTTGTCATCGGCCAAGCTCGTGCAAAAGGGTGAAGCTGTGGGCGTTATCGCTGCCCAATCCATCGGTGAGCCTGGTACCCAGTTGACCTTGCGTACCTTCCACCAAGGTGGTAAGGCATCAAAGGGCCTGGTGGCCAACAGTACCGATGCCAAGTACGATGGTTATCTTGAAATCGATGAACTTCGTTCCGTTGAGGTCGACAAGGATGGTGATAAGTATCAGGTGGTTATTGGTCGTTCGGCAGAATTGAAGTTGCATGACAATAACACTGACGTTGTTCTGATGACGACTAATATTCCATATGGAGCCAAGCTGTTCTTCAAGTCGGGAGACCAAGTGAAGAAGGGCGACAAGATTTGCGAATGGGATCCCTACAATGCCACCATCATCTCGGAGCACAGCGGCCGCGTCCGTTTCCAGAATGTGATTGAAGGTGTTACCTATCGTAATGAGACCATTGCTGAGACTGGCTTTAATGAGCGTGTCATCATTGAGGGTCGTCGTGGCGCCAAGAATCCTCTCATCGATATCGTTGACGAGAACGGTGAGTCTATCGTTTCCTATGACTTGCCTGTGGATGCTCACGTTGTCGTTGAAGAGAACGAACAGGTTTCCGCTGGTGACCAGTTGGTGCGTATTCCGCGTAACGTCTCAGGCGGCGGCGATATCACAGGCGGTTTGCCGCGTGTGCAAGAGCTGTTCGAGGCACGTAACTCCATCGATCCGGCCATTGTTTCTGAAATCGATGGTATCGTTCACCTTGAGAAGAAGCTCAAGCGCGGTAACCGTGAGGTTGTGGTCACAGCCAGAACGGGCGAGGAGAAGCGTTATCTGATTCCTACTTCGAAGCAGATTCTGGCACAGGAAAATGACTTCGTGAAAGCTGGACAGCCGCTTTCGGAAGGTGTCATCACACCTAACAGCATCTTGGCCATCATGGGTCCGATGAAGGTGCAGGAATACATCGTCAACGAGGCTCAGAGCGTGTATCGTCAGCAAGGTGTGGTCATCAACGACAAGCACTTTGAGGTCATCGTACGTCAGATGATGCGTAAGGTCGAGATTCTTGATCCAGGCGATACCCGTTTCTTGCAAGGCGAGTTGGTCAATAAACTGACTTTCCAAGAGGAGAACGATGATATCTACGGCAAGTTCTTTGTGGAGGACAATGGTGCTTCCGACAAGCTGCAAAAGGGCGAAATCGTTTCAGCAATGAAGCTCCGCGAGGAAGAATCTGCCCTGAAGCGTAAGGACTTGACATTGCCTACCGTGCGTCCGGCTCGTCCAGCCACGGCCACCCAAGTGCTGCAAGGTATTACCCGTGCGGCTTTGGCTACCGACAGCTTCATCTCGGCGGCATCCTTCCAGGAAACCACCAAGGTGCTGACCAACGCTGCCATCGCTGCTAAATCGGATTATCTGCTTGGCATGAAGGAGAATGTGATCGTTGGTCACAAGATTCCTGCGGGTACAGGTTTGCGCGAATACGAAGATTTGATTGTTGGCTCCCGTGATGAGTATGAGGAGCTGCAAGAAAAGGCCGCTAACTAATTGTAAATGAATCTGGCGGGGATGGCTGGAAGGTTATCCCCGCTTTTTAATTTGAATACAATATGGAAAACAATCAGAAAAACCAATTGAACATTGAAATCAGCGACGAAGTGGCTGAAGGCAAATATTCCAATCTTGCTATTATTACCCATTCACCTAATGAGTTCATCGTTGACTTTGCACAGATGATGCCAGGTACTCCCAAGGCTAAGGTGCGTTCAAGAGTAATCTTGAATCCTTTGAACGCCAAACGTTTGTATAAGGCTTTAGCGGATAACATTGCCAAATACGAGCAGCAATATGGCACCATTCAAGATGTTGGCGGCAATGTTGCCCCCTTCACGATGGGTATGCCTACAGCACAGGCTTAACAGGATTGTCTGTGCGTCTTGTAAAAGACGTCGAATAATGAAAATCCCCACAATACCAAATGGCGTTGCGGGGATTTATTTGATGGTCCGTCAGTAAAGCAACCCAAACATCCATAGCGGGATTTTATTTCCATAGCCCACCTCGGTTTCATCGATGGCCAAATAGCTGTCAGGAATGTCCTTGATTTGGTCAAAACTTTTCTTGCGCCCACCCACTTCGAAGAGGTATTTTCCGTCTACAAGAAAATCTCCCTTTGGAGGATAGGTCACTTGATGCGACTGGCTCAACTGGTTCAGGAAGAACAACTCCCGCATTGTGCCTATGTTGGGCTGCATAGAGAAAGCATTCATGAGGTTGGTGTTGTTGAGGTAAATCTTCTCGGGTCGCGACAGGTCGGAGAGTTTCCTTGGCGTGTCGGTGAGTAACGATAGTAACCCCGCCTTTTCCAAGGCATACAACATCTTCAGCCCTTGGTTTCTGTCGGTATCCAACTCGCGGTAAAGTTCTGACATATTGGGCTTTTGCGGCACTTGTTCGGCCAAAATCATAAACATCTTTTTGGCTTTCTTGATGGTGGATTGCTCCACATTCTCAATGACGGCATAATCGCTTTCCAAAATGTGGTTGACCACGTTCTGCAATCGGTTGGCATACCCTTCGTAAACGTCTTTGTAGAAAGGATAATACCCCATTTTGAGATACTGGACGAATGCGGGCAGCACCTTGAAACCATCGCTGATGATTTCCGTGGCGATGCTTTTGTGCTTTTTCAGCAAGTCCTTCAACTCGATGACTGGGATGTCCTTGATGCCTTCAAACTTCAGATATTCGCGGAACGAAAGCCCCGTCAAGGTGTATTCCATCAGCCTTCTTGAGAGGTCGCCTTTGCCTTTTTCCATTTTGAGCATCGACGAGCCGGTGTAGGCAACGTAAAGTCCGGGGTAGTTGTCGTTGAGGTTCTTCAGTACGGTCTGCCATGAGTCTAAATAATGAATCTCGTCAAGGAAAAGATACCGTCCGCCGTAGGCATAGTAGTCCTCCACGACATCCGCAAAAGTGTGTGTCGCAAACCAAAGGTCGTCCAACGAAGCGTATAGCACTTCCGACGTGTCAGGGAAAGCCTCTTTGATGTGCTGGAGCATTAGCGTGGACTTGCCGGTGCCTTTCGGGCCTTTGATGCCGATAAGTCTGTCTCTCCAGTCGATTTTCTCGAACAGGTATCGCTTGAAGTCGGTAGAAGTGGCTTGAAGCTTCCTGTCCAAGACTTTCTGCAGATATTCTATTGAGTTCATGGTAGTCGTATTTTGCCCGCAAAGATACAAATAATATTTCAAAACACAATATTTTTGCAAAAAATAGTATCTGAAAACACTAAAAATTTCAAAAAATAATGTTTATAAATACTAAAATAATATCAATAATAGTGTTTCTAAACACTAATTTTAAAATCCTGTATCCCAAACTTGTAATATCATGTTTTTTTCGTTTCTTTGCAATCTCAAACAACTAAAACAGAATCGATATGAACAGAACTTTGAAGGCAATAGCAGTCCTAATGCTGATGATGGTTTTTGCGGTAAGTTGTACAAAACAGCCAAATAATGTCAGTGGAAACTACAATGGCCACGATTATGTGGACTTGGGTTTGCCGAGTGGAACGTTGTGGGCCACTTGCAATGTGGGTGCCGACAAACCTGAAGGTTATGGTGATTATTTCGCATGGGGCGAGACGGAATCGAAAACAGTTTATGATTGGACTACCTACAAGTATTGCAAAGGGGATTTCGACCAATTGACCAAGTACTGCCAAGAGGCCGGCTATGGCTATGATGGTTATACCGATGATTTGTATGATTTACAACCATCAGATGACGCGGCCACGGTGAATTGGGGCGAGGGCTGGCGCATGCCGAGCGCAAGTGAAGGCGATGAATTGCTGAGTCAATGCGAACTTAAAAGAGACACGGTGAATGGCGTACCAGGATTGCGCATTGTTGGAACAAATGGCAACACGATCTTTCTGCCTTCAGGAGGTGCGAAAGGAGACTTCGTTGGTCCTTCCCCCGAGTCTTTGCAAGTGGGTGGCCACGGCTATTATTGGGTCAATGAAAGATGTTATGCTTTTAATAATCAGATGGTTGAGTGCTACGATCACATGGCGAATTTCATCAGTTCTCCTGTCGTGAATAGTACTGGAGGATGGACAAATCGTAGTATAGGCATGCCTGTCCGAGCAGTGCGTTCGGCGGAATGATTCTTTGTGCGGTATAAAAACAAAATCCCCACAGCACCGAATGGCGTTGCGGGGATTTCTTTTTGCTTGAAGCTTGATTATAGCTTCTCAAGATTCCTTTTCACAAACTCGCTCAAATCCTTGCCCTTCAGCAGATTCTTCGAAAGCAAAGCGAGGTCGTAAATCTGCCGAATCGAGGCTTCTTGCGCGACTTCGTCCTTGTCGAGTAAGCCAGTGATGACAGGGCTGTTGGTGTTGAGCATCAGCGTGTAGCTGTCGGGCATCGAGCCGTAGAACGACATCGGTCCTCCGCCCAT
>JAEEGH010018630.1_pt1 | contig 14646 bp, 10 predicted proteins | sample 9134181 | NCBI WGS metagenome assembly JAEEGH01 (sample SAMN16246544, study PRJNA631951) | gut metagenome | biome: gut microbiome; feature: rumen; material: DP-attached | host: Bos | place: Iran: Karaj | collected 2018-10 | reverse complement strand
TATACTCCATGCAGATGATGGACAACACAGGCACCAACCCCGTTACCAACATCACCGGCGGCTGCCTGGGCTACTTTACCGCCTACTACCAAATCACGCATAACCTCGTCTTCCACACCGCCGATGTCGAGGAGGAAGAATAATCACACCTCTCACTTTTCACTTCTCCCTTTTCCGCTCCTGCCATATCTCGATGGAGTTGATGATGTTTTGCCACAAGATATAGCAGCCGGGACCTACGGAGCTGAGGGGATTGAGGTAGGTGCTGGAGAGCCAGATGGCAAAAGCCGTATTCTTCTGCCCCAAAGCCTGACCGGCTTCTTGTGGGTGGTTGAAGTAGTGGCCGACAAAGCGTCCTACAGCAAACTGCACCACGCACAAGACCAGCCCCAGCAGGGCAATGGCTGCGAGGAGGGTGACGGTGGTATTGGCGTGGACGATGTTCTTGACAGTGGTGCCTGTGACAATCATCAGCGAGCAGGCCCACAGGTAGTAGCTGAGGTCGCGGATGCTGAGAATCCAGCGATGCAGGCGGTGCAGGTGGTGCTTCACGATGTAGGCCAACAGCATGGGTACCAATAGTACCACCACCACTTCGTAGAGTATCTTGATGAAGGCTGACATGAACGTCATATCGGCCGATTTCTCAATCATGGGGAAGCAGACGGGCACCATCAGCGCGGTAATGAAGTTGGAGATGAAGGTGTAGGTGGTCATCTGCTCCAACGAGCCACCCAACTTCTGAGTGACTACAGCGGCAGCCGTGGCGCAGGGCGAGATGACGCACATCAGGATGGACTCCATCAGTATGAGGCTGCTGCCCGTCATGTGTCCCCCTACCATCAGTGCCATGAGTAGTCCGATGAACAACAGCTGGAAAAGGCCTACCCAGAAGTGCCAGCCGACGGGGCGCAGCTGGTGGAAATCGACCTTGCAGAATGTGACAAACAGCACCAGGAACATAAAGAGCGGCAGGATGGCTGCAAAGAACGGGGCCATCGTGGTGCCGGCCTCGTCCAACTGGGGCGTGAAGGCAAAGAGCAGGTACAATGCTGCTCCGGCTCCCATGCTTACTGGCAGCGTCCAGTCCTTGATGAATCTGATGATATCCATGTGCTTGTACATTGACGTTCTCGTGCCGATGTGCAAAAATACGAATTATTTTGCGGGTTTTGTTGATATGTTCGGAATTATTTCGTATCTTTGCACTTTGTTAATAGTTGGAGATAATATGGAGATAATAAGGAGTTAATAAGGAGTTAATAAGGAGATAATATGGAGATAATAAGGAGATACAGGGGCGTGTTGGCGATGGTCGTTGTACTGTGGCTGACGATGCTGGCCGGGTGTGCCACGAAGCAGGAGCGGGCCGAGCAGTTGGCAAGGACGCGGCAATATATTAAGGAGGCTGTAGCCAATAGGCAGTTGCGCATTGACGTGCGCTCGATGAATACCATGCGCTATGGGTCGAAGATAGTGACTCCCGACTTCTTCTTGGAGTTGCACGGCGACACGTTGCGCAGCTACTTGCCCTACTTAGGGGTGGCGCATCAGGCACCGATGACCTCGCCGTCGGAGGGACTGAACTTCGAGACCGTCATGAAGTCTTACCAGCAGACCAACCCCAAGACCGACCTTGCCCGGATAGATATTGAGGCCAAGACGAAGGAGGATTTTTTCGTCTATCATATTGACGTTTTCTACACGGGTAAGGCCGTCATCAGCGTGCGCTCCCAGCACCGCGACCCCATCAGCTTCGACGGCGAAGTAGTGGAGATGGAACGATGAGAATTTATATTGACGACCATATTGACGGGTTCGACCTGGAGGCGGCGCTGCAGCAGATCAGTGAGCAGCGGCGCGAGCAGGCCCTGCGCTTCAAGTTTGAGCGGGGTAGGCGGGAGTGCGTCCTCGCGTACCTATTATTAAAGAGGGGGTTGCGCGAACTGTATGGTATCACGGAGAACCCGCTCTTTGAGTACAGCGAGCACGGCAAGCCCTCGATAGTGGGTCATCCGGAGATACATTTCAGCCTGAGTCATTGCCGCGAGGCGGTGGCATGTGTGGTGAGCGACCGCCCTGTAGGCATCGACGTGGAGTCGGTGGTGCGGCGCTACAAGGAGGGGTTGGTGGCCTACACGATGAACGAGCAGGAGCGGCAGCTCATAGCCGCAGCCCCGCAACCCGACGTGGCTTTTACGCGGTTGTGGACGATGAAGGAGGCACGTCTGAAACTGACGGGCGAGGGTATCACCGACGACCTGAAACAGGCGCTGGCCGACAGCGACCGTTGGCACTTCTCGACCGTAGAGTGCTTAGAGCGCGGCTTCGTCTACACCGTCTGTTGGGAATAGGACGACGCCGATTTGCTTTTTTCCATCCATCATGATCTTGAGCGGACGTTCGAAGCGGACGTGGCGCACGTATGCTGTCTCCTCGATGGCGGGCATGCGGTCGAGCACGTCCTGCTGGAACATGCCATCACCCGTGTAGGTGTTGATGGTGAAGTAGCCTACGCCGAACGATGTGAGATTCTGGAAGAAGTGGGTGCCCTGCGAGGGATCTACGTGGTAGTTCTTCAGTCCGGCTTCAACGATGACGCGGGCAGCCGAGATGTGGGGCCACTTCACGGGAATGCCCAGCCAGTAGTCGCTGCTGCCCCAGCGTCCGGGACCTACGAGGACGTAGTTTTTGCCCTCGTCGAGGAACTGCTGGTTGATGCGCTCAATGTGAGAGGCTATCGTGGGGTTGTTGGCGGCGGTGAAGCTCTCGTCGGCCTTGACGTAGACCACATCGACGACGTCTTCCGAGATGCCGTGGCCTAAGGAGTTGTTGGAGCGCAGCAGGCACTGGGAGTCGGGAATCTGTTGCAGGTCCTCGTCGAGCATCTGCTTGGAGTCGACGATGGGGCGTATTTGCAGCAGGTACAGTTCGCCGGTCTTGTCGTCGTTCAGGTTACCGGCCAGCTCAATCTCCACAGGCCGGCGCATTTCCTCCGAACCATATTTCTGTGCCATCTGCAGCAGTTCGGGCAACGGGAAGGTGCCCTGCTGGAGCACTCCGCAGAAGGAGATAATCTTGCGGCCTCCCTCGTAGATGCCGTCACGGATAACCTGGTCCACCGGATCGTATGTCGAGGCAATATAGTTCAGTGAACCGTCGGCATCGGCCTGTTTCACGCGGAGTTTCTTGATGTTGAAGCCGTCGTCCACTTTGAAGTCGCCGCCTACATGGGACATGTCCAAGGCATAGAATCGGGTCTGCGTGTCGCGCAATGCCGTCTCCATCTCCGAGGTCTGCAACACCTGCGTGGGGTGATAGGGCGAGACGCGTAGCGTCTGTCCGCCGTCGACAATGTACTTGCCCAGTCCCAGTGCCAACGAGGCGATTCCCTCCTCGGCCTTCTCGTCGCCGATGGGATAGTAGTTCAGCGAGCGTAGCACGCCCGAGAAGTTCGGGTAATAGAGGTCGCCGTAACGCTTGCCTACTACCTCCTGCAGGATGACGGCCATCTTCTCCTGGTCGATGACGTTCTGCGTGGCAATCATGTAGGCCTTCGAGTCACGATAATAGACGGAGGCATAGACGGCTTTGATGGCACTGGCCATCATGCGCAGCATCTCGTACTTGTCGTCTAAATAAGGAATCATGTACGTGGAATAGATGCCGGCAAAGGGCTGGTAGTGGCTGTCCTCCAACAGCGAGCTGGAGCGCACGGCGATGGGCGACTTCACGGCATCGAAGAACGTGAAGAAGTCGGCTATCAGCGAGTCGGGCAGCTGCGCACGGAGGAAATGTTTCAGGATTTCCTCATCAGGGGCGTCGCTCAAGGCTATCGGGTAAAGGTTGTTCTTCTCCATGAACTCGTCGAAGAAGTCGGTGCAGAGCACGACGGTTTTCGGTATCGACACCTTGGCACCCTCGAAGTCGTTCAGCTCGGGGTGGCGCTTGATGATGCGGTCGAGGAAGGCCAGGCCACGTCCTTTGCCACCGAGCGAACCCTCGCCGATGCGGGCGAAGTGGGCATAGCGGTCGAACTTCAAACGGTCGAACACGGCCACCACGCCGATGTTCTTCATGCGGCGGTACTGCACGATGGCGTCGAAGATGATCTGGCGGTGTGCGTCCACGTCCTGCAGCTTGTGCCACGTCACGTGTTTCAGGAATGCCGAGACGGGGAAGATGGCGCGGGCCGTCAGCCAGCGGCTCATGTTGTTGCGTGAGACGTGGTAGGAGAGCGAGTCGCCGGGTATTTTGAAGATGTTGTCCTGCAGGTCCTTCAGGCTGGTGATGCGGGCTATCTCCTGCTTGGTTTTCGGGTCGCGGAAAACGAAATCGCCGAAGCCCATGTGTTCCTCGATAAGCCGGCGCAGGTCGACGTTCATCTTCGTCGAGTTCTTGTCGACAAAGTGAAAATGCTCGGCTTCTGCCTTTGCCTTGTTGGCAATCTCCGAACTCTGGAGGATGAGGGGCACGTATTCGTCTCGACGGCGAATCTCGCGCAGCAGTTTCAGGCCTGCTTCGGGGTCGCCCTCCTCGACGTGTGCCAGTCGGCCGTCCACACCCAGCATGGGGAAACGCGTGTCCGAGATGACTCCCAGCACATTGTCGTGATACATCTCATACCAGTGGATGGCTTCCTCGTAGGTAGTGGCCAGCACCACCTTCGGGCGGCCTCGCTTGCGCTGGGCGGCAGTATGGGGGTTCAGGGCCTCGGTCGAGAAGCGTTTCGACTGTGCCAGGATATAGTTGTAGAGGTTGGGCAGCACCGAGGAGTAAAAGCGGATGTTGTCCTCCACCAGCAGAATCATCTGTACGCCCGCCTCCTTGATATCGTGCTCGATGTTCATCTGGTCCTCTATCAGCTTGATAATCGAGAGGATGAGGTTCGTGTTGCCTAACCAGCAGAACACGTAGTCGAAAATCGACATGTCCTCGTTCTCTATGCGCTTCGTGATACCGTGCGAGAAGGGCGTCAGCACCACAATGGGGATATAGGGGGCCATCATCTTGACATCGTGCGCTACGGCAAAGGCGTCGTTGTCGGCATTACCTGGCATACAGATTACCAGGTCGATATCCGTCGTCTTCAGCACATTATCGGCCTCCTCCGTCGTCGACACCTGTGTGAACGTCGGTGGATAGCGCATGCCCAGTTCCGAGTATTCGTCGAACAGCTTCTCATCGATGCGGCCGTCGTCCTCCAGCATGAAGGCGTCGTAGGGGTTGGCTACGATGAGCACGTTGAAGATACGCTTCGTCATCAGGTTGACGAACGACACGTCTTTCAGGTAGAACTTGTTCCACTCCTGAGGTATGTTGTTAGCTTCTTCCATATCGGTTTAGTAGGTTGTCAGGCGGACACCGACGTCGGCTATGCCGGGCAGTATCTCGCGCTTCATGTTGTGACGGATGCAGATGCTGAGCGAGTCGCCCTCGTTGAGGCTGATGTCGGCCAGGTGGAAACGGTACTGGTACAGGTTGATGCCGTCTCCGTGGACGTTGCCTCGGGCGTCGATGAGGTCGCATTGCAGGGTGTCGCGGCGGTGAATTTGCGAAGGAAAGGTGGTCTGGTCGACCACTAAGTTGAGGCCGCGGAAGGGGTAGGCGTCGGTGATGCGCAGTTCAACCTCGCGCCTCACCACGGCTCTCTGCTTGGCGGCATGGACGGAGAATTGGAGCGTGTCGTTCTTCTCCCATCCCGCCAGGGATGTGTGTTCATAGTGATGGTAGATGGTCTTACGGTTGCAGCTGACCAGTATCAGTGCAACCGTAAGCGCTGTAAACAGCCATTTAGTCTTGATGATCATCCTTCTTGGGCTGTGACTTTTTCTTCTTTTTCTTTTTCTTGGCTTTGTCGAAGCGGTTGATGTCGCCGCCGGCCAGGTCGACGTGTACCTTCTGGGGCTTGGCCTTGCCGCTCTCATGCAGCGACTCGGGCTTCTCGCCGTGGCGGTTCATGTCGATGATCTGCTTGGCACGCTCGGCGGTGATGGTCTCCACGTTTGCAGCTATGTTCTTGTCGGTGGAGTAGGTGACCAGTCCCGCCAGGATGTCGCTCTTGAAGAGGTAGTAGTCGGCGTCCTGCGTCTGCAGCACGACCTCGCGGCTGGGCAGCCGGCGGCCTGCCTCGATGTAGTCGTCCACCTCGTAGTTCAGGCAGCACTTCAGCTTGGCACACATGCCGGCCAGCTTCTGCGGGTTCAGCGAGATGTCCTGGAAGCGGGCAGCGTTGGTAGAGACGCTGACGAAGTTCTTCATCCACGTGGCACAGCACAATTCACGGCCGCAGGGGCCTGTGCCGCCGATGCGTCCTGCCTCCTGGCGGGCACCAATCTGCTTCATTTCGATGCGTACATGAAAGGCAGCTGCCAGGTCCTTGATGAGCTGGCGGAAGTCCACGCGCTCGTCGGCAATGTAGTAGAAGATGGCCTTCTGGCCGTCGCCCTGATACTCCACGTCGCCTATCTTCATGTCGAGTCCCAAGCCCTTGGCTATCTGGCGGCTCTCAATCATGGTCTCGTGCTCACGGGCCTTGGCCTCGCGGAACTTGTCCATGTCCACCTGGCGGGCCAGCCGGTAGACGCGCTTGATATCGTCGGCCGATTTCAGGTTGGCCTTCTTCATCTGCAGATTGGCCAGGCGTCCTGTCAGCGTGACGACGCCGATGTCGTGGCCAGGTGAGGCTTCAACGGCAACGATGTCGCCCTTCTTCAGGGGCAGGTTGTTCACATTGTGGTAATAGCCTTTGCGGGTGTGCTTGAACTGCACTTCCACAAGGTCGGTGGTCTGCTGGTTGCCGGGTACGTCGGCCAGCCAGTCGTAGGTGTTGAGCTGGCGGTCCTGCCGGCCTACAGCTGTGTGGCAGAGTCCCCGGTCGCAGCCGGTGCGTATTTCGTATTCTTTTTCCATATTGTTCGTTATGTCGTTATGACGTTATGACGTTATTTCTGTAATAGCAGGACAATGGTTTGCAGCGAGAAGTCGAAGAACACAATCTTGGCGTTGGCGTTCTGTCCGATGTCGCGGATGGCACGGTTGGCCAGGTCGTAGAGGGCCAGGATGTTGGCCTCGTTCACGAAGCGGGCAAAGTTGCGGGCGAAGTCCTCCTCCTGCTGCGTCATGTAGACGATGTCCTCCTGCTGGAAGTTATACATGAAACATTCGCGGGTCATCCGCAGAAAGTAGCTCAGGAAGCGCTTCTGCTTCTCACGGCCGAAGGAGGCCAGCACCTCGCTCCACTTGCGCAGGTCGCGGATCTTGCGCTGGTAGGCCAGTCGCATCAGCGAGATGTAGAGGTCAAGGAACTGTTCGTTCTCGGTGCCCACCTGCAGCTCCTCCAAGGCTTTCAGCCACGAGCCGTTGGCCAGTCGGCTGATGCGGCGGGCGGCTTCTGCGCTGATGCCGCGCCGCTCGATGAGTGCCTGGCAGATGGTCTCGGCGGGTATCTGCTTCACGTCGATGCGCTGCACACGGCTGCGTATGGTCTCCAACAGCCGGTCGGGCTCTTCGCAGGTCATAATGAACACCGTCTGCTGCGGCGGCTCCTCAATGAGCTTCAGCAGTTTGTTGGCGCACTCTATATTCATGCGTTCAGGCAACCAGATGACGCTTACCTTGTAGCCGCCCTGACTCGACTTGAGCGACAGCTTGCGGACAAGGGCATCGCTCTCGCCGGCGGTGATGATGGCCTGTTGGTTCTCGCCGCCCATCGCCGTCATCCACTCGTCCATAGTAAAGTAAGGTCCCTGCATGATGAGCTCGTGCCACTCCTTGGCGAAGTCGTCGCTCACCGGCTTGTGGTCACTACTCATCGACGGCAGCTTGATGGTGGGGTAGGTGAAGTGCAGGTCGGGATGCTCCAGCCGCCTGACCATCGCATTGTCCTCGCCTAACAAGTAGCTTGCGAAGGCTATAGCGAGGGCCTTCTTGCCTACGCCCTGCGGTCCGCAGAGCATGATGGCATGGGGCAGACGGCCTTCACGGGTCATCTGCAGCAGGCGGTCGCGCACTTCTTCCTGGCCTATCACTTCGTCAAACTTCATAGCAGTCGTTTGGTTACTTCCACTACCGAGTCTACTGCCGAGACGGTGTAGAAATGGATGTCCTTGACCCCGTGGGCATACAGCTCACGACATTGGGACGTAGTCCACTCTATGCCCAATTGGCGGGCGTCCTCGTCGGTCTTGCACTTCACGATTTCGCTGGCCAACGGTTCCGGGATGTCACAATGGAACGTCTTGGGGACAACGGTCAACTGGCTGAGTTTCGCCATCGGCTTGATGCCAGGTATAATGGGGATGGTGATTCCCATTTGGCGGGCTTTCTCCACAAAGGCGAAGTATTTCTGGTTGTCGAAGAACAGCTGGGTTACGGCATACTGGGCACCGAGTTCCTGCTTCTGCTTCAGGTACTCCATATCCATCTCTAAGTTCGGAGCCTCCTCATGCTTTTCGGGATAGCAGGCCACGCCGATGTCGAAGGGGCGACCGGGATTCTTGATGGGCGTGCCGTCGGCGAAGAAACCGTCGTTGAAGCGCTGCACCTGGCGGATGAGGTCTGTCGTGTGGGCATGACCGCCCGGCGTCGGCGTAAAGCGGCTGTCCTCCTTGGCCTTGTCGCCTCGCAGCAGCAGCAGGTCGTGAATGCCTAAGAATTGCAGGTCGAGCAGTTCGTACTCAATGTCCTCGATGGTGGCACCGCTGCAGATGACGTGCGGCTGCACCGGTATGTGGTATCGCTGCTGGATGGCAGCGGCAATGGCAATGGTGCCGGGACGGCGGCGCACACGGAGCCGCTCAAACTGTCCGCCGGGCAGTTCGCGGTAGACGTACTCCGAGTGGTGCGTCGTGATGTTGATGAAGGCAGGCTCCAGAACAGCCAGCTTGTCGATGTCGGCAAAGAGCTTTTCCGTGCCTGTTCCCTTCAGCGGCGGCAGCACCTCAAACGAGAACTGTCTGTCGCGTGTATGCTTGTTGATAATCTCTGTTACGCTCATAAATGGCACATTTGGGCACAAAGGTACAACTTTTTTGGGATGTAAAAGACGTAAAAGACGTTAAAGAAGTTAAAGGGCGTTGGTTTTGGGCGAAAAAATAGTATTTTTGCAGCATGGAACGTAAACCGATAACTTTCGATACTTTCGTCCGCGGCTTTTTGGCTGTGGCGTTGGTAGTAGGCATTGTGATGCTGCTGGGCAGACTGAGCGGCGTGCTCGTGCCGTTTTTCCTGGCGTGGCTCATAGCCTACCTGCTGTTCCCGATGGTCAAGTTCTTCCAGTACCGGCTGCACATGAAGTACCGCATCTTGGCCATCCTCTGCTCCTTCATCGTGACAGGCTCCGTCCTGACGGGTGTGTTTTGGCTCATGATACCGCCTATCATTGAGGAGTCCGGTCGTGTGACGCAGCTTATCGTCCAATATGTACAGACCGACGAGACGATGAGCAATATCCCCAAACTGGTGCAGAAGTTCGTACACGATAATGTTGACATCAATCAGCTGAAGAAGCTGGTCACTCAGGATGGCTTTATCGACACCGTGAAGTCGGCCATTCCTAAGGTATGGGCCGTTATTGCTCAGAGTATCAGCGTCGTGTCGAGTGTGTTCTCGCTGACGATGGTGGTGCTCTATACCCTGTTCATCCTGCTCGACTACGAGGAGATAACTATGGGCTGGCCTCAGCTGCTGCCTCGCCGCTATCGCCCCTTTGCCCGTCGGTTGGTAGCCGATGTGGAGGAGGGCATGAATAAGTATTTCCGTGGCCAGGCTTTGGTAGCCTTCAGCGTCGGCGTGCTGTTCAGTATAGGTTTCCTGATTATCGGCTTCCCGATGGCTATCGGATTAGGCATGTTCATCGGGCTGCTCAACATGGTGCCTTACCTGCAACTGGTGGGACTTATCCCGACGGTGATACTGGCCATAGTCAAGGCCGCTGATACCGGGCAGAACTTCTGGGTCATCATGCTCTTGGCACTTCTCGTGTTTGCTGTTGTACAAGTCATTCAGGACACGTTCCTGACGCCGAAAATCATGGGTCACGTCACGGGTCTCAACTCAGCCATCATCCTCTTGTCGCTCTCCATCTGGGGCTCCCTCCTCGGCATCCTTGGCATGATCATCGCCCTCCCCATGACCACCCTCCTTATCAACTACTATCAGAAGTACATCATCAAGCAGAAATAAAGATACGAAGAAGTGTACAAAAGGAAATGTGGTCCGATTATGCACAGAGCCATCACTATTTAATCAGTATGTTTCAGTAGGTGTAACCGACAGTTCCCACAGGGGGAACTATTGGTTCCCACAAGGGGAACTGGCAGTTCCCTCAGGGGGAACTATCGGGAACTACTATGCTAAAGGTGTGTATGAGTAAGGGTGAATGGCAGCATGAGGGCATGAAAGTAGCCAAAAAGTGATGGCTTAGTGATGGCGGGTGACGGCGATGACTTTTCCGCCTGTCAGGTAGAGGCCAGGCTTGGTGGGCTGGAGGACTTTGTGGCCGTGAACGTTGAACATTGACGTTTGGCCATTGTGGGTTGAACGTTGGGGGTGGATGCTGGTGGCGGTGAGGTATTGGTTGACGTCTTCTACGAAATTGATGTCGAGGATGTCGCTTTGGCCGGTGGTGGAGGTGAGGCCGAAGATGGTCTGGCCCTGACAGATGTCGGGACGGTCGCCGCTGAAGTTGGTGTAGAGGCCGCTGCGGGTCATGTCCCAGGCGATGACTTGCTGGCGCTGGCCGTCGATGGTGATGGTCTTCTGGATGGTGGGTGCTACTTGTGACCCTTTGTTGGTGCCGTTGAGCCACCACAGGTAGCTGTCGCCGCTGCCTGTGCGCAGGTTGGTGCCGCGGACCAGAAGGTAGGTCTGGGCCTTGTCGATGGTGTATTCTACATGGCTATAATCAAGCATCAGGGCAATGTTGTTTTGCCCTGATGCTTTTACGTGGATAATGTTCTGCTGCGTGTCGTAGTTGATGTTGGAGGCCGAGACGCGCCCTTCGTCACCCGTCACCCAGTCGGCTGCGCTGAAGCGGTAGTGCCCTTGGTTAGGGTCATGTCCTCTGACGAGCCGCATGTAGTAGAGGCCGGGAATGAGGGTGGTCGGCGATGCCGTGAGTCGGACGACGAATTTGTCCTTCGGGCGTCCGTTCTTGTCGACGGCCAGTTCGGCGGGTATGGCGTATTCAATGTTGAAGAATCCGTTCTGGGCACCCTTCACGTCGGCGGGTATGGTGATGTCGGCTATCTTCACGCCGTCCACCGTCAGCGTCCCCTTTCGTCCCTTGTCGGCCGTGGTGAAGCGCAGCATGATGGCGAGGCTGTCCTTTACACCTTGCTTGTTATAGAGCGAGTACTGTATATAGCCATTGGCCTGTGCGTCGCGGTAGGATTCGCCGTTGTAGTTGCCCTTTGAGGAGTTCGACGAGTAGTTGTACTCATGGCCAGCCTCGCTCTGCTGTTCGCCTGGTGCCACAAAGTCGAGCGTGCGCTGCTGCAGGCTCTCGGCGGCGCGCTCGTCGGCTGCCATCGAGCTGTTGCGGAAGTTCTGCTCTGTCTGCTGATACCAGTAGCACACGTAGCGGTCGTGGTGAATCTGGTAGAAGGGCTGTAGCGTCAGCGTCGTCCACTTATAGGTGTCCACGCCTGGGCGGCTGGCGTCGATGGTGAATGTGAGTGCAGAGGGGTTCTTCGGCTTGATGCGGCCCAGCACGTCGCTGCGGCTTCCGATGAGCAGTGGTGCCGACATGAGGCTCAGCTGGCGGCCCATAGCGCCGGGCGAGTGGTCCATGCGTCCTTCGCCGCCGTACTCGTTCTGCAGTTTCTCGCTGCCATTGGTGGAGTTGGCTGCCAGCAGTATGGGGCCGTACTTGAAGGCGATGTAATCCTCGTAGTTGGGGCACGCTTCGTAGCGCAGTTCCATTGGCAGGGTGATTTCCACCTTGTCGCCCTTCTTCCATTGGCGGGTGATGGCGACATAGGAGGCGGTGCCCTTCTTGACGGCTGAACCGTCAAGCACACTGCCGTTGACTGCGATGGAGAAGGCATCGCCTGCCCATGCGGGATGGCGGACGGCGATGGTGTACTGGCCTGCCTTGCCAATGGTGAGGGTGGTCGCCTGTTCATTGGGGAACTGGGTCTCTTGGGTGACGACAAAGTCGTCACTTACGAGGGAAGAGGGGGTGAAAAGGTTCACGTAGAGGGTTTTGTTGCCATCGTGGGTGTAGATGAAGTGGCCGTACTTGGAGTGGTTCTCCATGCCGGTGCCCACGCAGCACCACATGCCCTTGTTGGGCTGGGAGTAGATGCGGTAGCCCTGAGGACGCAGGGTGGTGAAATAGACGTAGCCGCCCGTCTCAGGGTCCTGGGTGGAGAGGATGTGGTTCCACATAGCCTGCTCGTAGAAGTCGGCATACTTGGCAGCGGCTTGCACATCGGTCGCAGCCGTGCGGTCGAAGAGCATCTCCGAGAACTTCAGCATGTTGTTGGTGTTGCACGACTCGGGGCCGTCGGGCTGGTCGATGTAACGGTTGCCGTTGGCTCGTGCCAGGAAGTGCTCATTGACGGAGTTGCCGCCGATGCAGACGGTGCGGTTTTGTGTCACGTCACGCCAGAAGTTCTCGGCAGCGACTTTGTAGCTTGTGGCTGCGGCGTCCTGCTCGAAGATACGTTCGAACCCTATGTACTTAGGTACTTGGGTGTTGGCGTGCTTACCGTCGAGGAAGCTGGTGTTCAGTATCTGCATGCCGTTGAGCATGGCTTTGTGCGAGTATTTCTTGGCGGCTGTCAGGTATTTCTTGTCGCCAAACAGCTGGTAGGCATCGAGCAGCGACTCGTTCATGCCGCCGTGCTCGCAGTTGAGGAAGTCCTGGAAGTCGGTCTCCGACACCTTGGCAATGAGGTTGACGCTCCAGTCGCTGAGCTTGCGGAACATGTCGCGGGCTTTGCTGCTGCCGCCGTAGATGTAGGCGTCGCGCAGTCCGGCCAGCACCTTATGCTGGCAGTAGAATGGCACCCAGCCCCAGTTGTTGCGAATCTTGGAGAGGTCGCCGCTGTAGAGGGCTCGCCACGAGTCGTTGATGGGCTGACCGCCGATGAAGCCGTAGAGTCCCTCCGTGTTGTTGTCGTACTGGTCCTGGCAGTCCTTCATCACCTTCAGCATGTAGTCCATGCGCTCCTTGAGCCTGGCCCGTTGGGCTTTGTCGTGTGATGCAGCGTAGGCCAAAGCCAAGGCCGACAGGTAGTGGCCGCCTACATGACCGCTCAGGTCGAAGCCGGCATCGCCGCCCCAGTTCTTGAAGTTGGGGTGCTTCTGCTCCCAGCGGTAGTAGGCGCTCTTGGTATCGGTCGTGGCCGACAGACCGGCCTGCCGCACGAAAGGTGTCAGCAGGCGGTCGGTGTCGTACTGCATCAGCATCTCGATGTTCTTGTCCATCGCGGTCTTCATCGGGCCGTCGAGCAGCGTCACTTCCTGCAGGTCGAAGTGGTTCGGGTAGAGCAGGCTTTGCGCACCTGCTGGACTGAAGAACAGCGAATAAAGAAAGATGAATAAAGCTGTTCGCTTGGTTCGTTGCATATTTCTGCTTTTTTTTGACGTTATGGCGTTATGACGTTTTGATAACGAATTATTTCTTCACCTTATAGATACGGAAGGTCATAGCGGGGAGCTGGTCGTTGAGCACGGCGCATTTCTTGCCGGCTTCGCACTTCATGCCGCTCAGTACTGGGGTGATCTTCTCAGGGTCGTCGAGTGTGTTCTCATCGTCCATCGAGCCTTTGTGGTTCAGGGTGATGATGTCGACGGTGCGCTCACCCTTGATGCCCTGCAGCTGCAAAGTAATGGGCTGCGGCTGCTTCGACGTGTTCACCACCTTAACGATTATCTCGCCCGTGTTCTTGTCGAATACGGAAGAGGCAAACAGACCGTCCTGGCCTTCCTGTCCGGCTACGGGCTTACCGTCCATCGTGAGCGCGAGCACGTTCGTTCCTTTATTCATGGCAAAGAGCTGCTGCACGTAGTAACTGACCGACTTGAACGAGCGGAGGTTGTCGTACCAGATGGCATCGGGACGCCATTGCCAGCCCTCGACGTGGGCAAAGAGCGGGGCATAGGTGGCCATGTGGACGATGTCGGCATTGCGCTCGATACCCGTCATGTGGGCAGCCTCGTAGAGCGACGTCTCGAAGTGGTTCCACTTCTTACCGCGTCCGTGGCAGGCATATTCACCGGCAAACACACGCGGACCCTTGCGGTCGTAGCTGTCGTAGCGCAGGCCGTGGCTGAGGAACCACTGCTCGTTGCGGTAGTAGTGCTCGTCGTAGAGGTCAACCTTCAGTTCCTTCATGCGGGGCTGCAGCAGGTCAAAGTCCCAACCCTCGGAGTTCGGGCCAGTGGTACCGATAAGCTTCAGCGTCGGGTACTTGGCGCGCAGGGCTGCATTGAACTTCTTCAGACGCTCGGTGAAGACGGGGCCATAGCCGCCGTGCTTCTCGTCGTAGTCCCACTGCTCGTTGCCCACGCCGAGGTACTTCAGGTTGAAGGGCTCGGGGTGGCCCATGTCGGCGCGTACCTTACCCCACTTCGTCGTGACGTCGCCGTTGGCAAACTCCACGAGGTCGAGGGCATCCTGGATATAGTCATCCA
>JAEEGH010018629.1_pt1 | contig 14646 bp, 9 predicted proteins | sample 9134181 | NCBI WGS metagenome assembly JAEEGH01 (sample SAMN16246544, study PRJNA631951) | gut metagenome | biome: gut microbiome; feature: rumen; material: DP-attached | host: Bos | place: Iran: Karaj | collected 2018-10 | reverse complement strand
AAGGATACGAATTCATGTTGAAGGACAATAATCCTGCCTGCCATTGGGACACCGTGGTTTGGAGTTTCGAGAATGACATTCCTTGGGAATTGGAGCCTTTGGGCGACAAGGGAAGCCACTGTAAGGTTTATGTACTACATCAACTGGAAGACACGGCATGGCTTAACGCCAAAGTTTACAACAACTGTTTTCCTGATGGCATCGAGCGCCGCTATTGGTTAGTAAGTTCGTTCTATGGCATCGAGGACGGCGGCGCTTCGACAGGTTTAGGGGCTTTCGAGGTAACGCCCAACCCCAACAACGGCGAGATGACTTTACATTTCGGCCAATTCGCACAAAAGGCTGACGTGCGCGTCTACGATATGCGTGGCGTGCTCATCGACCACTTCCAGACCGATGAGACGACGGTATCCTATCACTGTCCGTCGCTGGTGCAAGGCATGTATTTATTTGTAGCCACTAATAAAGACGGCATCATTAACAAAAAAGTAATTATCCAGCCATGAAACAACTAAAAAACTTCCTATTGCTTTTTCTCTTGCTTGCATCGCTCATGCCAGCATCCCATGCACAAAATGTAACCACACAAGGCACCGAGTTTTGGGTATCGTTCATGACCAACATAACGTATCCTTTAGGTTTTCCTGAGGCTCAATGGCTTCATACTGAAGTTCTAATCTGTGCCAAAAGGGACTGCCAAGGCATCATCAAAAACCCCAATACGGGCTGGTTACAAAGATTCACCGTTGAAGCCGACAGCATTTTCGTTATCGACCTTCCCCGTAACCAGGCTTATTTCGAAGAATATCAATATGAGCAAATTAGGGACAAAGGGGTGATCATCACCACAACAGACACCGTTTCGGTGTATTGTGCCAACAACGTTCACGGTTCATTTGACGCCTCGTATGTACTGCCTACGTCAAGCCTTGCCGATGATTATATCATCACATCCTATGGCCAATCGGTCTTAAGCGATTATGCCCATAGCGGTGCCTTTGTCGTCGTTGCGACAGAAGACAACACCACCATAGATATTACTCCGTCTGCGCCCACACTGGGCGGAATACCCGCCCATCAGGAGTTTAGCATTACCTTGAACAGGGGGCAAGCGTATCAAGTGCGTTCAACTCATTGGGGCGACAAACGTGACTTAAGCGGCACCCGGGTCACCGCCCGCGATTGTAAGAAGATTGCCATTTTCAACGGCAACGAATATACTGGGGTTTCCGATGGATCCGGCAGTTGCGTTTTCGAACAGGCCATGCCGCTGCGTTCATGGGGCAAGAGGTTTATCATAACCAGTTCACTCCACCGAGATGAGGATTATGTCAAAATCACCTCATCGGCCGACAACAATGTCATCCGCAAAAACGGAGAGATTCTTTGCACTCTTGATGCCAACGAATCATTCACCTTCAGGTTGAATACCGGCAACAAGTCCTGCTACATTGAAACCTCACGCAGGAGTGCAGTATACCTGTTCACATCCAGTGCAACCCTCCTCACTTCGGACGTAGGATCACCTTCCATGGTGTGGATTGCGCCCATCGAGCAACGCATCAACGAAATCAATTTCTCCACTTTCAACTATGACAATGAATATGAATTTGAATTCAACATAGACGAGCACTACTTGAATATCGTCGTTAAAAGCCAAGATGTCGGTCAGGTTTACCTCGACCATGTGCCGATACCTTCCTACAGGTTTAGTGCCGTGTCCGGCAACGCCCAATACAGTTTCGCCCGTCAAAAGATCAGCCCCGGCACACATCATCTGAGTTGCCCCAACGGCCTCAACGCCCATGTGTACGGCTTCGGATACTGGAAACATGAGTACCTCGACCACGAAGTAAGGATAAGCTACGCTTACATGGTAGGCTCAAAAGCCACCGTCCACCCCTCTTCCATCAACGTCAACAATGCCGCTATCCTTCCTAACGACACCATCGGCGACTGCGACTTGGGACCTTTGACTTTTTTCGCTGACATCAACCAAGCCAATTACGACCTCCTTTGGGAATTTGGCGACGGCACCACCAGCACCGACAACCCCGTCATCCACAACTATAGTGTTCGCGACCTTTATGAAGTCAAACTTACTGTCACCACAGAAGAGGTTCCATGTGATGGCTCATCCACTTCCAACACATACAAGTTATATATCGATTCGCGACGCGATCCCGACATGAACTATTCCGACGAAGTCTGTGCAGGAGAGTTGTATTCAGGCCATGGCTTCAGTGATGTCCTCATTACCAGAGACACCGTTTTGACCCGAAAGCAGCCCGGTCTCACCAATCCTCACTGCATGATCCATGTGAATGTCGACATAAGTTGTATTCCCTTAGACGAAACAACCGTCACAGAAAGCGGACATTGCGACTTCTTTGAATGGAACGGTAATTTATACAACGCTTCAGGACTTTATACCGACACTATTCCTAACGATGAAGGTTGCCCCACCGTCCATCACCTCGACCTTGAATTGGATTATACCCCATCGCCCACCGACATCTATTCAGCCGACACCGCCAACACGGCACCCCACTGGGTAGTTACCACCACGGACTTCGAAATCCAAGGATACGAATTCATGTTGAAGGACAATAATCCTGCCTGCCATTGGGACACCGTGGTTTGGAGTTTCGAGAATGACATTCCTTGGGAATTGGAGCCTTTGGGCGACAAGGGAAGCCACTGTAAGGTCTATGTACTGCATCTACTGGAAGACACGGTATGGCTCAACGCCAGAGTGTACAACGACTGTTTCCCTGATGGCATCGAGCGACGCTTTTGGTTAGTAAGTTCGTTCTATGGTATTGAGGACGGCCCTTCGACGGGCTCAGGGGCCTTTAGCGTAGCTCCGAATCCTAACAACGGGCAGATGCAACTGAACTTCGAAAACCTCATCGGGAGAACCGACATCAAGGTCTTCGACATGACAGGTCGACTGGTTGACCATTTCCAGACCTTCAACGCCACCCATCAATGCTCGATTCCTTACAACTGCAAGTGTAAAGCCAACGGAATCTATCTCTTTGTCCTCAATAACGCAGGCCGAACATGTACAAAAAAGGTGTCAATAATCAACCCATTACAATAAAAAACAAAAAAAATCCGTTCGTTTTTAGTGATGGTAAACTCTAAATCCATATATTTGCCAGATTATTTTCAACCATGAGATGTACCTCATGCCTTAGCATCAAGACGATGAAGAAACACCTAATCAGAACATTGGTATTGTTTTTTGGGCTCACACTGCTCAGCTCATGCATGAAAGACAATCCCAAAGAGAACGCTACCGTCTTCTACGGACACCAGCAAATCCCTAATATCAACGAGTACATGCCCATGAGCCTTTTGGAAGCCCTGGGCAACGAGAACCTGTATTTTGGCGACGAGCCGCCCAGGCTTGAAGGATGCTATATTGCCGACAGCATTGTGGCAACGAGAATCATCCGCATCCCCGGAAGCCATTGGATTCAAACGGAAGGCCCTATTCAAGGCATAAAGCAATTGAGATTCAAGGAACAGCATTTTGGAATCGCACAGCTCAAATACGACTTCTTCAACTACAGCCCTCAGCTCAACGACATCATCAAGATTGAAGCATCCGACACCGACACCACCTATCTTCTGATGAAGGAATATGTCGACCAATTCACCGCCGACTCCTTGACACCCGTCTACTTTGACAATGAGTTCAGCACCGATGTCTTCAACACGGTCTATATCATGGGACAGGACCCCTATTTCACGATTTTCTACTACGAGATACGATTGCCTTCCCAATTCCGTCCCCTCTATGCCAACATCATCTCCGGCAAAGTAGAAAAAGAATTCATCATCGAAACCGATACCGTCAACGGATCGATCGATACCATCACAAGACCCGTCATCAAGAACCTCAGGTGGGGCATTGAAACCATGAAGTACTTCGAGGGAGGACACATTCTCGACCTGATTCTGAATCAAGAGCACCAAACCCCGCCCAAACCGGGAGACATCTTGATCCTGAAAAACGCAAAAGACATACATATTGGGGAATACCAAGAATAACAACGCACAACAACAGCTTTCCAGATGAAAAAGACAATCGCCATACTATCTTTTCTTTTCATTTTTGGTCATTTGGCCCAAGCCCAATTCAGGAAGCCTTTAACGTCAGCGAGCAGCAAAGTGAACTCCTCTGAAGCACTCTACAATATTGGTCTTTTTGGCGGCCTCAATTCGACTTATTGGCTTCATTTTGGCGGCACGGAGACGAAATACAACCAACCTTTCAACTATGGCATTACAGGCGGTCTCGCCGTTGAGCGTATGCTTAACAAAAGCACCTCTGTCAGCCTCGAAGGTTACTATGCCATGCGCAATCTGCAGCTGAACTATGACATCCTCAATTTCCCGGAACAAATCAACGTAAACAACGACTACTACCGCCAGTTGGATATCAATTATCAGGAAGTCGACGTTCAGGCCATCCTCACCCAGTATTTTTCCAATAGCACCCTTAGGCCTTATGTCTTTGTCGGTCCTCGTGTCAGCATACCGCTCGCAGGAAACATGGTTTGGCAAAAGAAAAAGTATTTGGAATATGGCACCCCCCAACAGCATTTCGATGAAAACTATAACTCCGTCGACACTGTTGAAATGACTGCCCAAAACACCCGCCAATTCAACGTGGGTCTGGTGGCAGGTGTCGGTCTGCTCTACAAACTCAATGTAGGCAACTATTACCTCCTTATCAAAGGCGATATTTCAGGTCATGCAGCATTCATCAACTCGTTCACCTCAGAGGAAATCCACGGCGAGTCGCAGAATGTCGTTGGCGCCGGTTACATCGACCCCTATCTGTTGGGCATGCGTTTCAACACCGATGTAACTGCAAAAATCACCTTCATGTTCCCGCTGAAGAAACAGTTGCAAGGTGCCTGCATCAGGTGGGGTGAATACGATTAATTTCTAAATCCCAAACATATGAAGAAAAGTTTACAAACCGTTTTAGCCATGATAATGCTTGCTTTGACGGGCAGCTTTGCTATGGCACAAACCTTCAATTATCCCGTCAAAGGCCGTCAAGGCTTCAGCTTGACAGAGAAAACCCGAGACGGGCTGCACATCAGCTACAACCTGGGGCAGATGTCGTTGAGCCAACTCAACTATCGAGGCGAAGACATGTCGGAGATTACCATCTCTGCCATTGCCCTCCCCAACAATGCAGGCTGCCCTAACCTTCCTACCGAAAGCCGTATGTTGGCTATCCCACATGGTGCCACGGCAAGCCTGCGTGTGGTCAGCTTCGAGAGAGAGACCTTACACAATGTGAACATCGCCCCCGCCCTTCGCATCCAGGCGGAAAACGAGGAACCCGACATGAACTATGTGAAAGACATGAACGTCTATGGCAAAGATGCCTTCTATCCTGCCGAGCCTTTCACCATGGGCAACTCCTACATCCGTGGCATTGAGTCGGTTACGGTATCCATAACGCCTTTCCAGTACAACCCTGTCACAAAAGACTTAATTGTCTACACCAACATCGAACTTGCCGTTGAGTATGAAGGCGGCAACGGTCATTTCGGTGAAGACCGTCTGCGTTCGCCTTATTGGGATCCTATCTTGGCAGCCGAGTTGATGAACTATGACCAGTTGCCTGTCATTGACTATGCCGCCCGCATGCAAGAGTGGCTTCGCGGCGATGATAATGGTGCCGAGTACCTTATCATCACGCCCAACAACGATGCTTGGGCCGAGTATGCCAACCAACTGAAAGACTACCGCACCCGCCAAGGTATCATCACCAAGGTATTCCGTTTGGATGAGATGCCTGCCAACAACACCAACCAGATAAAGGCTTGGTTCCACAACGCTTATCAAACTTGGGATATTCCCCCTGTTGCAGTCTGTATACTTGGTGACCACGGCACCAACTACGGACAATATGTGCCTGCCGAGTCTGTTCCACACCCTTACGGCAGTTGCATCACCGACAACGGATATGCTGATGTAGTCGGAAACGACAACCTGCCCGATATGGTATTCTCGCGCTTGATTGCCGAGACCCCAGCTGAACTGCCCGTATTTGTAGGCAAGCAAATCGAATACGAATACACCAACCCCAACATGGATCCTTCGTTCTACACCCGTCCCATCACCGCATTGGGATGGCAGACGGAGCGTTGGTTCCAAATCTGCTCTGAAGTATTTGGTGGCTACATGCGTCAGCATGGTTACAATCCGAACCGAATCAACTGCATCTATAGTGGTACACCTGGCAACAGTTGGTCAAGCAACCAAAATACCTATATGGTAACCAACTATTTCGGTCCCAATGGCTTAGGCTATATTCCGCAGACTCCGAGTGAACTCGGTGGCTGGACAGGTGGTACCCCTCAGCAAGTGGTGAATGCCGTCAATGAAGGTTCCTTCTGGTTGCAACACCGCAACCACGGCGAAGAGCATGGATGGGGTGAGCCTGCAGTCAAGAATTCTCATGTTGCCCAAATGAATAACGTGGGCAAGTTGCCCTTCGTCATGTCCATCAACTGCCTCACGGGTAAGTTCAACTACGGTTCCGACTGCTTTGCTGAGGCTTGGATGCGCCGTACCTACAATGGTCAAAACGCTGGTGCCGTGGGTATTCTCTGCCCCACCGAGACTTCTTATTCCTTTGTCAACGATGCTTTCGTTTGGGGCGTTTACGACCTCTTCGACGGCGATTTCATGCCTGACTACGGCCCATACGCCGAAAACACCGGCAACTGGATGCCCGCTTTCGGTAATGTAGCAGGAAAATATTTCCTCGCCCAAAGTTCATGGCCATACAACGCCGAAGACAAGGACATCACCTACACCATGTTCACCGCCCACTGCGACGCTTTCTTGCGCATTTATACGCAAGTGCCTCAGGAAATGGATGTTATGCATCCTGAAGTCATTATCTCGGGTATCGGTGAAATCTCCATCACTGCTCCCGAAGGCTGCATGATCAGCCTCGTAAAAGAAGACGGCGAAGGTGGTTGGGAAATCCTTGCTGTGGCCGAAGCCACAGGCGACCCGCAAAACATTGAGTTTATCCCACAAGTGCCTCCTACCGAAATCCACCTCGTTGTGACAGGCCAGAACTATCTGCGCTATGAGGCTGTCATGACTGTCATCGCTGCCAACGGTCCTTATATCGTTTACGAAGACAAGGTCATCCACGACCAAAACGGCAACGGACAACTCGACTTTGGTGAAACCATTGACCTCGACATCACATTGAAGAACGTTGGCACTGAGCCGATGAATTCCTTTGAAGCCGTTTTGGAATGCGAATCGGAATACATCACCATCACCAATGGCACTGCCCAGTTTGAAAGCATGACACCTAACGCCTTACAGTCTGTGGCCAATGCCTTCTCGTTCACTGTGGCCGAAAATGTTCCCGACAACACGACCAACCGTTTCACCATCACCGTAACCAACGGCAACGACACCTATGTCAGCAGCCTCACCATGAAAGCCTTTGCCCCCGTCTTCAAGCTCGGCGGCATGACCATCACCGAAGTGAATGGCGATGGCAATGGACGTTTGGATGCTGGCGAAACCGCAAAGCTCAGCTTCCCCATCGAGAACAAGGGACATGCCGATGCCGCCTCCACCTTCGCCACTTTGCAGATGCTTTCGCCTTATATCACCTTGGAAGAAAGCACGGTCAACTTTGACGATTTCAATGTGGGTGATACACAAACTGCTGTTTTCGACATCGCCATTAGCGAGGATACACCTATTGGATACGCATGTCCGCTCGTCCTCAGCGTAGTTTCAGGACTTTACAATTTCCAGAACGACTATGTTGCCAAGGTCGGCCTTATCGTTGAAGACTTTGAAACCGGACAGTTCGGTGAAGGTTGGACCAACGATGCCAACAAACCATGGCATATCGTGAGAGAAGATGCATATGAAGGTCAGTATTGCGTGCGTTCAGGTGCTATTGGCAACAACGGCACCACCACATTGATTCTGGTCCATGAAGCTGGATCCAATGATACCATCTCCTTCTATTACAAAGTGTCATCAGAGAACGGTTGGGACAAGCTGCACTTCTTCATTGACAACCAGGAGAAAAACGATTGGTCGGGTAGCATCGGCTGGACTAAAGCTTCCTATCTTGTTAGCGAAGGCAGACACACCTACAAGTGGACCTATACCAAGGACGGTAGCCAATCCAGCGGCAACGACTGCGCCTGGATTGATTATGTCAGCCTGCCTGCCGCCCGTGTCATGGCTGGCACCGCCGGCAACGACGTGACCGTCTGCGAAGGCAACGACACCCAAATCGTGGGCTACGCCATCCACTACGACAACCTGCAATGGACCACCTCGGGCGACGGCACCTTCGATGATGCCACCATTGCTACGCCGATTTATACACCTGGCCAACAAGACATTGAAAACGGGCAAGCCACACTGACCATCACCATCAACGGCCATGACGAGACGATTACGGACGAGATGACGGTGTTTATCGTGGAAAAGGCTGTGATTGAAAACGCGTTAAGCGATGTCCACTATTGCGCCATCGATGAGCCTCAACCCATTGCGGTGAGAATCTCTGGCGACTATGTCTCGTTCCAATGGCTGACCGATGGCGATGGCACCTTTGAAGATGCCGAGGCCTTGGAGACCACCTACACGCCTGGACTCAACGACATCAACAACGGCGTTACTTTGACCGCCTTTGCCGTTTCGCCTGGCTGCGGTTCGGTCACTTACGAATATCCGTTTGAGATGATTGCTGCACCCACTTTGGATATTTCCCAACTGGATTGTATCACAGAAGTTTGCTTAGGTCAAGACTATTTGATACCCAACAGCATCTTTGGATATACTGCTCATGGATTCATAGACGGAAAATTGTATGTAGAAATTGATGGCGTTCCGTATACCATTCTTGAAGGCCAGCCCATCGTCTTGCCTTGCTCAAACGAGGAAGTTGGATACCACAATTTTATATTTTCCAACCTGAACAATGGTTATTGCGAAGGTACCATTTATGAAGGCCGTTTCGACCTTTGGATTCTTGACACCCCCAACCTCACCGTTGCCAATCCTACTGTCAGTATTTGCGAAGGCGACACAGCATCCTTTGAATTGACTGCAACAGGTGGACATGATGGAACAGTTGGACATGATCATCGACCATATACCATTAGCGGCACCGGCATTGACGACTTCTCATTCAATGGAAACAGTTATCTCTTGGAATTGACCCCCACTGAAGATATGGTTATTAACTTGAATCATATTTTTTCACCAGGAGGTTTCTGCAGCTACGATTGTGAAAATGACATAGACATAACGCTTACAGTCAATGTTGAGCCTCATGCCGCCCAGCCCGAAATCAGTGGCGATGCCGAACTGGATGTGCGTCTCATGCCCACCACGACCTATACCATCAGCAATGATGTGATGGTTGGCTTCAGCATCGAGCCTGAAGAAGCCGGCACAATGGTACCTGCCAACGATGGCAAGTCGGTAGTGGTCACTTGGAGTGGCACCTACAAGGGTGAAGCCGTCTTGACAGCCACACCCGTTTCGGAATGCAACAATGGCAACGGCACATTCGACATCAAGGTGAAGAACTCCACCGATGTGAACGAGTTTGGCGTGAAGGCCAGCCTCTACCCCAACCCGACCAACGGTAACGTCACCATCGAAGCTGAAGGCATGCAACGCCTCACCGTGGTGAACGAACTCGGTCAAGTGGTGTATGATGCCGAGGTGAACAACGACACTGAGACCTTGAACATGAGCCAGTTTGGTGCAGGTGTGTTCATGATTCGCATCTATACTGAAAACGGTGTGGGTGTTAAACGCGTTAGCGTCATCCGTTAATGCTTGTAGGGCTGTCGTACCACGGCAGCCGCATGTTACACGATTTGTCATGCGGCTGCCACGATGTGACAGCCCTACAGCCCAAAACAGAAAACGGCTGACCCAAAAAGGTCAGCCGTTTCTCATTACAAGGTTATGAAAAAGAGATTTACTATTCGTAATCAGATTATCGCGAAGGCGCATCAATTTGATTGAAACTGCCGCTTCCAGCGATTTTGCCGCTCACCTTGGCATCACCGTAATACCGGATATCACCTGAGCCAATGATATAATAGTCCAACTTGCCATTCGCTTTTGCAGTCACGTCGCCCGAGCCCGTCACGTTGATATCCACGTCCTGCGCTTCAGCTTTTGAGACGATGTCGCCCGAACCTATGACATTAGCATCAAGCTCTGCAATCGAACCTTTCTCTACGACAATGTCACCCGAACCAGTCACGAGCAATTCCAGATGGTCAATATTGACTTCCTCCTTGAAGACGATATCGCCAGACCCGACGACACCAACCTCCAACTTCTTTTCATTCAAAGGGCTGACGATATTGATGTCACCACTACTAACAAGGCTGATTTCACTAAGGCTCGGAGCAGTGACGTCGATGACAAATTCTGTGGCACGAAGATTGACCTTTTTATGCTCTTTGGACTTTGCCAGCCACAATTCACCGTTATTCGCCTTGATATCAAGATATTCAAGAAGGTTTTCGTCGACCCTGACAGTGCATTTATATTCATCTGCAACAACAAAGTTGACTGTAGCAGGCAAATCACATGAAAGCTCGTTAAACTCGCGGATATTGTACTCGCGGATAATGACATTACCGTTACCTTTGATGGTTTCACCATCAAAAAAATCCTCATTGATGGAGATATGGCATGAACTGAATGCCATACTCATAATGACGGTTGTTAGGATTATAAGGTATCTTTTCATTGTGTTATAGTTTTAATCGATTTCTACTATGACGGAATTCCGCCGAAAAAGTTACAGTTTGATGAAGTTTTTTTGATTTCCGCTTTTTATCTAGATTGCTTCGTTCCTCGCAATGACGCGAAGCGCGTATGGGAGCAAAGCTAAAACATATAGCTGATGTTGAAAGCACCTGAGCGAAGTCTCGCATTGGGTGCTCCTTCACCTGCAAAGAGTGAATTGAGTTGGTAACGGCGTTCTCCACTGATCTTGACTTTCCCCATCTGGAAACCAATGCTCCAACCCATGCCCCATTGATTGGGATTGATGACTAGGTCTGGTTGGTCTTTGATGTTGGCTTTCAAGATGTAGCCATAATAACCACCTATACCAAGACTGATGTCCATTCCCATCCCACCAGTCTTGAACAAAAGGTTGACCGGAACCAAAACGGATTCTTGATGATAGGGAAGGTAGGAAGCGTAAAGGTCGCTCTCGTCAGGGTATTTGGCGTTGAGATACTCGTAAAGGGCCTTGACCTCCAAAGCCATATTACTGCCCAATCGGGTTTGTGTGGCTATGCCAGCGTCAAATCCATACCTGTTTTTGCCGTTGAAGGCTGCTTGTGGGAAAGCGATGTAGCTATTCGCAAGTGCAATAGACGGTCCGATTTCGAAAGCCTTTTTCTTGCCACCGTGAATTGCCGCAATCTTTCCTGAGGATTGCATATTGGTTTGACTAGCAAAGCATTCCGTCACATCGGCCAGGTAGTTCGTGATGCGGTCCATGCCTTGATAGTCGATGAGTTCGGCATCGTCTTCAGGCTTGTGGTAAGGCGATTTCAAACCTGTGGTGACATACAGGGTCGGCACGCCTTTCTTGGCGAAGCCCTGCGTATCGGTAGCACCGAAAACGGAGGTTTCAAAGTCATGAATTGTAACATCCATATGCATTTTCTTGGCTTCCTCTTGGAGCACCTTTTTGCCATCCTTAACGGTGGCTGCACCATGAAAACGGAGCGTTTTGCCTTCGTGAAGCCAGCCCACCATGTCGACACTCATCATCAGCTTGATCTTGCTAAGATCCAATTGTTCGGAAAGGTAGTTTGACCCCCAGAGTCCATCTTCTTCAGCATCGAAAGCCACCACAATGACACTGCGTTTCAATTGGCTTTGACGGGCTTTCAGGATGCGGGCCATCTCGATGATGGTTGCCGTACCGGAAGCGTTGTCATCGGCACCGTTGTAAATCTTGTCATTCTTGACGCCAAGATGGTCGTAATGGGCACCGATGATGATGTACTCGTCTTTCAAGACAGGGTCATTGCCGGGGATGATGCCCACGATGTTTTTGAAGGTAGTCGTGCCGTATTTCTCGAAAGGTTGGTAAAAACCTTCCTTGTAATAAGGATCCACTCCGATTTCCTCGAATTGTTGGACGATATAGCGGGCTGCTTTGTCAGCATAAATGGTTCCGGCATCACGTCCTTGAAGTGAATCACTGGCCAGGAAATAAACATGTCTTGTCAGGCGCTCTTGTTGCGTTTGAGCGAAGGTGATGCTGCCGACGAGGAGCAACATGAATGTAATGATAATTCTGTTAGTTTTCATAGTGCTTATAGCATTGATTTCACGTCTTCTACAGTGACACCCAACAATTTCATTTTCTTAATGACTTCAGGCAGTTCCTTTTCGAGGAACTCCTCGCGCATCTGTTTGAGGACGATGTCCTTGGCCTCGGCGGAGATGAAATAGCCGATACCGCGTTTGTTGTAAATGATGCCCGCAGCCGTCATAGTCTCGTAGGAACGCATGATGGTGTTGGGGTTCACGCCGAGTTGGATGCCGTAGTCGCGCACCGACAGGATACGGTCGTCGGCCTTCAACTCGCCGCGCAGGATTTGCTCATAGAGCTGCGAGCAAATCTGCAAGTATATGGGTTTGTGTGCGTTGAATTCCATGGCTTAGTATTTTTGAGTCTTGATTTTACGATAGGTGAAGAACAACAGCACGATGGTGACGATGATGGAGACAACTAAGCTCCAGACCATGCAGTTATGAAACACCGTAATTTGTTGCTCAGTGGGCAAATCGCTAAAATTGTTAATCCATCTCTTCATAATATCTCCACTGAAAAACACCAGACCCATAATCATGGAAATCAGGTAGGAAATGCCGAGATAGCAAGCAAAGGTTTTTCCAGCCTTGTGCTTCTTGAAGAGCATGTTACCCAACATGAAGATGGCCGCCCATTGGATGATGCCTACATAAAGGCCAGTACGAATCAAACCGATGGGGAACACGTCTTTAACAGAAAACTCCGTTTCTCCTCCAGCTCGAACAACGCCCTCCGAATCATTCATCATGCCGACGAGTTCATTGAGGCTATAAAGGTGTATTGGCTTCTCGAAACCACCAAACGGGAAGATCGACAGAAATGCGTCAATCAAGTAACTGCCAAAGAAGGCGACAATGGGTGTGACGATGGCGCAGTAGATGAACATGCTGACAAACTTCTCCAAGGAGGAAGTAGGCATCATGGCAAAACCGATACCCTCGCGCGAAAGGTTGGCTTTGCCATAAACCTTTGAAGGCACCATCATCATGGCGATGACAACCACAATGGCGATGAAGCCCAGGCGGACAGCTCCTTCGGTCTCACTGCCGAACAGAAGGTTGAAAATCCAGAAGATGGCGGGCAGACAGCAGAACACGATGAGCGAGGTGCCAAAATTGCGGATATACATCTTGCTGTCGTTGAGCAAGAGATTCTTGAAACGGTTGAAACTGAATGTGTTATTCATGACTTGTTTCTCCTATTAGCTAAAGATTTGTTTGATGGTTTCCTTGTTTTTCATGACAGTGTTGAACAGCACCTCGATGCTGATCTTACTGTCGAGGCCCTCGGTGTTACGGATGACGTTGACATAGCCGCCAGGGATCATCTCGCTGTAGAGTGCGGTGTCGTCCTTCTCCGTGCCGTAGTCGAAGTAGAGGCGGTCGGTGATGTCGCGGAACGAGGCTTTGAGCAGCACCTCGTCGTGGTCAAGGATGATGATGGGGTCGATGAGGTTCTCCACATCCTTCACCTGGTGGGTCGAGATGATGATAGTACGATCGTCATTGGCGTGCTTGGCGATGACCTGACGGAAGAGGGTTTTCGAGGGGATGTCCAAGCCGTTGGTGGGCTCGTCGAGGAGCAGGTAATCGGTGTTGAGTGACAGAGCCGAGGCGATGAGGCACTTCTTTTGCTGGCCGAACGACATCTCAGCGTATTTGCGGGTCGGGTCGACGTCCAACTCCTTGCATAGTTCGCGGAAGAGGCTCTCATCGAAGTTGGGGTAGAACACCCCCAGCTCCTTTATATTATTAATAGGTGTATCCTCCGGGATGGCGAAGTCTTCGGAGATGAAGTAAATCTTCTGGAGGGTTTCAGGGAGGCGGTTGAAAGGTGCGATGCCGTCCACCTCGCAGGTACCGGCAGTCGGCTTCTGCAAACCGCTGATGAGTTTTAGAAGGGAGGTCTTCCCCACTCCGTTTTCGCCTAGCAGCCCGTAGATGTTACCTTTCTCGAAGCCGAGGCTGATGTTTCTGAAGACTGGCTGACTCTTGTAGCCGAAGTCTAAGTTTTTAATTTCAATCATGCTGTTGTATTTTTGTGTTAGTGTATTAGTCAAATAGAACACTGCAAAAGTACAACAATTTTCATTACTGTCAAGAGAAAAATGACATTTTTTTTCAATTATTTTTTATAAAATGTAAAATAAGATTGATTTTCAGATAATTAGAAATTTTAAACTGAGTCAAATTCGCAAATAATAAGCGGCGGTAAGTAACGCTTACTAAACGTATACG
>JAEEGH010018627.1_pt1 | contig 14647 bp, 10 predicted proteins | sample 9134181 | NCBI WGS metagenome assembly JAEEGH01 (sample SAMN16246544, study PRJNA631951) | gut metagenome | biome: gut microbiome; feature: rumen; material: DP-attached | host: Bos | place: Iran: Karaj | collected 2018-10 | reverse complement strand
TGGACCATATAGGGGCACTTCATACAATACTTAAGAAACACAATATACCTGTTTATGCCACGGATGGCACTATACAGGGCATTAGAAAAAGTGATAAAAAGAATGAGATGACAGGTTCCGTATTCTGTCCGGTTCAAGCGGATAAGAGTCTGTGTGTCGGAGATATGATAGTAAATCCCATGACAATTTCACATGATGCTCTTGAACCCTGCGGATACAGGATTTATTGCGGGGACAAGAAGATAGGAGTTGCGACCGACCTTGGATGTTATACGGATTATACCGTAGAATGTCTTTCAGGGTGTGATGCGCTCCTTATAGAAGCTAATCACGATGTGAAGATGCTTCAGGCGGGGCCTTATCCCTATATGCTCAAAAACAGGATTTTGAGTGACAAGGGACATCTTTCCAATGAAAAGAGCGGCGAACTTCTTTGCAAGATCTTGAATGATAAAATGAAGGGCGTTTTTCTCGGGCATTTGTCCAAGGATAACAATTTCCCGGAGCTTGCATATGAAACAGTTCGCGTTGCTGTAGATATGGGAGACAATCCGTATTCGAGCGGCGATTTCCCTATAATGGTTGCAAACAGAGCAGAGCTTTCGCCTGTTATCGAATTTTAAATAAGTGGAGGAACTATGAACAAGATTATTATTACAGTTGTTGGTAAGGACACAGTAGGAATCATTGCTAAGGTATGTACTTATCTTGCAGATTCAGGGATCAATATCCTCGATATTTCCCAGACAATAGTAAGCGGATATTTCAACATGATGATGATAGCTTCTATGGAAGGGATAGCAAAGGATTTCAATAATGTCGCCGATGACCTTGAGAAGCTTGGCAAGGATATTGGCGTAGTTATTAAATGCCAGAGAGAAGAAATATTTGATTCCATGCACAGAATTTAAGGAGACAACCTAATGATAAACACTAAAGAAGTCATCGAGACCAATGAAATGATCGAGAAGGAAAATCTCGATGTCAGAACAATTACTATGGGTATCAGTCTTCTTGATTGTATCGATTCAGATCTCGATGCTCTCAAGAAAAAGATATATAACAAGATTTACGAGTCGGCAAAAGACCTTGTTAAGACAGGTGATCAGATCTCAAGAGAGTTTGGTATTCCTATCGTAAACAAAAGAGTTTCGGTTACACCTATCGCACTTGTCGGCGGCGCGGCTTGTAAGACAAAAGAAGATTTTGCTGAGATTGCAAAGACACTGGATGAAGTTGCAAAGAAGATTGGCGTTAACTTTATCGGTGGATATTCTGCACTTGTAAGTAAGGGAATGACACAGGCAGACAGGCTTCTTATTGAGTCAATTCCCCTTGCTCTTTCACAGACAGATCTTGTATGTTCATCAATAAATGTTGGTTCTACAAAGACAGGTATCAATATGGATGCTGTTCGTCTTATGGGAACTATTATAAAAGATACTGCAGAAGCAACCAAGGAGAATGATTCTTTGGGATGTGCTAAGCTCGTTGTATTCTGTAACGCTCCCGATGACAATCCGTTCATGGCAGGAGCATTCCACGGTGTTACCGAGGCAGACAGAATCATCAATGTCGGCGTAAGCGGTCCCGGTGTTGTAAAGACAGCTCTTGAGAAGGTAAGAGGAGAGAACTTTGAAATTCTTTGCGAGACTATCAAGAAGACTGCATTTAAGGTTACAAGAGTCGGACAGCTTGTTGCAAAAGAAGCATCAAAGAGACTTAGAGTTCCTTTTGGAATAATAGATCTTTCACTTGCTCCTACACCTGCTATCGGAGACAGTGTTGCCGATATTCTTCATGAGATAGGTGTTGAGCATGCAGGCGCTCCCGGAACTACTGCAGCACTTGCACTTCTCAACGATCAGGTTAAGAAGGGCGGCGTTATGGCTTCTTCATATGTCGGAGGACTTTCCGGCGCATTCATCCCTGTAAGTGAAGATCAGGGTATGATCAATGCCGTAGAAGCGGGAGCACTTACTCTTGAAAAGCTTGAAGCGATGACTTGCGTTTGCTCTGTCGGACTTGATATGATCGCTATTCCCGGAGATACAAAGGATACAACTATTGCCGGTGTTATTGCGGATGAAATGGCAATCGGAATGATAAATCAGAAAACTACTGCCGTAAGACTTATTCCTGTTATCGGAAAGGGAGTAGGAGAGACTGTAGAATTCGGCGGACTTCTCGGATATGCTCCGATAATGCCTGTAAATAATTTCTCATGTGATGCCTTTGTAAACAGAGGCGGAAGAATTCCCGCCCCCGTACACAGCTTTAAGAACTGATCTTAGTATTTAATAAATCTATTTTGCGATTGGTGTACTTACATTAAAAGGAATGGTGATATTTGAGTAAAATTCGTTATCGCTGTTCCTGAATTCAGCAGAACCGCCATAGGTCTCCGCTGCGGATGTGATTGATTTTAACCCTATACCACTACCTGAACGTCTGGTAGTGATATAGGTGTTATTTTTTTGCTTTACAAATCCGTTAAAACTGTTTGTTGCAACTATATAAAGGTTACTCATATTTCTTTCAAGGATCTTTATGTCTATTTTTCTTTCTTCTTCCGAAAGCTCCCTGCATGCGAGAACTGCATTTTCCAGAAGATTACCTATTATATTGCAAAGGTCGATGGTAGATATCGAGATATCTTTATCCGGAATTGAAACCTTGCAGTTAAATTGAATCTTTTCGGTCTTGCACTGTCTCATGTAGTGATTTAAGAGCGCATTGAGCGAATTGTTCTTGCAGTAAAATCTGATCTCGTTTTCGGGCATATTGCTTATGTAATTGCTGAGGTAATCCCTGATGGATTTGATGTCACCGCTGTTTGCGAGTGAATCAAGAAGGCATATTGTATGCTTGAAATCATGTCTTACCCTGGCTGTTGTTTCTATATAGTTCTGCTGGCTTAAGTACTGAGCTTCTTTCATTTGAAGAATATGATACTTCTCTTCATATTTAACCGCATTTAATATCTCAAATACTATGTTATAGAAGATGACGGTGAGGATAATGATGAGAAAGAACATACCTATAAGAAGTCCCCAGAATGTTGCAAATATATCATCTACATATAATGAACTGTACTTGGTCGGCATAATAAGCATGTTCATTGCTATAAATATGACGGATACAGGCATCGTGATGATCCAGATTTTGGGAATCGTCAGCATATCAACTAGATTGCTGCCGTGGTCGTAGAGTGGAGACCAGAAGACGGCGGTTATAAAAAAGCTGAGTGTCAGACGAATAAATGTACTTTCAACATTATATGCTCCTGAGTTTGATGATGGATTTACAATGGCATCATACCCATAGACTCCGTTGAGCATAATTGACATAAGTGCACACATCCAAAGGTAGATCGCAAGAGATTTGGAAAAGTCTGCAAGGAGAGTTTTACTATAGATAAAATACATTATGATGACCAATATAAGAAAAGAGAATGATCCGTCTATATCTAAAGCGAGCGTCATTACCGATGATACTGCGGACAATAGAATGATAATCCCCGATACACATAGAAGAAGCGGATTGAAACGATACTTCAGGTGATTCTTAAACGGCAGATAGCACATGATCGCTGTCGGGATAAGAATAAGATTGGAAAAAAACATATTAAAAAAATTAAAGGTGTTCATCAGATAACTTCACTTTCATTCCTAATTTTATTAAAGATATAATTCTTCCATATCTGCTCAAGCTGTTTTTCTTTCTTGAGTGTGATGGGAGTCTGTATATCACCTGCAATAAAGCAGCTTCCGTTTTTTACGGATGTGATATAGTCCATATTTACCAGGATGCCTCTCATTACAGGAAGAAATCTTATATCTTCTGATAAGATGTCCGAAATGCTCGCAAAAGTCATTCTGACTTTATAGGTTCTCTGGTTCTTAAGTACTATTTCCATGTAGTGGCCGATAGACCTGATAAGCGCAATATCAGAGTAGGGTACTGATACGTTATCTTTTTCATATGTAAAGAAAAGGTAGGGGGCATCGACAGCCATTGTCTTTTTCTTTAAGAAGTCATCCATGACTTTGTAGAGTCTGCTTGTTTCAGCAGGTTTTGGAATGTAATCATAGGCATGGATACTAAATGCGTCAGGCATAAATTCACAGCTGCTTGTCAAAAAAACGATCGCGGTGTCCGTATCTGTCTCGCGGATTTTTTTGGCAGTTTCGATCCCGGTGATGCCATTCATAAAAATATCCATAAAGATTAATGTATAATTATAACTTTCGTATTCGGATAGGAATTCTTCTCCTCCCAAGAATGTTTCAATAGAAAGATCCAGTGAGTTCTCATAGGCGTAACTCAGGAGTATGCTCTTAAGCAGGTCGGAGTCGGACTTAAGATCATCTACAATTGCGATATTCATTTACTATAATTCCCCGTCATAAAATTAGCGTTTTGAAAAATATTTCATATTAGATTATAATATTATAATGCATCTTATGCCAAAAAAAAACATTTTATGACATAAATATTGCTTCGAAATCGCGTTGATAATAAAATTCTATTCGTCAACGGCAAACGGTTTGACTAAATTTGAGCGAAAATTTCTTAATTATAAAGAGGGGCACTTATGTTTAGAAGATTAAAAAATCTGTTTGTATTCGCTCTCGTTGTTATCATAAGCACTGCAAGCCTTGCAGGTTGCGGAGAAAAATCCGAATCAGTTTCTGATATAGACCTTACTAAATTTCAGAGACTTTCTTATGATGCAACCGATGAGCATGAAATTGCGTTGGAGAAATTCAATAAAGGCTGTGAACCTGCCAAGATCATTCGTGATGACAAGTCACAGTTTGAGAAAAATTTTTGTCTGATTTTTCAGGGCGCAAAAGATGCGGTTACAGTAGAAAAGATACTCGCACTTCTCGATGAGAAGAATATGAAAGCTACATTTGCGATGACTGCTGCAACTGCCGCCGAAGATGATGCTTTGATAGATCTTATTACCCAAAAAGGACATGATATTATCGACAATGGTCTTAATGGAGATTCCTCAGTAGACGTTCTTTCTGATGAGGATATGGTCAGCAATTTTTCTGATTCCAGAAAAGTTTTTTCCACATTAATGGATGTTGCTCCCGATAAGATGATGCTGAATACTACATATTACAATGATACGATCTGTATGGCCGCATCTGCTGCAGGTTACACCAAGCTCGTATCTCCGAGTTCCGGAAGTTATCTCAATGAAAAGAGTTTCAGAGATGCCCAGAATACCGCAGAATATGTAGCAAGACAGTCGGGAGGGAAGATCCTTGTTATCAAGCTTGATGAGTATGTTGAATCTCTTGAGGTTGATCCCGTGGTAGAGTATAAGGATCCCGCTATTGATATGCAGGCAACGATCACACCCGGAAACGCTGAAGTGGAAGATGACAGAGATGTTGTCACCATGGTCAGCTGGCTTCTTGATGCCATGAAATCACAGAGCGTTGAGAATGTTAAACTTGACAGTCTTAAAGCGCTTAATGATGAAGAATATGTAAGACAGTTATATGAAGAGACCGGCGGTTATGCTGCGGAAGTATATGAAGAAGTAGCCACAATGAAAGATGTTACCGGTCTTTGCTTCTATGGAATATCCGAAAATGCCGATAATATAGAGAATATAATTAAGGCTCTTGTAAAAGCGAATGCAAAAGCCACTTTCTTTGTGAGCTCCGAAGAAATAGAGAAATACCCTACAGTTGTAGAGAAAATTGTAAGTTCAGGATTTTCGCTCGCCACAAGAGGTACAACGGGTGGAAATATCAGTAATAAAGAGTTTTATGATATCTACGTTGATCTCAAGACATCAGTAAGAAGTATTCAGAAGAACTACGGACTTAAGGCAAAGTATTACATGCCTGAGGATGCGAGTGAGATAACGGAGAATCTCAGAATTGCAGCGAAAGTTGCCGGACTTGATATTGTTTCTCTGAACAATGAAGCACTTCCTGAAAAGGGATGCATCAGTTGTTTTGATCTTACAAGAGAATTTGATATGGAGAGGCTCAATGCCTATATTTCTTCGACTGCCGGCAAGAAGCAGGAAGTTGTTGATATAACGGCACTTGTTCGTTCATCAACTTGTGAGCCTGTTACCGATAAGGAAACACTTAGATACCTGAGAGAAGAGAACGATGCAAGACTTGCTCAGGAGAAAAAGAATATTTATACATCAGAGAGAGCTGTTACGATGACATTCTACGGTATCTCTAACAAAGCGGTTCTTAACGATGTACTTACAATACTTAAAAATAACGGTTACAAGGCAACATTCTTTGTGACTCCCGATGAGCTCAGTAAGTGCGGTGAGTCAATAACCAAGATACTTAGCGGCGGAAATGAGCTGGGTATTGCTTATGTAAGTAATTCACAGTTCGATCAAAGTTATGAAGAGGTTGCGGGATACATTCTCGGAGCCCAGCAGTATGCGGAGTGGAAGTATGATTCCAAGATATCTGTTGTAATGCAGCCTTACGGGGTTCCTTCCAAAGATACCAAGGAAGCTGTATCTTCATGCGGATGTTCGCTTGCGGGATACGAATATTCAATGGTTCAGTCCAAGGACCGCGGCGCTGTAGATCTTAGCTTTTATTCGACGCTTGCCAAGAAGGTTGAGGCACACAGAGGAAGCATCATCTACTTCAATATGAATTATTACACTGCAGATCAGGATGCTGCAAACGGTGACGGAACAACACTTCTCGCAGAGCTTTTGAAGAAGTTTATCGAGACGAAGATATATGCACTTACATATAGAGATGTATATGGAAAGGTGCAGTCTTCAACATCATATACAGTTAAAACTTTCGGAGAACTTGCTTCTTCCAAATATGTATATGTACCTATAAAGAACTCACAGAAGATTGTTGCGGACGGTAACAGCATAGTGGGAGCACTTCCCGATAATGCGACAAAGAATGCATATATGGCGGGACATTATATAGGTAATCCCGATGTGTCATTTATTCCGGGATTCTCCGCGGATGAGCTCAGAGCTTATGACACAACAGGTAAGATCACTAAAGATAAGGTTATATTCCTTACCTTTGATGATTGGGGATATGAGCAGGATATAAACGAGCTCTTGTATGTCCTTGATAAATACAAAGTAAAAGGAAACTTCTTTGTAAGAACGAACAATGTTGCAGACAATCCGAATCTTCTCAGAGCGATCGCGGTAGAAGGTCATATGATAGGATCACATTCCAACTCACATATGGCTGCATGGATTGCCAATGAGAACGGAGACGGTACTTATACTTACGAATCAATCAGTGAAGAAGCCGGACGCAGACTCAGAGCTGATGTAGTTAACAGCTATACGACTTTGAATAAATATTGCGGTGATGTAATGGTTAACGGAAAGAAGTCGCTTTCAACAATTTACAGACCACCGACACTTGCAATGAGCCGAATCGGTATGGAAAACATTTTGGATGTTGGATTTACATATATTGTCAGCGGAGACTTTAGTTCAGGCGATTATAACTGCAATTCTGTTGATGAACTCGTAAATATACTCCGAAACGGCAAGAAGACATGGAATGGCACAGCAACAGTAGGAAACGGTTCCTGCCTTGTATTGCATATGTCACCCAATGCACAGTTTACTGCCGAGGCACTCGATATCATGATTCCGGAATGGCGTGCTCAGGGATACAGATTTGCCAGACTGGATGATTACCTAAAGTGATTGAGAGGTAAAAAATGGAATTTCTGGATAAGATAAAAAAGAAAAAAGGTTCTGTAAACAAAGAAGATGTGATGATAGTTGAAAAGAAGGACAGAAGAGTACTTTCACATGTCCCGGATTCTACAAAACAGAGAACAAATGCAGAACGAAGAGGAAACAGTAGCGACAATAAGAATAACGATTACGAGGCTTTTCTTAAAGAGAGTAAGTCAGGAATAAGATATGTTACCGGTTTCCCCGTACATATGAGAAGTTATACAAAAGAAGGCCCTAAAGTCAGCGGAGTAGGCCGGGTAGTTGATATATCAAATACCGGTATGCTTGTCGAGGTTGGCAGAGAGGAATTCAGTGCTCTCAGCACTAAGACGGTGCTCAAAGTTGATTTCAGAGTTGTTCCCGGAAGCATGCCTGAAGGAAACGAGATGCGGGTTAAGCAGAAAGTTAATGTTGTCCGCACTTTCATTACTTCCGACGGCAAGTTCATGATCGGAATTAACTTTGGCAAGGAACTTCACAATTATGCCGCAGCAAATAAGGACAGATTCATGTTCGTATCATCGGTGATCCTCATCGCATTTACGATCAGCTGTATCATCCTTATGAGGGCGGAGAGCATCATATATTTTAAGTTTAATAAGCTCCTGTATCTGTATAGTATGGTCACTGCAGTTTTTCTTTTGAGCAGATATGTATTTGGAGCATTATACAGACCAAAGAAAGTAGATCCCGATTTTACGCCGGGCGTTTCGATCCTGATTCCCTGCTTTAATGAGGAAGAATGGATTGGAAGAACGATTGAGAGCTGCGTTAATCAGGAATATCCGATAGATAAGCTTGAAGTCATCATAATAGATGACTGTTCAACGGACGGATCTGTCGAAAAGATAAAAGAGACAATCGATAAGTTGAAGAAAGAAGCAAGTGATAAATTTGATCTTGAGGGCAGGATTTCCTACTGCGTACAGGATAAAAATGCCGGAAAGAGAGATGCTCTCGTAAGAGGCTCGGAGCTTGCCAAGCATGAACTGGTTGTCTTTGTTGATTCGGACAGTTTCCTTGATCCTTTTGCAATACGACATCTGGTTCAGCCTTTCAAGGATCCTAAGATGGGCGGCGTAGCCGGAAGAACGGATGTAGCCAACACATATACAAATGCGCTTACAAAGATGCAGAGTGTAAGATATTACATTGCATTCAGGGTAATGAAGGCGGCAGAGGGACTCTTTGATGCGGTTACATGTCTTTCAGGACCTCTTTCCTGTTACAGGAAGGAAATCATCCTTGCCAACAAGGAAGCATGGATGAATCAGAGATTCTTGGGACACAGAGCTACGTTCGGTGATGACAGAGCGATGACGAATTTTATTCTCAGACATTACAGAGCGACTTACCAGGATACTGCTGTATGTTCGACGATTGTTCCGAATAAGCATTCTGTTTTCCTTAAACAGCAGATGAGATGGAAGAGATCGTGGCTTAGAGAATCACTTATAGCAGCTTCGTTCATGTGGAAGAAAGAACCTTTCGCGGCACTTGGATTTTATATGGGACTTGTGGTTCCCGTAGCTGCTCCGATAGTTGTTTTATACAATCTTGTATATGTACCTTTGACACAGCATATTTTCCCTACAGCATTTTTGTTAGGATTGTTCCTTATGTCATTCCTGATGAGTATGTCGCAGATGCTTCTCAGAAAGAGCTCAACATGGGCATATGGCCTTTTATTCTGCATTTATTATGAGCTTATTCTTTTGTGGCAGATGCCTATTGCGTGGTTTACATTCTGGAAATCCACATGGGGAACCAGAATGACTCCAAGTGATATAGAAGAAGCCGAAAAGAAGCGCCTTCGCAAGGAAAAGAAGGATAATAAGAAGTCGTCAAATAATAAAAACGTGGAATAAGGTGGGAATATGTATAAGATTGAATCATCAAAAGATATAAAGAAGTTGATACGTTCAATATTAGAGCTTGTACTATTGCTTTCACTTTTGGCTTTTATATTGAATTCACTGCTTACTTCTACAACGTACAGACCGTATAATCCATTGGATACAAACGTGGTTTCACGTATGGATCATGGATTCCTGGCTATTTCATATTCCGGTGTGGCAAGGGAAGGAAGCGATTCGAGAATCGGAGTGGACAGGCTTGATGAACATTTGAAAGCTCTTGAGGAGAGCGGATATGTTACGATCACTCAGAACGATATCGACAACTATTACAATCGCGGTATAGCGTTGCCTGATAAAGCACTTTTCCTAATGTATGAGGATGGAAGAAATGATACAGCCATCTTTTCACAGAAGATAATGGAGAAATACAACTTCAAGGCAACAATGTTTACTTATGCCGAGAAGTTCAGGAGTAAGGATGCATTTTTCCTCATGCCGGACGAACTCAAAAGGCTTGAAGAGAGCACATACTGGGAAATCGGAAGTAATGGATACAGACTTGGATATATAAACGTCTTCGACAGATACAAAAGATACATCGGAGAACTGTCGAGTGAAGAATATTCTGCAATGAACAAATATTTTGGCAGAGATTACAATCATTATCTTATGGATTATGTAAGAGATGAGAATGGCGTTCCGAAGGAATCCTACAATGAAATGCAAAAGAGGGTATCCGGCGAGTATGGCCTTATGAAACAGGAATATATACGGGGACTTGGAAAAGTGCCCGGGGCATATGTTCTTCTTCACTCAAATACAGGTAAATTCGGTGATAATGATAAAGTAAGTGCAATAAATGAGAGAGCGATCACGAATACATTTACAATGAATTTCAACAGGGAAGGATATGCTCTCAACAACAAAAAGAGTAGCATTTATGACCTTACGCGCCTTACACCTCAGCCAAGCTGGTATACAAACCATCTTATCATGAGGATAAGGGATGATCTTCCGGAAGAAGATAAGAATAATATAGAGTTTATCGAAGGGGACGGTAACTCTAAGGACGCTTGGGAGCTTGTTATGGGAGCTGCAGAGTATAGGAAGAATGATGAGGCTATAGCGCTTACATCGCTTCCTCAGGAAATGGGTATCTTAAAGTTAAAGGACAGTGAGAAACTTAAGGATATCAAAATCTCAACAACGCTTAAGGGAAATGTACTCGGTTGCCAGTCAGTCGTTTTGAAGGCTAACAGCAAACTGGAAGGCGGCGTGGAAGTGAGAGTAATGAATAACCATCTTTATCTCATAAACGGTAAAGAGGTTGTTGAGGACATCGATCTTTATGATTTTGATCAGAAAGAGAAAGTTTCGGTCGAAGAAGACATGAGAGATTCCCTTGCCGGTGAATACGCAGCATTTGCAAGATATGCCGTAAGTCATAAAGAAGCGGTAGAGTATACAAATCTTTCAAATGAAGTTAAGAAAGCAAAAATTAAGACATTGGAAGAAGGGGCTGAAGAGTACAGACCTGTATTCCAGATTAGCGATGCAGGAAACAGAAAGCTTGATATAACGCTTAAAGAGAACGTGATCACAGTCAAGCTTGATGATAAGGTTGTTTTTGAGAACTACGAGCTTAAAAACATTCACGCCGGAGCTATTTATCTTAAGAGTGCTTGGACAGAGTATGGTTACAGTCAGAGAAATATTGCGGATGATGTTTATGACGGAGTATTTGAGAAGCTGACCATAACGAACCTTGACGATAACAGTGTACTTTACACAAATGTACTTACAGGTATGCAGAATGTTCAAAGGAAAGTTGAACAGACATTTAATTCTGTAATAAACTGGTTTATTACAAATATTTAAGATCACGCTAACGCTTAGTGATCGTATGATAGGGGAGACTATGAATTTAAAAAAGACTTATGTATTGCTTTCTGCAATAGTGTTATGCTTTGGAATGTTCTGCGGCTGTGGGGACACTGCGGATAAAAGTAGTGATGCAAATGCGGAAAGTGAGGCAGAAAGTGCTTTCGTGGAAGATTCATATGGCGGAGAATCCGGAGAAGTTACGGTCTGGTACCCCTATTGGGACAATGAAACTGCGGACGATGAACTTGCTGCGATAGGAGATGATGTCGATACGATATGCTTTTTTGCGGCATATTTTGACAAAAACAGTAAGCTCTTTGTTCCGGACAATATTACGGACAAGATAGGGGAATTTAAAAAGTCCGGGTATTTAAAAGGAAAGACGACGTTTCTTACAATAGTTAATGATAAATTGCTTGATCAGGGTTCATCCCTAAAAGATACTGAGCTTTTATATGAGATATTGGGAAACAGTAACCTTGCGGAAAAGCATGCGGACAATGTTATAAAACTTGCCGGAAAAACAGGTCTTGGCGGCATCGAGATAGACTATGAGGCGATAAAGAAAGATAAGGAGCTGTGGGGGCATTTTAATGAGTTTATAAAAGTGCTCTCGGAAAAGGCTTCAAAAGAAAATATCAGTCTCAGAGTTATATTTGAGCCTTCGGCGCCGATAGACAGTTTTGAATGGCCTGAATATCCGGAATATGTAATGATGTGTTACAACCTTAAGGGATACGGTACGGAACCGGGACCTAAAGCGGATGTGGAATTTATAAAAGGTCTGTATGAGAAAATGTCCGTTTTAAACGGAAAAGTTAATTTGGCATTTGCTACGGGAGGATTTGATTTTGCTGATGACGGATCGGTTAAACAGCTTAATTACAATGCTGCCGTGGCACTATGCAATGAATATGGCGGTACACCGGAACGTGATCCCGGAAGTTCAGCAATGTACTTTAGTTATACAGATGAGGTGAATACTGAACATCAGGTATGGTATGCCGATCAAGAGACATTAAAAATCTGGATTGAGACTGCAAAAAATTCTGGTTGTGAAAAAGTTTCAATCTGGCGACTTGGCGGAAATTTATAACAAAAATAGTCATAAAAACGGCATTATAATATACTTAAACAATGTCGCTTTTATGACTTTTTTTGTACAAAAAAAGTAGTTGCAATATTAAAAATGAAATGATATTATTTTAGTGTACTAAGCTGAATAGTACACTTATTCTTGTATCATGGGGGGATGAAGACCTATGATATACAAGCATATCCGAAAGGGTTTTATATATATAATGTTACTTAATAATTTCATAATTGATGATGGATGGGAGAACTATGAAAATTATAGACTACCAGGACAGCAGACCTATTTATGAGCAGATAGTTGAAAGTTTCAAAGTCCAGATTTTTAAAGGAATATTGCAGGCTGATGAGCAAATGCCGTCTGTCAGGAGCCTTGCAATGGAACTTTCGACAAATCCCAATACGGTTCAGCGTGCTTATTCTGAACTTGAGCGGCAGGGATTTATTTATACTGTGAAGGGCAGGGGGAACTTTGTTAAAGGTGACGATTCTCTGAAAGATACTAAGAAACAGGAGGTAATCGATGAGATTGTCGAACTGTTTGTTGAAGCAAATTCTATCGGTATCACTTTTGATGAAGTGTTGTCAGAAATAAAGGTCAGGCTAGATGAAATAGCTAAGGAGGGAGGAAAGTCGTGATTGAGTTAATTGAAGTTAACAAGGCATTTGATGAAATCAAGGCTGTCAATCATGTTTCACTGAAGATTGCTGACGGTGAAGTTTTTGGCCTCGTGGGGACAAATGGGGCAGGAAAGAGCACTACATTAAGAACAATAGCAGGTATTATCAAACCGGATTCCGGTATTGTATGTGTTGATAACAGACCTGTTTATGATAATCCTGATGTTAAGAAGGATGTTTTTTATATTTCGGATGATCAATATTTCTTCCCTAACAGCACACCTGATGATATGGCAGGCTTTTATGCATCGGTATATGAGAATTTTGATAAAGAGAAGTTTAATAAGTTTTTGACGGGCTTTGGCCTTGATAAGGACAGAAAGATAAATACTTTTTCAAAAGGTATGAAAAAGCAGGTTTCAATTTTATTGGGATTATGCGCGGGAACCAAGTATCTTCTTTGCGATGAGACTTTTGACGGACTTGATCCCGTAGTAAGACAGGGAGTAAAGAGCCTTTTTGCTGCCGAGATGGAAGACAGAGGTCTTACTCCTGTAATCGCTTCACACAATTTAAGAGAACTTGAGGATATATGCGATCATGTGGGACTGCTTCATCAGGGAGGCATACTGTTCTCCAAGGATCTTGACGAGATGAAGCTCGGCATACACAGACTTCAGTGTGTATTTGAATCTGAGGCTGATGAGGAGACATTTATCAAGGGACTGAACGTGATGAGTCATGATAAAAGGGGAGCTCTTAACACCATAACAGTTCGTGCGGACAGGGAGACAGTGGAGAAGGCGTTGTCTCAGACGCGCACTGTTTTTGCGGAAGTATTACCCCTGTCTCTTGAGGAGATATTCATAAGTGAAACGGGGGTACAGGGATATGACATTAAAAAGATTATTTGTTAATTTACTGAAGGAAAATTCTAAAAGACGCCTCTGGACTATAGCGTTGTCGATCACTGCCAATTTCTTTGCCCAGATCGTATACGCAATTTTGATGTTTGGCCGCTATAGTGAAAGACTTGCAACTGACCGCACTACTCTGGACGATATAAGGATACATTTTTACAACAATGTAGGTGGTATGGGAAATGTCATGGTTATTGGCATAACCTTTATACTTCCGGTCATCCTCGCTCTTCAGGGATATTATTATCTTCTGGATTCAAAGCAGACTGACCTGTACTACTCGCTACCTATTAAGAGGGAAAAGCTTTTTGATATAAATAACCTCTGCGGAATACTTGTATTTGCCATACCGTATCTGGTATTTAACATAATTACAGTGATTATGGGACTTGCAAGGGGATATGCTACCTTTGATACGATCCTCTTATATCCTTTAAACGCGCTGGTTATTCTTTTGTCATTCATTATGCTGTATGAAATCTGCACACTGGCAGTGGTTCTTACAGGGCATATAGTAGTAGCAGTAC
>JAEEGH010018626.1_pt1 | contig 14649 bp, 9 predicted proteins | sample 9134181 | NCBI WGS metagenome assembly JAEEGH01 (sample SAMN16246544, study PRJNA631951) | gut metagenome | biome: gut microbiome; feature: rumen; material: DP-attached | host: Bos | place: Iran: Karaj | collected 2018-10 | reverse complement strand
TCTGATCCTATGCGGGCCGATAGAGAAGGAGGAAGAAGAAGAGGTAGAGGAAATTTCTTTTCCATAGATGCTTCGGATAACTGGAATTATAACGAATGGACAACTGTCAGAGTTGTGTGCTACACGAACCAGCCTAAAGCCAGACTGATGCTTAATGATGTGCAAATTGATGATGTGAAGGAACTGAACGACACCATCGGAATGATTTATTGGGATATTCCGTTCCTCAAAGGAAAACTTACAGCACAGGCTCTAGACAACAATGGTAACATCACTGCATCATACATGCTGAAAACCGATAAGACACCCGTTGAATTACAGATAGAGGACCTCACGGATGAAGGACTGAAAGAAGGGAAGAATCCGCAGGATGCTAGACTTTTGCAACTGCTAGTTAAAATTGTTGATGAAGACGGCAACATCGTCAAAAACGCTAATAATGAGATTGTGTGCGATATCGAAGGCGAAGCTATGCTCTTGGGCCTCGAAGCCTCAAATAACTCCGACATGTCCGATTACACCGATAATCGACACAACGCTTTCAGAGGTACGATTCTCGCATATATCCGAAAAAAGAGCACAGCACCTGTTAAAATGACCTTCTCTTCATTAAATCTTAAGCAGACATACATCACAAGATAGCATATAAGAACTAACACCGTCCTTAATCATTGTGACCATATAATTGTCCACCATAAAAACAACAGAATCCGTGTGGCGACAAAATTGCCACACGGATTCTGTTCTTCATACAATATTGGGTTTATTGGGTTCTTCTCTATAGTTGTGAACAACATCTTATGTTGGTTATTTCCATACAGGGCGTACAAGGATTCCCCATTCACGTGTCATGGTGCTGACATCACCAGCTTCCTCTTCACTGCATTCAAGGGTATTTGAGTATTCATTTCCCCATTCACACAGTGTTGATGACCAATAATTACATTCTTTTGGCTGGTATATTAATCCCCAGATGCGATAACCAGCAGCAGGGAAGAAGATGGAACCGCCTTCTGGCGAGGTGTATATCATTCCCTCCACACCGTAGATTTGTGTCCATTTCTCGGAACACTTGTTTGTCAGGGCCTGAATCTGCTCACCGGTTGGCATTCTCCAGCTAGAACCCCATTTCACATGCGCCACATCGTAGTCTGTTCCTGCTATGTCTGCGCCGATGTCATGATAAGTTTCGCTGGAACCGTCACAATGAATATAGTTCTCTGTTTCGTAATATTGTTTCGGCTCAGTCTCGCCCCATGCGTAAAAGTTTCCTACCTCCCATGGATAGGAACCGCCTACATTGCAGCATGCCCACTTTCCTGCGGAGCCCATATCTATGACGTGAGGATGGTGTGCATCGGGGCATAGTCCCGCTTCAACTGCGGGGTCTGTCAGAGACGGTGGAACAGCGACTGCTCGAACCGACATTCCCTTTCCAAAGTCATCAGCACTTAATATGTCACCTGCACTGAAGTTGCTTATCGTGAGACATCCGTAGTTTTTGTTCCTGTCGGCTGACATATATAAGCCTTCTTCATTTAGTTCTTTCTTTTCATAGCCACTCCAATAGCCTGCTGCAGGCAGGAATATGGAATTGCCATTAGAGGCGATATATTGTCTGCCGGGCACGCCATTAAGGGTTATCCATTCTCTAGAACAATGATTCGACAGGTTTTGTATATGATTGTAATAACTTGGCATTTGCCATCCGTCGCCCATTATCACATGAGCAACGTCATTCTCAGTTCCAGCAATATTATCGCCAAGGCTAAGGAAGGATTCCTGGTTAACATATCCTTTGACATCATAATAGTCTTTCTGGAACGTTTCTCCCCATGCATAGTACCCGCCATACTCCCAAGGAGCAGTAGCACCCACATTGCAGCAGGACCAGAGACCTGCTGGCCCAAGATTGATGATGTGAGGATGATGCTCATCGGGGCAAAGTCCTGCTTCCACAGCGGGATCCACATTCACTACTTCGGGTGCTGGTCCGGTTACTGGTCGTATGCTTCGACCAAATGAACGGTCATAACCTTGACATTTTACTATTGTGCTGAAACTCATTCCCATAGCAAATATTCCCTCATCTGGGTCTTGAGTGGAAGTCCAGTAGTCACCATTGACACCGACCCAGGCGAGATCGCTGTATTGTCCCATTCCAGCTGCGGGAAGGAATATGGATGCACCTTCCGGTGAGGTGAATTTTATACCGTAAGCATCATTAAAGACTATGATTTGTTGTGTACAGTTTTCGAGTAGTAACTTCATTTGCTGTACATTTGGTGTATGCCAGTCATCTTTCCATAAGACATGAGCCACATCATATTCTGTGCCTGAAATGTCATCGCCCAAATAATGCCGTGTATCAGATCTTCCGTCATCACAATGGCTGTAGGTTATCCAGCCATAATACGATTTCTCAATTGTCTCGCCCCATGAATAATGACCTCCGAACTCCCATGGTGCTTCAGCACCGACATTACAGCAAGCCCATTTGCCAGCCTCCCCCATGTCAATGATATGAGGATGGTTTATGTCAGGACATAAACCCTTTTCCACTGCAGGATCACTTTCCACCTGTACACCGTTGGCTATGATGTTGATGATGGCTACTATATCGGAGATGTCAACTTTGTTGTCTCCATTCACGTCAGCGGTAACCCTGAATGTTGGGTTGCCAGCTATGGTGTTGATGACAGCTACGACATCGGAGATATCTACCTTTTTGTCATTATTCACGTCGCCTTTAATAGGGGATGCTAACACCAAATGTTGATATGGAATGGGATATGTGTTGGTGACAAATCGGTTGTTTGCCAAAATATTAACACTTTTCCCCGTCATCAACAAAATGGAAATAATTAAAAACAATCTTGTTCTTTCTTTTCTAATCATGATTACCTTAAAAGTGTTTTGCTTTTTTATAGTTTAGTTAAGTATTAAAACAATAATGTTTAAAAACGAGTGTGGAATTTTTTTACAGGCAAACTCCACACTCGTCTTAAATAATCCCTCCCAATTATTAATTGAAAATTTATGGGAATTGAGACTGTCAGTCAATCTTACTTCAGATTGCCTTTGTCGTCGATGATGGTTTCGCCTTCCATGCCCTCGTAGTCCAGAACTTTGTTAGCTGCATCAACCTTATACACCTCAATGCCATCGAACTGAGCTGGATTTAAAGCACCATTAAGGAGACATCTTAAATCAACGATTGCCTTGTCACCGTCAAGTTTCACTGCAAGTACAGTGGCTTCTTCACCGAATGTTTGCTTGAACCATACTGTGCCTTTCTCTTCGTCGATTTTCACTTCCTCGCCTTCAGCGCCTTTGCCAGACTTCACTGCGGCTGCCATGGCCTCATAGGTGGAGCCTGGGTTCTCCATCTCTGCCTCTTCTTCGCCAATTACTTCCACACTGAATCGTTTTGACAGAGCATCTGCTACATCCTTCACTGTCGGCTTTTCACCACTGAATGTAAGCGGAAGCTTCATCTCGCTGACTGCGCCTTCTTCGTTGCCTTCTTCTTCAGATGTTGCCTCTGTAGAAGTTCCTTCTGTGTCGGTTGCAGCTTTGTCCTGGTTCTCTACTTGGGCTTCACCGTTCTTAGGCTCGCTCTTTTGTTCATTCTTGCACTGGGCGAACAGCAGCAACACTGCTGCCAACATACCGATAATTGAAATCTTTTTCATTTTGTTAATAAGTTGAATAAGTGTTTATTTTTTGTATTTTGATGATTAAAAAAAAATGCATATCTCAGACAATAGAGTGTCTCGTTCAGTTCTTCTTTTACTTTATTGTAGATTTTCTCAACATCTTCGCCTCCGTGTTTGTTGCCTTCTGATTACCAGATGTCGAAGTTCTCGCCAGAATTCTTACCACCCCATCGTTTTCACAAGCTTCTGCCAGGATAATGGCAGATTTTGTTTGTAATTTGTGGCCTTGATAAGTTTGCCTGTCTGAGCGTTTGTAACGGTATAATGATATTTCACACCGTTTTCACGATATGCTTTCGGATCTGTAATCACCTTCAGATCTTCTATTTTCTCCAGACGGTTACCGTTCCATTTCAACTTGTAAGCATCCTCTTCGCAGTAGCTTGAACTGCCACCATCATAAACCAGCTTACTCGTAGGGTCAATCATGAAGTTTTGCATAGGCGTATTTCCTGTTGCCTCTTCATACTTCCCGGTCTTCGGATTCCAGATAAAAAGAGAGCTGTAGGTGCGCGAACAGCCAGGACCAACGAATATGTCGCAATGACCGTCAAAGTTTGCATCTAAATAATGAACAGACTTGTCATCTGTGGGGGAGATGAATTCATCCTCACTTTCAAGCTCTTGAAATACCTGACCATTGAGATAGATGGTCACATGGTTTCTTTCGTCGTTTATCTTAACTGATAACTGCGGATGTTCTGTCGGACAGTCTTGCAAAGTAATCAGGCCTTGTGCGTTACGGGCACATTGCGGATTGTCAATTTTTTGTTGAGCTGACAGCCCCGTCGTCACTATGGTGAGCATTATAAACAAAAATTTTTTCATAATTATTTGATTTTTGTCTGTGTGAATTTATTAATTCTTTAATTCTATTTTTTTATAAATAATGATTTGGAAATCTAATGGCTAATGCATCTGTGGGCGATAATGTTGTTAATTGCCACAATGTCTAAGTCATTCAATTCGTTGTCTTCGTTTACGTCAGCACTTTCAAAGACAACGGTACCAGATATGTCTTTGATTGATTACTAGACATCGGGGATGTCCACCCTCATTGTTGTTCACATCGCCTTTCATGCCTTTGAATGGGGCGTTTAATGATAGTCTAAATCAAATTTACTGTATGTGCCAGATTCTACACCCTGTTATCTCATTACGTATTTTAATAGTATGTTATTGTCCGTTTCTCCACTTCCTTGTTTCTGTAAATCGGATCTTCGTCTTCGCCTGCACCGGCACTGTAACCAAGCCAGGTGCGTTCACGTTCTGTCCAGTTCCCTTTCTCGTCGAATTTCAGATACTTATAGATGCTGAGTTCCCATGAGTCAACCTCTGTATAGGAGGTGAGCAGCAGACCACGGTCATCGTATGTGAATGTGGTTTTCTGCCCGGGTATGTTCGTTTCAGCTACATTGCCATCATTATCCCAAACCACCTCTGTAGTCAGTTCATCAACTGTGTAAGAGACAATTTTTCCACTGTTGTCACGTTTGATTTGAGATTTCTGCAGGTCTAATTTCCCTTCTTTCGTGAAATTATAAGTGTTGCCAATTTCATCGGTTACGGACTTTACGTTCCCCTTCAGACCAAATAAGATGAGGTCTGATGTCTCTAATTGCTGTTCTGAACAATTGCTGTTCTCGCAGTTCTTTTCCGCACATTTCTTCTCCTCTGATGATTTACTTTCATTAGTGCCACATGAACTTACAGTAATAGTTAAACAAACAGCTATAATTGTTATGATTATCTTCTTCATATTGTTTGATATTTCTGATTAACATGATATAATAGAGACGGCACTGTTGTGCGTCTTTAAACTAATAATAAATTAAGACTAAAAACTAATTTGCTTAATCCAGTCCGAATTCATCGTCCCTTTCAAATATCTCTACTGGGTCGTCGTCGTCAAGTCCGAATTGAATAATCAGTTTGGTTGGAGTAAGACCAACAACTTTGCAGTGACGGAATTGCTCTGCTTTTTCATTCAAATCATTCTCAAGTTCTTTTTTTGTCGTACGGAAGGTTTTTTGGACCTCTGCCTCCATTGTTGCTTTCAGGGCTCTATTCTTTTTGAATGTTCTCTGTAATTCATCGCTATAAACAATTTCTTCTAATGAGGCTGTTGTCTTGTTTCCGTCCAGCATCATATTGAGTTTCTCGCCGTCAAAGCTGAACAGACCATATCCTCTTACGTTTACATCAAAGCTGACTGTTTCGTCGGCAAATGAATTTTGAGAAATCATGGCGAATGAGTTGTCTTCCTCTATAAAAGCGATGTACATCCAAGACGAGATCTCTTCGTTGGCCTCACGCATTCCACGCCATGTTCCGTAAATAGACTGTGCCGACATGCTCGACACACACAGCAACAATACTGTTAATGTTAAAATCTTCTTTTTCATTTTTTTAAAATTTTTATAGTTTGTTTTTTAATAGTTTAGTAATAGTGAAAAAATAAGATAGGAAAATTTATCTTAGATTTTTGAGCTGTTTTTCAGTTGGTCAGAGGAAGTGATGCGGGCATCATAAACATGAGTATTAGTTTTATAGGGTCAAAAGCGTATCATTTTACCTTTTGTATGGCTAATCAGATAAAGAAACAAATGATTATAGATTGAATCACAAACAATTAAAAACGTGAAAATTTACTTTAAACTTTTTTTAATATCAGCACTGACACTGCTGTTTGCCGCTTGTTCCCACTCTGATGATGAAAACTTGATATCGTCTCAGAAAAGCATTGTGATTTTGTATGAAAACGATGTGCATTGTAATATTCAAGGCTATCAAAAGTTGGCTGGGCTGCGCGATGCTATTGCTAATAGCGACACAGCGTACGCTGGAATAGTCAGCTGTGGAGATTATCTTAATGGTGGTGTTGTGGGAGCTGCATCGAAGGGGCAATACATTGTCGATATCATGCTCGGAGGTGTCGTTGGAAACGAATATGCTAAACCACAAGGCAGAATCATTTTGGTGGACGACTGATTACGACAAAGACTGAGGCCAACTGATTAATTAACACCTATTTGGCATGAAAAGACAATTGATTAGTTCTGCTTTTGTAGTTTTTCTACTGCTTTGCCTGCAGAGTTGTGCCCAGAAGCCTGATGCCAACGGCAACCTGCATGGAGGGCAGCAGGCTCTTTCTGAAAGCAATCTTGAGGGCAGCCTGCAGACACTCTGTCTTGACATCACAGACAAAGACGGCATTCTCTCGGAGATGGAACTGAGGAAAATCAATCATGACTATGAGCTGACATACCGTAAAGGGGAAGAACGCAATATCAAGAGCTTGGACGAGGATGAGGCTCTGAAGCTGCAAAATATGCTTGAGGAACACTATAAACAGCCTTATTATCAGGACAACTGGTCGGAGAAAGGAGAAGAATCCCCGACATGGCAACTTGACATCCAGCACGAGAAAGGAGCCTTCAGCATGAAAGGGAGAGGCTGTGCGCCAGAAGATTATCCCATCATCAAGGCTGTGAAAGCCTATTATGACGACCTCTTTGAATACACCCTTCCAGACATTCCTTTTCCTGAAGGAAAACTGAAGCATTTCCGCTTCTCCCATAAGGAAAGCATGAGCCCGGGCGGACCGGAATGGACTGTGGACCGTCTGGACGACGGCCGCTACAAAATCAGCTATCTTAATGATGCCGGATTGTTTGAAAACGAAAATCCTGTGAAAAAAGAGATGGTCGGTGGCAAGGAAGTGGGAGAGAAACTGTGTGAAATATTCCGAAAAGGAAATGTACAGACCTACAAGCACAATTATTTGTTCTCGCTTGTGACCGACGGATCACAGTGGTCGTTCGAAGCGGAGTTCGACAACAGGGAGTCTGTCAGCTCAAGCGGCTACGAGGATTGGCCGAGAGACCGATCAGGCATCACTGACGCCACGAAATATCTCTCCGGACTGCTGGGGGTGGATGAGTAGGAAGAGTAAGAAGAGTAAGAATACGAGAAGGCAAGTTCTATTACACATTTTTTCCTGCATTATCATCATAAAAGACGTTTTGTCTGACATAATAACTGTAATTTTGTCGGACAAAACTTTTATAATACTAACTAATATGAGAAAAAGACAAATGATTTCTTTATGTTTGCTGACAGCCGCATTGACAAGCTGCGGAGGATTTGGAGGTGACAAGGACATGGTGACGGTCAACATTGACAATCCCGGAGAGGGGGCTCCAAAGGTGGTGGCCCTTCAGGTTATTGACGACAATATCATCCGAGTGAGGGCAACCACCGACGCTTCGCTTCCAAAAAAACAGGAAAGTTTGATGATTGTGCCGCAGGAGACGGATGTGAAATACACCGTTGACGAGAAGGATGGAAAAGTGACGGTGGCGGCACCTGCCATTAAAGCAGTGGTGGATAAGCAGGACGGACGGATCACATTCTATGATGCTGCCGGAAAACTGCTGGCAGCAGAGGCAGAGAAAGGCAAGACTTTCAAGCCGTTCTATGTGCCTGAACGGGAAATCGGATGTGATGTGGCAAAGGTGAAGGAAGAACAGCGGCACGGACTCTCTTGGAGATTAGTGTTTAACGAGGTGGGTGACGCGCTCTATGGGCTTGGACAGCATCAGTCGGAAGAACTGAATATGCTTGGAAAGAATGAAGATCTTTTTCAGTATAACACGAAAGTGAGTGTGCCGTTTGTGGTATCGAACAAGAATTTCGGGGTGCTTTGGGACAGCTATAGCTACTGCCGTTTCGGAAAACCTGATGAATACCTTCAACTCAACCGTGCATTCAAATTGTATGGGAAGGACGGCGGGGAAGGGCATCTCACAGGTACTTACACCGACAGAAACGGAAAATCGCTGGAGCGTGACGAAGACTCTATTTACTATGAATATGCAATGCCCGACGCATCGGAGATATGCAAGGCTACAGATAATGGAGGCATACAGAACCTGCCAAAGGGGTTCCGCCTGGAAGGGGCGAAGGTGGTGTATGAGGGATTTATCGAGCCGCTGAAAACCGACTTGCCAGACAATCCTTATCAGTTTATTCTTTATTATGCCGGCTACATCAAAGTGATGATTGGAGGAAAGGAAGTGGTGGCTGAGCGTTGGAGAACGGCATGGAATCCGAATGCCTATAAATTTACTGCCGATGTGAAGGAAAAGACTCCGATACGAATCGAATGGCAGCCCGATGGAGGGGTAAGCTATGTCGGTCTGCGGGTGGCTGAGCCGCGCACCGACGAGCAGCTGAGGCAACTGAGCGTATGGAGTGAGATGACTCCAGACATGGACTATTATTTCATCGCCGGCAATAATCTCGACGAGGTGATATCCGGCTACCGCACACTCACAGGCAAGGCACCGGTATATCCGAAGTGGGCATTGGGCTTCTGGCAGAGCCGTGAGCGCTATAAGACCGCTGGCGAGGTGGAGGAGAACTTGGCTGAGTTCCGTAAACGCCATATTCCGATTGACAACATCGTGCAGGACTGGAATTACTGGGAAGACGACCAATGGGGCAGCCATGTGTACGACTCTAAGCGCTATCCTGACCCCCAGGCGATGCTCGACAGCGTGCATCAGATGCACGGACGCTTCATGATCTCCGTCTGGCCGAAGTTCTACTGCAACACCGACAACTATAAGGAGATTGACTCGAAGGGATGGATGTATCATCAGGCGGTGACCGACTCGATTTATGACTGGCTCGGCTACATGGGATCGTTCTACGACGCATACGATGAGGGCGCGCGTAAGATGTTCTGGCGGCAGATGGACGAGAATCTCTATTCGAAATATAATCAGGGGGTGGATGCCTGGTGGATGGATGCAAGTGAGCCTAATGTGCGCGACTGCACACCGATGTGGTACCGCAAGGCGCTGAGCGGACCGACCGCACTTGGCACCACCACCGAGTATTTCAATGCTTATAGCATCGTCAACGCCGATGCCATTTATAACGGGCAACGGGGCGTGAATCCCAACCAGCGCGTGTTCCTGCTCACACGAAGCGGATTTGCAGGTGAGCAGCGTTATTCCACTGCCACTTGGAGCGGTGATATCGGCACCCGGTGGGAGGACATGCGCGCACAGATGACTGCAGGAATGAATTATTCTCTCTCCGGACTGCCTTTCTGGGGCATGGACCAGGGCGGTTTCTGCGTGGAGAACCGCTATGTGCGTGCTCAGCAGCTGTTCGACCAGAACGGAACGGAAAACGAAGACCTCAAGGAATGGCGTGAGCTCCAGGCGCGATGGAGCCAGTTCGGTACCTTTATTCCGATTTTCAGGGTACACGGCCAGTGGCCGCTTCGTGAGATATGGAATATCGCACCGGAAGACCATCCTGCCTATCAGTCGTTCGTCTATTACGACAAACTCAGATACCGTCTCATGCCTTATCTCTATTCAATGGCAGGATGGGTGAGCAGTCATGACTACACGATGATGCGCGCGCTGGTGATGGACTTCAATGGCGACGGACAGGTGTATGACATCAAAGACCAGTGGATGTTCGGGCCGTCGCTGATGGCGTGTCCTGTAGGCTACTATAAGGCAAGGTCGAGAGATGTCTATTTCCCGAAACAGTGTGGATGGTACGACCTCTATACAGGCAAGCACCAGGACGGCGGTCAGAAGCAGTCGGTGGATGCCCCTTACGACCGAATCCCTGTGTTTGTGCCTGAAGGCGGAATCATTCCGTTCGGACCGGAGATGGAGTGGAGCGACGAGAAGGCTGCAGACCTCATTAATCTCTATGTCTATGCCGGCAGGGACGGATCATTCGAGCTCTATGAGGATGAGGGCACTAACTATAACTATGAGCAAGGAAAGTTCGCCACCATCGGCATCAACTATAACGACAAAGACCATACCATCACATTTGGCGACCGCAAGGGTGAGTTTGACGGGATGCTAAAGACCCGTAAATTCAATGTGGTCTATATCACCAAAGACAGTGCGAAACCGCTGAATTTCGATAACCCCGAGGGTAAAGTGGTGGAATACAGTGGCAAGACGATAAAAGTGAACCTTTAAAGGCTATCACTCTACTTCTATAAAATCTATAGTATCTATATAATCTATAGGAACTATAAAAATCTATAGTAACTATAAAAAAATCTCAATGAACATCAGAAATAACACTATATTAAGCTTTCTTTTATTGTTGGCGGGAATTGCAATGCCTGCCACTGCCCGCGACCGGCAGCAGTTCGACGACGACTGGCTGTTCTGCCTTGCCGACACGGCTGCGATGGCGCAGCAGAGCTACGACGACAGCAAGTGGCGGCGTCTGAACCTTCCTCACGACTGGTCGATAGAAGGTGATTTCCTCGCTTCAAATCCAGCTGGTGCCGGTGGAGGTGCGTTGCCCGGCGGAGTGGGGTGGTACCGCAAGCATTTCAAGGTCAACAGGCAAGCGGATGAAAAGACCTATATTCAGTTCGACGGTGTCTATCAGAACTCCACCGTCTTTGTGAACGGTCATGAACTGGGCACACGTCCCTATGGATTCATATCCTTCGAGTATGAACTGACACCTTGGCTGAACGAAGGGGATAACGTGGTGGCGGTGAGAGTGGATAACAGCAAACAGCCCAACTGCCGGTGGTACAGCGGATCGGGTATCTACCGCCATGTGTTTCTGCTTCATGTGAATACCACGCACGTGGCGCAGTGGGGCACATACGTCACTTCCCGTGTGGCAGACAATGCCAAAACCGCTGATGTTAATGTGGAGGTAGAAGTGGAAGGTGCGGCCGCTGACACGAGGGTGGTGAATACGCTTTTCGATGCTTCAGGAAAAGTGGTGGCGACAGATACTAAACCCCAAAAGACAGCTGGCAATGGCGGGAAGCCCGCATTGTTCAAGTCGTCAATGCGACTGAAAAATGTCCGCCTCTGGTCGTTGGATGACCCTTATCAGTATAAGCTGGAGACGGCTGTCTATAACGGAAAAACACTCGTCGACACCTATACGACCATGACGGGCGTGCGATATTTCAAGTTTGATGCAGAGAAAGGCTTCTCGCTCAACGGAAAGCCGATGAAGCTCAATGGTGTGTGTATGCACCACGACCTGGGCTGTCTGGGTGCGGCGGTGAACGATGATGCCATCCGCCGTCAGCTGTTGTCACTGAGAGAGATGGGCTGTAATGCCTTCCGTACCTCTCACAATCCGCCTGCGCCGGAACTGCTGGCGATGTGCGACTCAATGGGATTCATCGTCATGGACGAGGCGTTCGACATGTGGCACAAGAAAAAGACGAGATACGACTATTCATTGTTCTTCGACAAGTGGTTTGAGCGCGACCTGACCGATTTCATACGGCGCGACCGCAACCATCCATCAATTCTGATATGGAGCACGGGCAACGAGGTGCTGGAGCAGTGGAGCTCCGACGGAGGGGAGGACCTGACGATAGAGCAGGCGAACCTCATCCTGAATTTCGGACACGACGCATCGACGTTGAGCAACGGCAAGGAGAAGAGCACGAACACGATGCTGGCGGAGCGGCTGGCGGAGATTGTCCGCTCCCTCGACAACACACGGCCCATCACGGCTGGATGCAACGAGCCGAACCCCAACAACCATCTGTTCAAAGGCAACGGAGTGGATATCATCGGATATAACTACCACAACCAGAACATGGCTGACGTGCCGAAGAATTTCCCCGGCAAGCCGTTCGTGATAACTGAGAGTAACTCGTCACTACATTCTCGAGGCTATTATGTCATGCCGTCAGACTCTGTGGTCATCGCACCGAAGGAATGGTGGCTGCCCTATACCGACCCGTCATTTATGTGCTCAGCCTACGACAACAGCCGTGCCTCATGGGGAAACCATCATGAGGAGACCTGGGATCTCATCAAACACAACGATTTTATTACCGGGCAGTTCATCTGGACAGGATGGGATTATATCGGTGAGCCTACTCCTTACAGCTTCCCTGCACGCAGCAGCTATTTTGGTGTCGTGGATTTGGCAGGATTCCCGAAAGACATCTATTACTTCTACCAGAGCGAGTGGACGGACAAGGACGTGCTGCATCTTTTCCCTCACTGGAACTGGATTAAGGGACAGACTGTCGATTTGTGGTGCTACTACAATCATGCCGACGAGGTGGAGCTGTTTGTCAACGGCCGTTCGCAGGGGGTGCGCCGCAAGGAGAACGACCATCAGTACCATGTGATGTGGCGTGTCTGCTTTGAACCGGGAGAGGTGAAGGTGGTGGCACGGAAAGACGACAAGACTGTACGTGAGCAGACCATCAAGACCGCCGGCGCGCCTCATCACATCCGTCTCACTTCCGACAAGAACAGCATCAATGCCAATGGCAGAAGTCTGGTATTTGTCACGGTGGAGGTGGTGGATAAAGACGGCAACCTCTGTCCGAATGCGGAGAACGAGATTGTCTTCTCTGTGGATGGCGGTGCCACGATTGCCGGTGTGGATAACGGATGCCAGACCTCCATGGAGCGGTTCAAGGCAAATCACCGTAAGGCGTTCTTCGGAAAATGTCTCGTGGTGGTGCAGGCTGGCAGGCAGCCGGGTACTGCGACGCTCAAGGCGCAGTCGGCTGACTTGGAACAAGCGGAAACAATCATAAAAACAAAATAATCATGAGAAAAAAACTATTGACGGTCGTTTTCCTGACGGCTACATTGTCGATGGCACAAAATGTGCCACCTGCTATTCCCCGGGACGCTCAGATTGAGGCGAAAGTGGAGCAGACGCTAAAGAAGATGACGCTCGACGACAAGGTGGGGCAGATGCTTGAGCTGAACCTTGACATCATGGGCAAGAATGGTGCAGACGGCAAATGGCACCTGAACGAGATGATGCTCGACACCTGTCTGTCGAAATACAAGGTGGGATCGATTCTGAATGCGCCGGGCACACGGGCGGCCACTGTCGGGCAATGGCAGGAGTGGATTCGGCTGATTCAGGAGAAGTCCATCAAATACACGGGCATACCGGATATCTACGGGCTGGACCAGAACCACGGCGTGACATACGTGCAGGCGGGAATCCTCTTCCCGCAGCCCATCAACCTGGGGGCGTCGTTCAACACGCAGCTGGCGAAGGACATGGCGGAGGTGACTGCTTATGAGAGCCGGGCTGCCAACTGTCCATGGGTGTATAACCCTGTGCTTGACCTCGGACGCGACCCACGCTGGCCACGCATCTGGGAGAGTTTCGGTGAGGACGCCATCGTCAACGCACGGATGGCGGAGGCTGAGGTGAGCGGCTATCAGGGTAACGACCCCAATCATCTGGGCAAGTATAATGTGGCGGCATGTGTGAAGCATTATTTCGCTTACGGAGCGCCGTTCACCGGCAAGGACCGCACGCCGGCGTATCTCTCGCCGGCTATGCTCCGAGAGAAATATTTCGAGCCGTTCAAGGCTGCAATTCAGGCGGGTGCACTCACGGTCATGGTCAACTCTGCGTCCATCAACGGAGTGCCGGTTCATGCCAGCTATGAATACCTCACACAGTGGCTGAAAGAAGACTTGAACTGGGACGGCATGATTGTGACGGACTGGGCGGACATCAATAATCTCTTCACCCGCGAGCGCGTGGCGAAAGACAAGAAAGACGCTATCCGCATTGCCATCAACGCCGGCATCGACATGTCGATGGACCCTTACAGCGTGGATTTCTGCATCTTGCTGAAGCAGCTGGTTAACGAGGGTAAGGTGAAGATGGAGCGTATCGATGATGCTGTGCGCCGTATTCTGAGGGTGAAATATCGTCTGGGATTGTTCGACGAGCCGAACACCGGTGGCAAGGGCTTTGAAAAATTTGGATGTGAGGAATTTGCCCAAAAAGCGCTTCATGCTGCCGAGGAGTCGGAGATTCTGCTGAAGAACGACGGCATCCTGCCGCTTGCCAAAGGCAAGAAGATTCTGCTCACGGGTCCCAACGCCAATCAGAT
>JAEEGH010018625.1_pt1 | contig 14650 bp, 8 predicted proteins | sample 9134181 | NCBI WGS metagenome assembly JAEEGH01 (sample SAMN16246544, study PRJNA631951) | gut metagenome | biome: gut microbiome; feature: rumen; material: DP-attached | host: Bos | place: Iran: Karaj | collected 2018-10 | reverse complement strand
CGGCAGCGTGCTCAACATCAACAACGAAAAGTTCACCCTGATTGAAGCACTGGCACAGGCTGGCGGCATCGACGACTTGGGCAAAGCCTACAGAATCAAGGTTTTGCGTGGCAACTTGAAGAATCCAAAAGTCTTTCTCTACGACATTTCGAGCATCGAAGACGTGAAAAAATCGAACCTTGTACTGCAATCGAACGACATAATCTACGTTGAAAGGCGTCCGCGATACGTCAACCGCACCCTTTCCGAAATAATGCCGTACGTGTCGATATTCAACACTGCGATACTTATCTATTTGACAGCAAAGAATTTATAAAGAATGAAACAAACTCGCATACCGCTGATTAATGACAATTTCGACTTGTCAATCTTTCTGCAGATTCTGCGCAAAGGCTGGTGGGTGTGCGCTGCGATGCTTCTGCTGTCGGGCACGGCCGCTTTCCTGTATATGCGCTACACGGCGCCGCTCTACGAGTCGTCGTGCGTGATTCAAATCAACGAAGAAGACCGCAACGCAAGTATGCTCAACTTCTCGAATCAGTACAACAAAACCGACCTGTCGAAAGTGCTCGAGTTGATGCGCTCGAAAGAGTTTCTGAAAAAGGCTTTGAGCGAGTTGCCGCTTGAGATTTCGTACTTCAACGAAGGCACGTTCATGTCGTTCGAGATGTACCCCGACACGCCTTTCAAAATTGAACTGGCATCGCATAATGGCGACCTTTACAACAAGCCGTTTTATGTTGATTTCGTTGATTCGCTGTCAGCAAAAATCACTTTTAAAAACGCAAGAAATGCTGGTTCACAAACAATTAAACTCGATGAGTGGGAACAGGTGGGTAACACTATGCTCAAGTGCTCGGTGAACAACCGAAAGGCCATCGACGAGCACGCATCGCGCCTTGGCGAACGCTACTTTGTGATTATCAACAACCCGAACAACATCATCAGCGAGCATAGCCGCAACCTTGACATCACGCTGCTCAACTCGGCCGCGCAGACCATCAAGATTACCTACGCAAGCCACAACGCCAACAAAACCTGGCACATTGTGAACACCATTGCAGAAGAGTATCTGAAATACGATGTTCGGAACAAGCGCGAGAGTTCGGCTAACATTCTGGCTTTCATCGACGAGCAACTGAAGTCGATTTACAGCAGCCTTGACGAGACCGAAAAGCAGATTCAGTCGTTCAAAAAAGAGAACAAGATTAAGTCGCAAAACGGCCCCGCAGTGAGCGCTTCGACGCAGAAAATTGAGAGCCTTGAAGAAAAAGTCAGTGAGATTGACTACGAACTGCTTGCTATTGAGCAAATTAAGGCAAAACTTGAAGCGGGCGGCGACATCAACACCTACGAGATGCAGGCTGCGCTGGCTGGAACCAAAGCCGCACAGACAATGGGCAACATCCTGGCCAATCTGCAACGCATAATCGACGAACGTCAGCAACTGCTTAACAGCCTGACAATCGACAACATAAAGGTGAAACAAGTTGAGAAGCAACTCGACAATCAGATTACGCTCACCATCGATTTTGTGAGTACCATTCTCACCCGTATGCGCGAGCAACGCGCTGAATATCAAGTGCAAATCAGCGAACTTGAAAAATGGCTGTTCAACGAGAAAAACTACGACGAACTTGAATACGCACGTCTGCAACGGATGTACGATGTGAATCAGACCTACTATAACCAACTGATTGACAAGAAGGCAGAGTATCTGATTTCGCAGGCGGGCTACATCTCGCGCAACACCATTCTTGAATCGGCCACAATGCCTGTTGAGCCTATATCGCCCAAAGCGGGCAGCATCTATCCCGTATTCATTCTGCTTGGGTTGATTATTGGTTGCATCTATTTGATTATCCGTTATTTAGTATATAACGAGATTACATCGGCGAACATGGTGCAAAACTACACCAAAGCACCGATTCTGGGTGTGATTCCGCAATATGAAAGCCCCGTCGAAGTGTCGCAACTGCTGGTGATGAAAGACCCGCATTCGCCTTTCTCTGAAGCATTTAGGTCGATACGGTCGAACCTGCAATTCATTTCGCACGGCGCCGAAGCCAACATCTTGACCGTGTCGTCGACCATCTCGGGCGAAGGCAAGACGTTTGTGGCCATCAACCTTGCGGGCATCATCGCCACATCGGGCAAAAAGGTGGTTCTGCTCGACCTTGACTTGCGCCGCCCGCGCATCCATCAGGGTTTCAAAGTTGAGAACCAATGCGGTATCAGCACCATTCTGATTGGCCGAAACAAGATTGAAGATTGCATCCATCACACTGAAATTGAGAACTTTGATTTCATTACGGCAGGGCCGATTCCGCCCAATCCGTCGGAATTGGCGGGCAGCAAAGAGATGGACAATCTGGTTGACGAACTTCAGAAAAAGTACGACATCATCATCATCGATACACCGCCTGTGGGCATTGTGTCGGACGCTGTAGTTAGTTTGCACAGAGCCACTTATCCGATTTATGTGATGAAAGTGGGCGTGTCGAAACGGCAGTTTATTGAGAACGTGAACCTGCTGCGCACTGAAAAAGGAATGGAATATCTGTCGATAATTCTGAACGGCGCCAACATAAAAACGCATTCCTACAACGGTTACGGGTACGGCTATGGTTACGGATACGGCTATGGCTACGGCGAGACAAAAAAGAAAACTCGGCACTTGTTCGGTGCCCAAAAATCGGTTTAGCGGACTATGACTTTATATTTTAGCATATTTTTTCTGTCGGTTTTTTGTTTGACAATGGGCGTGCACGCTTTTTTCTTGTCGCGTTCGCAACGTCAAAACATTAAGAAACACAATATTACAGGCGAGCGATGGGCGTCGCAGCGCAAACCGATGCTTGGCGGCGTCGGTTTTTTTGCGGGCTTTGCGATAGGTGTTCTGGGATGGATTATCTTTGGCTCTCGTTCGGCGCAAACGGTTGACGGGCAACTGGTTGCTGGTATTTTGGCAGCTGTCAGCCTGGCGTTTGTGATGGGGCTGATTGACGATGTTTTCAACACTTCGCCAATGTTCAAGTTTGCGATGCAGTTTGCCGTGGGCGCGATTTTGATTGTATGCGGAATCTATATTCAAATATTTGATAATCAGTGGTTTAATTATGCATTAACTCTGTTTTGGGTTGTTGGCATAATGAACTCGCTCAATATGCTCGACAATATGGATTCCGTCACCAACACAATGTGCGTGATTGTGCTTGCGGGCATTCTGGTGATGCTGCTATCGCCTGCGCGCGATATGTTTTTTGTTCTGCTGATTTTGTCCACACTTGCTTCAATGATAGCCTTTTACAAGTTTAACTGGCATCCGTCGAAGATGTATATGGGCGACAACGGCTCGCAGTTTTTGGGCGCGTTTATGGCCATAATGAGCATCCGCTACCTGTGGAATCCTGCGGCGGCCGAACTGTCGAACCCCGTCTATCCGTTTCTGATTGTCTATCTGGCATTTCTGGTGCCCATCACCGATACCGCCACCGTCACCATCAACCGCCTGATGCGCGGTCAGTCGCCGTTTGTCGGCGGCACCGACCACACCACGCATCACCTGTCGTACCGCGGCTTGAGCGACCGTCAGGTGGTTTGCCTGCTGGGCGCCATCAACATTGTTTCGGCGTCGGTGGCAGTGTGGTTCCTGCTGATGCCGCCAAAACAAGCGTGGCCGCTGTGGGTGGCAGGTTGCGCCGCAGTTGTGGTGTCGGGTTTGCTCTACGCCAACACCAAGGTTACCAAACCCAAACAGAAAAAATAATGTAGGGACGCGATTCATCGCGTCCGTTCGTGCAATTCGCAAATTATGAAAAATCAGATAATTACAATTATAGTTTCAGCGTTGGTTTCGGCCGCCGTGGCGTTTGCCGTGGTGCGGTTTTTCCAAACGCCCAACGAGTTCACCGTCAGTCAGGTTACCGATGCGGTGCCAATGCCTGACAATCTGACTTTTATGGGCGAGACGGTGCCAATCCACAACTTCGACACCCGCGAGAGCCTTGACCGCGAGTTGCAGGTGAACCGCCTTTGGCACTCGCAAACCATTCTGATGCTCAAACGCGCCCATCGCTATTTTCCTGTCATTGAGCCGATTCTGAAAGGAAATGACGTTCCCGACGACTTGAAGTACATTGCCGTTATTGAGAGTTCGCTGATGAACGTGGTGTCGCCGTCGGGCGCCAAAGGATTCTGGCAGTTTCTGGGCGGCACGGCAAAAGATTTCGGCCTTGAAGTTAACGACGAAGTTGACGAGCGTTACAATCTTGAGAAATCGACCATCGCCGCAATCGCGTACTTCAAGCGAATGAAAGACAAGTTCGGCTCGTGGACAATGGCCGCGGCGTCGTACAATATCGGCGGCAACGGCCTGGCCAAATTCGCGGGGCAGCAAAAGAGCAACAACTACTATGACCTTGTGCTCGGCGAAGAAGCGGGACGATACGTTTTCCGCGCCATCGCCATCAAACAGATAATGGAAAATCCTGAAACATACGGATTTGCAATGCCGAAAGACGAACTCTATCAGCCGATTCCCTACTCGGTTGTGGAAGTTGACAGCACCATTGCCGATATGGCCGACTTCGCCTTTGAGCACGGCACTAACTACAAGATGCTCAAACTGATGAACCCCTGGCTTCGCAGCACAAAACTCACCAATCCGAAGCGCAAAACGTACTCGATAAAAATCATCGACCCGAAGTATCGGATTGTTGAAACTGACACGTCGCTGTTCGTCTTGCCGCAAGACATTGAACTGAATTAGCCCCTATTTGGCGCCCGCCACCGCCGAACAATGCCCCAAATCATCAAAAAAAATCATCGCCACACGCTATAAACGATTGATTTTTTGACTAATATCGCCAATCGATTTTCTAATCGAAAAAACAGCGCTTATTGATAAATAGTAAAAAATACAATTTATATTTGAGTGGCTGATTTTCGGTTACGAGAGTCGGATTTAAAAAAAACAAACGTTTGCTTTGGCAGACACAATTACTACTAAACTAAATACTTTTAAAATGAAAAAGGTTTTATTTGCATTGAGTGCCCTGGCTATGGTTGCCTGCACTTCGAAACAGCAATGCCAACTTCCGCTTGCCGACAAGGCAAATTTCGCGAAAGAAGTTGACGGAAAACAAGTTAGTTTGTTCACCATTAAGAACGATGCTGGCGTGACAGCACAAATCACCAACTACGGCGGACGTATTGTCAATCTTTTCGTTCCCGACAAAAACGGTGCTTTTCAGGATGTTGTGATGGGTTTCGACAACCTTGACCAATATCAGTCATCGAATGACGGCCTTTACTTTGGCGCGCTCATCGGCCGCTACGGCAACCGCATCGGTGGCGCATCGTTCAAGATTGGCGATGAGACTTTCAATGTTGACGCCAACGAACGCCGCAACTCGCTGCACGGTGGCAAAAAAGGTTATTTTGCTGTGGTTTGGGACGGCAAACAACTCAATGACAGCACTTTGGAACTGTCTTACCTGTCGGCTGACGGCGAAGCAGGTTTCCCTGGCAACCTGAACGTGAAGGTTGTTTACACCATCACCAAATGCAACGCCATCAAGATTGAGTACTTTGCCGAGACTGACAAACCGACCGTTTGCAACCTTACAAACCACTCGTTCTTTAACCTTTCGGGCGACGCTTCGACAACCATCAACGACCACGTGTTGATGATTAACGCCGACAGTTACACCCCTGTTGACTGGTCGCTGATTCCGACTGGCGAAATTGCTTCGCTCGACAACACCCCGCTCGACTTCCGCACACCGACTGCCGTTGGTGCCCGCATCGACAGCGTTCGTGGCGGATATGACCACAACTATGTTCTGAACGACTCGGCTAAATGCTGCAAGAGCGGCCTGACACTTGCCGCTACAGTTACAAGCCCTGTTTCGGGCATCACAATGAAGGTGCTCACCAACGAGCCTGGTCTGCAATTCTATGCAGGCAACTTCATCTCTGGCAAAGAGACTGGCAAATACGGCAAACTCTATCCGCGCCGCGGCGCTCTCTGCCTTGAGACTCAACACTTCCCCGACAGCCCGAACAAAGAGAACTTCCCGTCGGTTGTGCTGAATCCTGGTGAGAAATACTACAGCGTCTGCGTTTACGCCTTCTGCAACAAAGAGTGCTGCGAGAAAGACGGCAACAAAGAATGCTGCGAGAAAGAAAATTGCGAGAATAAGTAAATCAACAATTTACAATACGTAATAATCAAAACAATTTTTTATGAGACAAATTTTAGACAGTTTGGCTAACAACGGTTTCGCGGTTGCCGACTACGCTGTGTTCATCGTCTACATTTTGATTCTTGTGGGCTGCGGCGTGTTCATCCCGAAATGGATGGCCAAAAAGAAAGGTGCCAACGGCGCCGAAAACTCAAAGGACTACTTCCTTGCAGGTAACTCATTGACTTGGTGGGCGGTAGGTGCTTCGCTGATTGCAGCCAACATCTCGGCTGAACAGTTCATTGGAATGTCGGGCTCGGCTTACGCATCGGGCATCGCCATTGCGGCTTATGAACTGATGGCCGCCGCAACTCTGCTTGTTGTGGCCAAATTCCTTCTGCCTGTGATGATTCGCAAGAACATCTTCACCATCCCGCAGTTCTTGAGCGACCGCTACAACTGGGGCGTTGGTCTGGCGTTCTCGTCGTTCTGGCTGTTCCTTTATGTGTTCATCAACCTGACATCGGTGGCTTGGCTTGGCGCTTTGGCTATCAAACAGATTCTCGGTCTGCCGACAATCATCGGAATGTTCGGAATGGATATGACACTGGTGGGTATCATCTTGATTCTCTACCTGATAGCAGGTGCTTACTCAATCTACGGCGGTCTGGCGTCAGTTGCCTGGACCGACGTTATGCAGGTTACCTTCCTGGTTGGTGGCGGCCTTATCACGGCTTACTTCACACTCGATTTCATCGCCCCGCTTCTGGGTGCCGACGGTGCAGTTTCGGCTCTTGGCGCAGTTATGGACAAACTTGGAACCATCGAAGGCGACAAGCACTTCAACCTTGTGGTTGACCGCAACAGCGCACTTTATCCGAACATCACCGACGACCCGTACTTCACACTGCCTGGTCTGGCTCTGATTATTGGCGCGCTCTGGCTGACTAACATCGGCTACTGGGGCTTCAACCAATACATCATTCAGAAAGGTCTGGCCGCAAAGAGTCTCGACGAAGCAAAGAAAGGCCTTCTGTTCGCCGCTTTCCTGAAGATTTTGATTCCGTTCATCGTCTGCATTCCTGGTGTTTGCGCATTCCTTATCTGGCAACATCCTGACTTGTTGAGCGGCTCAATCGACCTGCACGGAACCATCGAGCGCTCTGACGACGCTTATCCGTTCCTTATCCGCAACTTCACGCCTGTTGTTGTGAAAGGTCTGTCGTTTGCCGCATTGACCGCCGCCGTCATCTCGTCGCTGGCTTCAATGTTCAACTCAACATCGACCATCTTCACAATGGACGTTTACAAGAAGTTCATCAACAAGGAAGCATCGGAACGCAAACTCGTGAGCGTTGGCCGTATCACTTCAATCGTGGCTCTGCTGCTGGCTTTGGTGGCTGTTTACCCGATTATGGGCGGTGCCGACCAAGCGTTCCAAATCATTCAGGAATACTCTGGATTCGTTTATCCTGGCGTGGTTGTAATCTTCGGACTTGGCCTGCTGTGGAAACGTTCGTCGGGTCCTGCCGCTGTTGTGGCAGCCATCGGCACGTTCTTCTTCAGCATCCTGTTCAAGTTCATTATGCCTGAAACGCCGTTCCTGCTTCGTATGGGCTATGTGTTTATGGTTCTGGTTGTTCTGTTCATCGGAATTTCGATTTTCTGCAACAAGAAGAACGAAGTTGCCGCTGCCGAAATGGACGGTCAGACTGTCGAAATGCAGCGCACCTGGTCGAACATTCTGCTCGGTGTTGGCGCTATCTGCCTGATACTCGGCATTGTACAGTTGTTTGCTAAAATTGAATTCCTGCAGATTTACGGCTTCGAAGCCATCTTCTTCCTTGCCGCAATGCTGCTCACGCTGGGCTTCTACCTGCGTTCGAACGCCAACGACTCGGTTCAGGACCACAAGGCTGTTGGTACCGACCTTGAACTGTTCCACACCGACAAGGTGTTCAACATTGGCGCTCTGGCAGTTATAGCAATTTTGGCTGTTCTCTACATTGCTTTGTGGTAGAATTGGCCCGACTTATTGTTGAATAATAGTGACTGCTGTTTTCGATGTCGCAATGTCGGGAACAGCAGTCTTTTTTAAGTAAGATATATTTTTTTGCAAGATGTTAAGGATGAGAAGATTAAGGTGGTTGAGAAGGTGAGAAGGTAAGAAGTTTAGAAAGTTTAGAAAGTTTAGAAAGTTTAGAAAGTTGAGTTGTTTAGAAAACTAAACAGCGAAGCACTAAACTGCTTAACTCTAAACACTTTTCAACCGCGAAGCGCTCAACCTTATAATCTCGCAGAACTAAAAAATGACGATATGTTAGAAGAATTAAAAGAAAAAGTGTTCAAGGCCAATCTCGACCTTGTGAAACAAGGACTCGTGATTTTCACCTGGGGCAACGTTTCGGGCATCGACCGCGAAAAAGGCCTTGTGGTTATCAAGCCTTCGGGCGTGTCGTACGACGAAATGAAGGCTTCAGATATGGTGGTTGTCGATTTGCAGAGTGGCAAGGTTGTCGAAGGCGACCTGAATCCGTCGAGCGACACCCCAACGCATCTGGCTCTATACAAGGCTTTTCCGAACATTAAGGGCGTTGTGCACACACACTCAACCTATGCTACAGCGTTTGCGCAGGCTGGCCGCGACATTCCGAATATCGGCACCACTCACGCCGACTATTTCTACAAGGACATTCCCTGCACCCGCGATATGACAAAGGCCGAAGTTGAAGGTCAGTATGAGTTGGAAACAGGCAATGTGATTGTTGACGAGTTCTTGAATATCAGAAAGATAAATCCCGACCACACGCCTGGCGTTCTGGTCAAGAACCACGGCCCGTTCTCGTGGGGCACATCGCCCGACAACGCCGTCTACAACGCCAAAGTAATGGAACAATGCGCTAAAATGGCGTTTGTGGCGTTCTCGGTGAATCCGAACACAACAATGAATCCGTTGCTTATCGAGAAACACTATAGCCGCAAGCACGGACCAAACGCTTACTACGGACAAAAAGGACAAAAACATTAATTATCATATAATTAAATCAAATAAAATTATGAGCAAAGCATTTGAAAATCTTGAAATCTGGTGGGTAACTGGTGCGCAGTTACTGTATGGTGGCGACGCTGTTGTTGCAGTTGACGGCCACTCGAAGGAAATGGTTGAAGGCTTGAACAAGAGCGGCAACATTCCTGTGAAAATAGTTTATAAAGGCACGGCCAACTCTTCGAAGGAAGTTGAAGACGTGATGAAGGCCGCCAACAACGACGCAAAGTGCGCGGGCATTATCACTTGGATGCACACTTTCTCGCCCGCAAAAATGTGGATTAAAGGTCTGCAGGCGCTCGAGAAACCGCTGCTGCACTTCCACACACAGTATAACGCCGAAATTCCTTGGGACAAAATCGATATGGATTTTATGAACCTGAACCAATCGGCTCACGGCGACATTGAGTTCGGACATATCTGCACCCGTATGCGCGTGGCCCGCAAGGTGGTTTGCGGCTATTGGAAAGATGCGCAGGCTCAGAAGCAGATTGCAGTTTGGGCACGCGTTGCCGCTGGCGTGGCCGACGCTCACAACGTCCGCTGCCTGATGTTCGGTATGAATATGAACAACGTTGCCGTTACCGATGGTGACCGCGTTGAGTTCGAGCAACGTCTGGGCTATCACGTTGATTACTATCCTGTTTCGTCATTGATGGAGTATTTTAAGAAAGTAACCGACAAAGAAGCCGACGAACTTGTTGAAGAGTATAAGAAACTCTATACCATTAAGATAGACGAGTCGGGCGAGAAGGTTTACTGGGAAAAAGTGAAGAACGCCGCTAAAGCCGAAATCGCTTTGCGCCGCGTGCTCAAAGACGAAGGCGCAACCGCTTTCACTACCAACTTCGACGACCTTGGCGACGCAAATATCGACGACCCGAACTTTGTCGGCTTCGACCAAATTCCTGGTCTGGCATCGCAGCGCTTGATGCAGGAAGGCATCGGCTTTGGCGCTGAAGGCGACTGGAAGACAGCCTGCCTCTGCCGCACTCTATGGGTTATCCAGCAGGGAATGCCGAAGGGTTGCTCGTTCTTGGAAGACTACACGCTGAACTTTGCTGGCGACCGCAGTTCTTGCCTGCAGAGCCATATGCTCGAAATCTGCCCGCTCATTGCTGTCGATAAACCGAAATTGGAAGTTCACTTCCTCGGCATCGGCATCCGCAAGCAGCAGACAGCCCGTCTGGTGTTCACATCGAAGACAGGCCGCGGCATCAAGGCCACCGTTGTCGACCTTGGCAACCGCTTCCGTCTTATCAGTCAGGAAGTTGAGTGCATCGAGCCGAAACCAATGCCTAAACTTCCCGTTGCATCGGCCTTGTGGGTTCCGCAACCGACATTCGAGATTGGCGCTGGCGCCTGGATTTTGGCTGGCGGTACGCACCACAGCGCATTCTCGTACGACATCGACGAAGAGTATTGGGAAGATTTTGCTGAAATGACTGGCATCGAGTATGTCCGCATCAACAAAAACACCAACCTCGGCGATTTCAAGCAGACACTGCGCAACAACGAAGTGTACTATATGCTGAATAAATCACTGAAATAGTTTTGTATCACCACGGTTTATACAACGGAATGTTTATTAACCACGGAAAACACAGAAAGCACGGAATATTGTGTTTTTTGAAAAAACACAAAACAAGAAACACGAATTAATTCGTGTTTCTTTTCCGTGAGTTCGGTGAATAGGGTTGAAATTCAATGTGACGAATGATATACGAAGAAGAAAGTTATTTGCTCAACAAAGCAATGTTCGAAGTTCATAGGAAACTTGGTCCTGGATTGCTTGAAAAAGTATATCAAGAAGCGTTGGCGATTGAACTTCAACTTCGTGGTATTCCGTTTGAAAGGGAAAAGAGTTTTCAAATAGTTTATAAAGGTCACACATTGACACAAAAATATATTGCTGATTTTGTGTGTTTTGGAAAGATAATAGTTGAGTTGAAAGCGGTGAAGGAATTGAACGAAACTCACCGTGCGCAACTTATTAATTATCTGAAAATTACTGGATATAAACTCGGACTTTTGCAAAATTTCAACAAGGCCGATATGGGACCTGCCGAAAGAATTGTGAATTAAATTTTTCCGTGTTTTTCGTGTGTTCCGTGGTATAAAATTGAAAAGCAATGAACGCAAAACAAACAATAGAGACAGGAAAAGCCATCTTGGGAATCGAATTCGGTTCTACAAGAATCAAAGCCGTATTGATTGACGGCGACAACAAACCTATCGCGCAGGGCTCGCACGAGTGGGAAAACCAACTCGTCGACGGTCTGTGGACATACAGCATCGACGCCATTTGGGGCGGACTGCAGGATTGCTACGCCAACCTTCGCGCCGACGTTAAACAACAGTATGGTGTTGAGATTGAGAGTCTTGCGGCTATCGGCATCAGCGCAATGATGCACGGCTATATGGCTTTCGACAGCAAACAGCAGATTCTGGTGCCGTTCCGCACGTGGCGCAACACCAACACTGGTCAGGCGGCTGCCGAACTGTCGAAGTTATTCAACTACAACATTCCGCTTCGCTGGTCGATTTCGCACCTCTATCAGTGCATTCTGAATGGCGACAAGCACGTTTCCGACATCGATTTTCTGACCACGCTGGCAGGTTACATCCACTGGCAACTCACAGGCGAGAAGGTCCTTGGTGTGGGCGATGCGTCGGGAATGATTCCTGTCGACCCGAAAACCAAGACCTACGACGCCGCAATGGTTGAGAAGTTCGACAAACTGATTGCGCCAAAGAAGTTGGGCTGGAAGTTGCTCGACATTCTGCCAAAATCGCTTAACGCGGGTGCCGACGCAGGAAAACTCACCGCTGAAGGTGCCAAACGTCTCGACCCATCGGGACACCTGAAGGCAGGCATTCCACTCTGTCCGCCAGAAGGCGACGCCGGAACCGGAATGGTTGCCACCAATGCCGTGAAACAGCGCACTGGCAACGTATCGGCCGGAACATCATCGTTCTCAATGATTGTGCTCGAGAAAGAACTCTCGAAACCTTATGAGATGATTGATATGGTGACAACCCCCGACGGCAGCCTGGTGGCAATGGTGCACTGCAACAACTGCACGAGCGACCTGAACGCCTGGGTGGGCCTATTCCGCGAGTTCGAAGAATTGATGGGTATGAAGGTTGATATGAACGAACTCTTTGGCAAACTCTACAACAACGCGCTCACTGGCGATGCCGATTGTGGCGGATTGCTCTCGTACAACTACATCTCGGGCGAACCTGTTACCGGTCTGGCCGAAGGACGGCCTCTGTTTGTGCGCTCGGCAAACGACAAGTTCACACTTGCCAACTTTATGCGCGCGCACCTTTACGGCTCGGTTGGCGTGCTCAAACTCGGCAATGACATTCTGTTCAAGCAGGAGAACGTGAAGGTTGATCGCATCACCGGTCACGGTGGTTTGTTCAAGACCAAAGGTGTGGGACAGCGTGTGCTTGCAGCCGCTATCAACTCGCCAATCTCGGTTATGGAAACCGCTGGCGAAGGTGGCGCCTGGGGCATTGCCCTGTTGGCTGCGTATGCCGTCAATAATGCTCAAAACCAATCACTTGCCGATTGGCTCGACGCAAAAGTCTTTGCCGGAAACACTGGCGTTGAGATTGCCCCGACCGCCGAAGATGTTGCAGGTTTCAACCGCTACATCGAGAACTACAAGGCGGGCCTGGCCATTGAAAAAGCCGCTGTTGAAGCGAAGAAGTGATGACAATGGGCAATTGACAGTTGACAATTGACAATTATAATAAGTAGTTGACTGAATATCAGAGAAAAAGCGACATTGGGTTCAATGTCGTTTTTTTTGTGCTGTTGACGCAAGTTAGTTGCTTATAATCTTTTTCTCAATTCCACATTCAAATTCTCACGCCCATAATCACTACGTCATCGGTCTGGTTGCTGGCGGGACCGCGCCACTCTTCGTAAACGACGTTCAGAATCTTTTTTTGTTCAGCCATTGGCTGTTTGTGGATTTCGAGCAGCAACTCACGCAGGCGTTTGCTCATGAATTTCTTGCCGGTTTCAACACCGAACTGGTCCTGGAATCCGTCGGAGAAGGTGTAGATGCAGTCGCCGTGATGGATGTCGATAGTGGTGCATTGGAACGGGGCTAGGCTTTCGTGTATACCGACGGGCATTCGGTCGGCTTTAAGCACCTGCACCTCGTTGTCGCGGATGAGCACAAGTGGATTGTTGGCGCCAGCGTAGGACAGTTTCATCAGTTTCTCGTTAACCACATAGGCCGCTACATCCATACCGTCGCGGCTGCGGTCGTTCAAGTCGACTTGTGCAGATGGGTGCTCGGCATCGTGAAGAGCAGTGTGGACATCGGCCCGTTGGCGCAGATTTGTGATGATGGCCTCGCGCAAGTGGTTCAGAATCATGTCGGGGGTAACTTCCTGACCAACAATGTAATTCAGATTGGCCATTCCCAACACGCTCAGAAATCCGCCCGGCACGCCATGGCCTGTGCAGTCGGCCACAATGCTCACTTTGTTGTCGCCAAACTGGCCCACCCAGTAGTAATCGCCGCTGACCACATTACGCGGTTTGTAGAGCACAAAATAATCGGGGAAGATGCGCGCGATGGTTTTCGACGGTGTTAGCAGCGAGCGCTGGATGCGGCGGGCATAGTTGATGCTATCGTGAATCTCCTCGCTCTGCTCCTTGATGGTCTTGGCCTGCGACAAAATCTCGTCTTTCTGCTCGACTAACAAATCGTTCTGCGCCTGGATTTCCTCGTTTTGTTCCCTTATCTCGTCGTTTTGTGCCTGAATCTCATCATTTTGTGCGCGAATTTCTTCAGCCTGGTCGGCCAAAAGTTTGTTCTGCTCCGCCAGAAGGGCATTTTTCTCCGAAACCACAGCGTGGGCTTTATGCTTGATACGCAGCATTCTGGCAATGTAGAATATCAGCAGCAGGAACAATCCCAAGCCACCAATTAGCGCGATGTTGACAATGCGCATCCGGCGGCGTTCGGCGGCGTGAAGTTTCTCCTCGTTCTCGCGTTTCAGCGCCTCAATCATCCGCGTACGCTCCACCTCGGCGTTCTTTATCGAGTTAAGAGTGTTCTCATTCACCTGCTCCGACTTATATTCATCGTATTTTTCATAGTTAGCCAGCGCGTTTTTGTAATCTTCAAGAAGCAGATAGACTTCGTAAAGCCGCCTGTGATAGGTTTTCCGGTCGGCGGCGGGGGTGTCGTCGTCGAAATACTTCCGCAGTTTCAGCAAGTTGGCCAGAGCATCGTCGTACCTGTGGAAAAACACAAGATAATCGGTGTAGGTGTAGCGGTCGAGAAGGTAACTGAAGGGATCGCCAACTTTCAGATTGTAATCGCCCACCTTGCTGATATACATAAAGCAACTGTCGGCGTAAGCCCGGTTGCCTGTCTGGTTC
>JAEEGH010018622.1_pt1 | contig 14652 bp, 14 predicted proteins | sample 9134181 | NCBI WGS metagenome assembly JAEEGH01 (sample SAMN16246544, study PRJNA631951) | gut metagenome | biome: gut microbiome; feature: rumen; material: DP-attached | host: Bos | place: Iran: Karaj | collected 2018-10 | reverse complement strand
TATGGCCTGTCCGGAAAGCTGACTATCCAGCCGGAATTCCAGAGGCATTACCTGTATGCAGAGAATGGCGGAAAGAAGGAAGTGGACGTAATCCAGTCGGTACGCAATGGCTATCCGCTGGGGCTCATCTACTTCTCCAAAGTGGGTGAAGACCGCTACGAGGTGCTGGACGGACAGCAGCGCATTACGTCGCTGGGACGGTTTATCACGGAAAAGTTTGCGTGGATAGACCAGGATGGCAAGCCATGGTATTTCACTGCTCTGAACAAGGACGAGCAGGAGAAGTTCCTTGGCACAAAGTTGCTCATTTATGTGTGCGAAGGCACTGAAAAAGAAATCAAGGACTGGTTCCGCACCATAAACATAGTGGGAATTCCTCTTAACGAGCAGGAGACTTTGAATGCCGTGTACTCCGGGCCATTCGTTACCAAAGCCAAGGAAGAGTTCTCAAACTCCAACAATACCAATATCAACAAGTGGTGCCACTTTATCCCTGGTACGGCAAAGCGGCAGGACTACCTGGCCGCTGCGCTGGATTGGGTAAGCAAAGGACATGTAGAAGAGTATATGGCCGCCCATCGGTTCGATGAGGATATAAACCAGTTAAAGGCTTATTTCACTTCTGTGATAGACTGGATAACGTCTGTCTTTGACTTTACGCCGGAAAGGGAAATGTGCGGCCTCCGCTGGGGCGATCTCTATGAACGCTTCCACAAAACGGCGTACAATCCGGAGGACGTTTCTGCCCGGGTCCGTGAGCTCTATGAGAGCTACTATGTGAAGGAAAAGAAAGGCATCTACGAGTACATTCTTGATGGCTGCCAGAATACCAGACTGCTCAATGTCCGCGTGTTTGATGAGCCCACTAAAAAGGCCGTCTACGCACTCCAGACGGTGCTTGCAAAGGAAAAAGGTGAATCCAACTGCCCGCTTTGCGCAATTGGCCATGACGCCAATCACACAAAGATCTGGGACCTCAAGGACATGGATGCAGACCACGTCACCGCGTGGTCCAAGGGTGGCTCAACAGACATTGACAACTGTCAGATGCTCTGCAAGACGCATAACAGGGCTAAGGGGAACAGGTAGGGAGTTAATCTATAATCCAGCCCAGTCTTTCCGCCATTTGATATAGTAAGGCCTTGTCCTTTTCCGGAATAGTAACCGTAACTGTGTAATGGCCGGCATATGGCTGGGATTCTTCCTGAGCCAATATGGCTACATTAGGCGTGGCGTTTTCATATCCTGAGATCAGGGCGGGCAATCTACGTTTTCTGCTATTGATGTCTCTGTTGTATTGTTCCTGCAATTTGGTCCAACTGGCTGCATTTATACCGTCAAGCGCCATTTCCAGCTTCTGAGCCACTGCCGGAGTAATGTTCCTTACACCATGGATGATTGCGCTGAGATGTGTTGCCTGCATCCCTGCTTTCACAGCGAACTCTTTTTGGCTTATACCCCTGGCTTTGAGTTCTTCTCCAAGTATTTCTCCAGGATGGATGGGCATAACTGGGGTTACATTGCTGGATAGAGTATAAAGCTTCTCATTATTTGTTTCCATAGTGTGTATTATCTATATCAATCAGTTTAACTTCAAAACCATCAGGAGTTTCAGTAAATAACAGCCGGTGTACAAATCTGTTTGATAACCTTACAGAAGAATAGTCTGAGTATTCGTACTTAAGTTTCTCATAGTGTAGGTAACTGTATGCGCGGAGTTCAGTGACGCTGCTAACACTTATCATTGTATTAACAGCACGTATGAAGCCGTTAAACAGTACTGGATTCAGTGCTACATCCTTGTACTTTTTGCTTTGCCTTAGTGTATATAAGTCCAGGAGCTCTTTTGTCATCTTCACAATCATATTTTGGCTCCTTTTGCAAATGTAACAACAATAATTGAATTATCATAATTATTACGATAATTCATCACTAATCCGTAACTGGTGGTCGTGAGATGCTTGTTCTTTTCTGTTCCGAAAATGAGCTTGAACGCCACATCGACCATCGGGTCGATGTACTTTGTTGGTTTAATGATTTGTTCCATAGTTTTATAGTTTTTGGAACTACAAAAATATGGTAATTATTTTCGGAAAATCTGTGGAATCGTATAAATCTGGGCTATTTTTCTGAATGTTATTCTGATACAACACCGGCAAGGGGTGATTATTCGAAAGATTGGGTTCCCCAGAGGTAAATTGGCCTCTCAATCCAGGCTATGCAATACCTGAAACAGAAGTAGGGACTCCTACATATGTTTCAGACAATAGTTTGGGCAAAATAGGAGATATTTTGGCTCGCGAAACAGATGACAAGGGGCTGTAGTCTGTTTCAGGCTCAAACGGGCACTGAACACCCTCAGAACTTACCCCAGCATGGCTTCGCAGCCGGCGAGGATATCCTGGAAGGCTTCCTCGAAGTCACCCGTGTACCAGGGGTCTGCGACATCTCGCGGGGCGCCGGTGTAAGACATCAGAAGGTGAACTTTGCCTTCAGGATCCGACGGGATAATCCGGCGCAGCAGGCGGAGGTTGGACGAGTCCATGCAGACAATCCGGTCAAACCGTCCATAATCCTCAGGGGTGACCTGCCTGGCCCGTTTTGAGGAGTCGAACCAGACCCCGTGCTGGGACAGGCTCCGCTTTGCCGGAGGATAGATTGGATTGCCTATCTCCTCGGTGGAGACCGCCGCGGACTCGATATGGTACAAGAGCTCAATCCCGCGGGAGCGTACCAGCGCCTTGAGGATGAACTCGGCCATCGGCGACCGGCAGATATTGCCGTGGCAGACAAAAAGAATCTTTCTCATAAGTACAAAGATAGTAAAAATCCTCCTCCCCGCGAAACAGATTACATTTCGCTGTGGTCTGTTTCACGAGGGAATGGCTAATGTGTCGCCTACATATACTTTGTCGGATGCTTACATGTGTAAGCCTCCGACGAACTACATATTGTGGCCGGGAGAGATCCTGGCTACATTTGCAAAAAGGTTCATGAGATATGCTTACAAGAGAACAGATTCTGGAGGTGGACACTTACTGTGCCGAGCACAATATCACCCAGCAACAGGGCTTAGAGGAACTGCAAATACGCCGTGACCAGTATTACCGTTGGAAAAAGAAGTATCGCGAAGAGGACGAAAGTGATCAAGGACCGGAAACGGGTGCTTTCTTACAGCTGCCTTCCACAGGGGCCTTTATGTCGCCCATGATGCCTCCAGCCCGTACTTCAGGGAAGTCTCGTTCAAAGGCCGGAGCGCCACAACCTCAGGAGCAGAGCTTCTTGACTGTTGAACTGCGAACGGCGAGTGGTTCAGCCATGCGCATCCAGGGATGTATGACAGCGGCCCACTTGCGTGAGCTAATAGCTGCCAGCAATGTTTAGCCTCGATAACACCTGCCGGTATTGGCTCTACAACAAGCCCGTCGATATGCGCAAGAGCTTCAACGGACTAAGCGGTATCGTGACGAACGCCATGTGCGAAAGGCTGCGCAGCGGGGACGTGTTTATCTTCGCCAATGCAAGCCGGAACATGATGAAACTGCTCCGTCAGGAAGAAGGAGGGCTGGTCTTATACTCCATCCGTCTGGATATGGGCAGAATGAGAATCCCTTCCGCCGGCAGTGAAGATGTGATCTCGACCAATCTTGCATATGAAAACGTCATCGGGATGGTGAAATCAGCGCTTGAAAGCCCTTATGTGAGGCGGATGAAAATGCTTGCTAAGAGTCTGTAAATCTTTATTTTAGATAAGTAAAATAATCGACATTTGCAATAGCAAAATCGCTTGCAGAAGTCGCTCAGAGGCCATATCTTTGTATCCGGAAACGAGAGAAAAAGATGTCAGAACTGGAACTCGAAATACAGCGTCTTCGTGAACAAAACGCCAAGCTTGCCGCCAAGAATGAAAATCTCTTGGAAGAGCAAGCCCGGCTGCTGGCGGAGAAGAATCAGCTCCTGGCACTCAAGTCTGAACTGGCACAAATGGCCGGTGTCGTAAACAAGCTCCGCGCAGAGAAGGAGGAGATGCAGCAGGTGATCAATGACCTGCGTTCCATGATGGCTTGGTTCCGTAAGAAGCTCTTCGGTTCCATGAGCGAGAAACACCTGCCTCTTGATCCCAATGTTCTTGAGCCCACACTGTTCGACCAGCATCTTTCTGAAGAGGAGCAGGCCAAACTGGATGCGGAGGTTAAGGCTATGGAGGAACAGAACGCCAAGCTCATTGAGGTGAAGGCCCACAAACGTGAGGTTCGTAAGCCCATCCTTTCCGGCAATCTCCCTATTGAAGAGACCCACATCTATCCTGAAGGTGTTCAGGATAACCCCGACTATGTAGAGATTGGTGTGGAGAATACGGACACCCTGGCCATCCAGCCGGCCAAGATGTATGTCAAGCGCATTGTCCGTCACAAGTTCGTTCTGAAATCCAGCCTCCAAATTGAGGATCCTGACAGACAGACCTTCCTGATTGCGCCGCTGCCGGAAACGATACGGCCCAAGAGTATGGTTGATGCGAGCCTTCTGGCGGATATCTTGATAAACAAGTACATCTACCACCTGCCGTTCTACCGGCAAATACAGAAGTACAAGGAACTGGGCGTACTGCTGAATGATGCCACAATCAATGATTGGTTCACGTCGGTTTGTGAAAGGCTACGACCACTGTACGATAAACTTCGAGAACAGATCATGTCCAGTGACTATATACAGGTGGATGAGAGCACGTTGCCAGTGATTGACAACGAGAAGCACCGTGCCGTGAAGGGATATATGTGGGCCGTGCGCAACGCGCTAACCGGGGACGTATACTTCCATTATGATATGGGCTCCCGCAGCGGCGATACCGCACGCAAACTCATTGGTGGCTACCGTGGCGCCGTGCAGACCGATGGCTATGAAGTGTACGAGTCCTTCGAGAACACGCCTGGGAAACGTATGATTGGCTGCTGGGCGCACGTAAGACGCAAGTTCGTGGAAGCCCTGGATGAGAACAAGAAGTACGCAAGTGAAGCCATCGTCTACATTGGCAAACTCTACAAGATAGAGGAGGAGATGCGTGACGCTGGCTTAACTCCTGAAGAGATCAAGGAGCGTCGCCAGAAGGAGTCCTATCCTATCATCCAAGAGTTCGAAAAGTGGATGGGCTCCGTTGCCAACGCGTTCACGCCCAAATCCAGGATGGGTAGGGCCCTGGTCTACACCTATACACTTCTCCCGCGCCTAAGCCGCTATGTCCTGGATGGGCGGTACAACATTGATAACAACGGTATCGAGAACGCAATCCGCCCCTTGGCTTTAGGTCGCAAAAACTTCCTGTTTGCCGGCAATCACGATGCGGCTGTTCGTGCAGCCATTGTCTACTCCCTGTTCTCATCTTGCAAGTCTGCCAGTATTGAACCGCGGGAATGGCTGGAAGACATTCTGGTGCGCCTGCCTGCCTATAATGGCAACATCGGAGCGCTACTTCCGTGCAACTGGCAGAAAGTCGCAGCGACTTGCAGCGAGTAGCATACAACTAAGCGAAAGTGGCAGCAACTTACCGGAACTTCGGAAAAGTTGCTGCCACTTGCATATAACTCCGTGTCACTTATATGTACTTCGTCGGAGGCTTACGCCCACAAGGCCTGTAGGGCATATGGGTGCGCGCGAGGGTGTTCGGGAATTATAGCACTACTGCTAGATGGCGACAGATGGCAGCGATGCCGTCGGTAATGCGCCGCTGCATTGCGGGACGGGGGTGCCTCTGACCGTTGGCGTAATGACTCAGCTGCTGCTCGGCAATGCCAGTCTCTCGGGCAAGGGCCTTACGGGTAATAAACCTGTCCGTGTATTTCAGCTGCGCGCGGGTAGATAATTTGAATATCGGCACCCACTCACCTAAGAACTCTTCTGGGACGGGCTCCCCATCGGCCAGCATTCCTTCTATATGAAACTCAATGGCTTCAAGAATATTCTGCTTCACTTCTTCCAACGTATTCCCTGTAGAAACACAGGCAATGGCTTCATTTTCAGGCGCCGCACCATAATTGTTGGGTACCCAATCAATGTTTATTACCACTTCTTTCATAATAGTACTTATTTCCATCCGGCTTGCTTCCAGATACTGTTAAGCAACTCCTGGCTTAAATAATCACTTTTCTTACCGTTTACAGTTACCGTACCGGTCTTACCCTTAATATTCTTAAGCTGACGGTGATCACCCTTAGTTCTGTAAATTACCCAACCGTCCTGCTTCAACAAGCGTAATACTTGTCTTACCTTATACCTCTTCATATTGGAATTGGCTCTGCAAAGATATAGAAAAATATAACATAAAACAACAAGGAGCACTTTAGCTCTCATCGCAAACATACGGGCAATTCTCCAAACGAGGTGAAATCGGTGGAAAAAAAGTGTTGTATCACACGATTTTCACCGATTTTGCGTGTTATTTAATGCTTTTTTACGGAAAAATTATTTTTCTGAAAGTCGCCAAAATGTAAAAGGTTCGGTTTTTTTCACCGAACCTTTTACATAAATGTGCCTCTGGGGGCGTATAGCGTAAATGGTTCGGCACAAAATACCGAACCTTTCACAAAAAAACCTTACAAAAGCCCCTCGGGGATCTGAAGTTTCACTGTACGTGAGCCGGAATCCATCTCCAGCACAAGATCGGAGTGCAGGGGAATCAGGCGCTCGCCGTCGGCGGTGTCTACGTACACACAGAGGTTGCCGGGGATGTCTTCGTAGCCCACGATGAGGCCTACGGTAGCGCCATCGGCATTCAGGACAGTCCAACCGGTAAGGTCGCTGTCCTCGGTGAGCTCGAAGTAATCGGCAAAGATGACCTGGCCGGCAAGCTCGTCGGCGTCTTTCAGATTATGGACACCGGTAAGGTGCACCAGGGCACGGTTCACGCCGCGGCGCACGAGAGACTCAAAATAAAAGGGAACCGGCAGCCCATCGAAATTGATGAACACCGGTTCCTGAAGGTCGATATCCTCCGGGTCGATGTCAAAGAAACTGATGAGCAGTTCTCCGTCTGTCCCGTTGGATTTGAGGACCTGTGCAATCTTCTGCATTATTCTGCAGGAGCTTCCACGGGTTCTGCCTCCTGAGCAGCGGCGGATGCCTCTTCAGCGGCCTTGCGGGCAGCTTCCTCGGCCTCTGCCTTCTTGGCGGCGATTGCCTTTGCGCGAGCTTCGTTTACTTCCTGCTCTGCAGCCTTTGCGGCCTTTGCCTTTGCGATGGCCTCGTTCTTGAGACCGGTCTTCTTGGCGGCAATCTTCTCATCCCTCTGGGCCTTCCAGGCGGCGAACTTAGCGTCTGCCTCTGCCTCAGTAAGGGCACCCTTTGCTACGCCTTCTGCCAGGTGCTTGCGAAGGAGAACACCCTCATAGGAGAGGATGCGGCGGGTAACCAGCGTGGGCTGGGCACCTACCTTGAGCCATGCAAGAGCCTTCTCACCGTCAAGGACGATGGTGGCAGGGTTGGTGTTGGGGTTGTAAGAGCCAAGGAGCTCGATGAATTTTCCGTCACGCGGGGAACGGGAATCGGCCACTACAATGTGGAAGAATGCGAAATTCTTCTTACCGTGGCGCTGGAGTCTGATTTTAACAGCCATTGTAAATCTGTTGTTTAAGTTAATAATGCGTATTGCCCCAACTCGTGGGGGACTGCAAAGGTAATAAGAAAAATGAAAAAAATGAAAAATATTTTGCGAATTCAAAAACTTGATTTATCTTTGCAGTCCCAAAGCGGATGTGGTGAAATGGTAGACACGCTACTTTGAGGGGGTAGTGGGCGTTGGCCCGTGTGAGTTCGACTCTCACCATCCGCACAAAAAAACCGGTCCTGAAAAGGATCGGTTTTTTGCGTTATTATCTTGCTCCTCCGCCGAAGCCGCCGCCAAAGCTGCCGCCGCCTCCGCCAAAGGAAGTGTGGCCGCCGGTGCCGCTCACGCTGCCGGCCTTGGCAACTGCCTGGCCAAAGGCGCGTGTGCTGAGGTTGTTGGACCAGAGTATGGTGCGGTTCAGGGTGTACATGTCCATGCCTGTGCTCTGCGCCAGCTGCTCGAACTCTGCGGGATACAGTTTCTTGAACTGCTTTGCAACCTTCTCCGCAATGCCGAAGAGCTGGGCGTAGACAAGATAGTCTTTCCAGAGCTTAACCTCAACGGCCTCGCGCTGGTCGCTGATGGTGAAATCCTTGAGGAAGTTCTGGAACTCCACAAGGTGGCAGGCTTCCTTCTGACCGTCAAGGTTGAAGGAACCGTCCCTCTGGATGTAGTTCCTGCCCTGGAACCATGTTTTGCCGCGTTCCACGGCCTTGTTGGGCCAGTTTGTGAACTTCTGATAGTTCTTCTTTGACCAGTTTTCGAACTCTCCCTTTTCAAGGATAAGATTGGATCCGGATGCCGCCAGAGCATAGCGGAAGAGGTCTTCTTCTACGGATTCCGAAGAATAAGTACTGGTGAGGAACACCAGATTCACGTTCTTCGAATTCTTGGGATCCGCCTCCACGCGCACGGCGCCGTCCATGACCCACTTAAGGAAGTATGCACCAATTAGGTTATTCGCCGGGGCGCTTATCTCGAACCTCTTACCTTTATTTAATAGGTAGTTGGCGGCAAGGAGGCTGCCTTCCAGCGGGATGTCCCTGTACCAGCCATCAACCTTGGTGCGGCCGAAGATCTTCTTCTTCCATTTATATCCGCGCGCGCTCGCGATGGCGGCGTAAATGGCTACGAAGAGACCACCGAAGGTAACCAGTATGAAGCCTATACCAAAGAGGATAGCCATCCAGTCAAAGTCATCGTCCCCGTAGGAGCTGCCTTCAAGAGCTTTGTCCAGGAGGCCCTGAAACTCGCCGCCCATGTATTCCGGGGAATCGAAAAGACCCCTCTGGAACTTCACCAGGGCCACCAGTTTGCTGCTGTAACCAAAGCTTTCCGAACTCTCCGCGAATACTTTCCCGTCCACAACATTGATATCCCCGTAGAAGCCGAAACCCCATACGCGGGTGTTGTCGTACGTCCACTGAGGGCAGTCGAATCCCGGGACGATGGTAAGCGTCACATGGTCCGGAGAAGCGGCCATGCCGGGAGAGACGAAGGTGAAGTAGATGGCATCGGCGTCATCGTACCCAAGGATGAAGCCGTGGACTTGGAAGGTGACCGTCCACACATGCTCCCCGTAATCGCCAATGCCCCAGCACAGTTCCGCCCCTTTGCTTTTAGGGACGATGCCGCACTTGCCGGTCTTGCGCGAGCGGGACCAGTCTACGTCCCACTTTTTGCCAACGCTCTCGAAGGGAACGCCGTTCTCCGACACCTCCAGGCCGTCCACGGTCATGTGGCCGAGGTTGCTAAGGGGGATGTACCACTCCGTGCCCTCGTTCACGTACACGTCCCAGCGCTGGGTAACGGTGGCGGTGCCGTCACGGCCCACAACCACGTTTATAGCCAGGTCCTTGGTCTGCTGACGTGCCGCAAGCGGCAACGCCAGAAGCACTGCCGCGAATATGGCAAGAAGCCTTCTCATGCTAGATGACGGGATAATCCTTCTTGGACTTGTCCTCCTCCAGGTAGTCACGCTTGGCAAAGCCAAGGAGACCGGCAACCAGGGAGGCGGGGAACACGCGGACCTGCTGGTTGTAGCGGGTTACGGTGTCGTTGAAGGTCATGCGGGAGAGACGGACGTTTTCCTCGTACTCCTTGAGGCTCTTCATTGTTTCCTGATAGTTGGTGCTGGCCTTGAGGTCCGGATATGCCTCTGCAACGGCGATGAGCTTGCTGCCAATCTGGCTCAGGAGCTGCTCGTTGGCGTTGATGTCTGCAACGGTAGGATTGGTGGACTGCTTGCGGGCGTCAACAATCTTCTGCAGGGTATCGGCCTCATAGCTTGAATACTCACGGGTGAGTTTCACAAGGGCCTGCAGGGCGTCGAAACGGGAAATCTGCTGAACGTTGATTTGCTTGAGGGCGTTGTTGCAAACTTCGTCGGACTTCACAAGTGTGTTCTGGATGCTGACGATCCACACTACCAGCAGTGCAATGACTGCGATAACAATGATAAGTGTCATGATGCTTAAAAATTTGAAAACAAATATAGCATTTTTTGCCATACCATCCACCAAAACACCCCATTTCCGTGGACAAACCAGGTAAAACGCCAACTTGTCCACCAAAAACGCCAAATCCGTGGATGGGGCACCCAAAAGTATTGCAAGATAACGGAAAAGGAGACCAACCAATAAGGTAGGCCTCCTTTTTTGAATAGTTAATAAGGTTGTTTTGTTTATTTAGTCGTGGCTGCCTTTTGGAGCAGTTTCACGTATTCGCTGCGGAGGCCATAGGGATCCTTGCCAATGGAGTTCTGGGCCAGCTCTATTGCCATGTCCAGGGAGGCTTCGCACTTGTACTGGGAGTCACGGAGCCAGAGGCCATAGGCGGCTATGGACGATGCGAACTGAAGGTTCTCAGAGGTTTTGTTGCCGGCGGCGGGGAGTTCCAGGGAAACAAGCTTGCTGTCCTCTCCCAGGGCGTCCTTGTAGCGGAAATCGAACTTGCCTATGCTGCCGTCTCCGGCCATTTCCAGCTCATACAGGGCGGTGATGGTCTGGCCTGAGCCAATCTCTGCGGCGTCTACCTTGTCGTTCTCGAAGTCATCGTTCTGGAGCATGCGGTTCTCATAGCCTATGAGGCGGTACTTGCTCACAACTTCAGGATTGAAGGTGACCTGGGTCTTGCAGTCGTTGGCTACGGAGATGAACTTTGAGCGCTCGTTCACGAAGACCTTGGTGAGCTCGTTCTCAGAGTCTATGTACTCATATGTACCGTTGCCGCTGTTGGTGACTTTCTCCATCATGCTGTCGTTCAGGTTGCCTGAGCCGAAGCCGCAGATGGTGATGTAGATACCCTTGTTTGCATAGTTCTGCACGAACTCGCAGATGGCGTCAGTGCCGGTGATACCCACATTGAAGTCTCCGTCCGTGCCCATGATGACGCGGTTGTTGGCGCCCTGGATGAAGTTCTTTTCAGCTTCCTCATAGGCCATCTTCATGCCGCTTGCGCCTGCAGTGCTGCCGCTGGCCGCAAGGTTCTTTATGGCCTTGACGATGGCGTTCTTGTTGGATACGGAAGTGGACTGAAGGACAAGCTTTTCGCCGCTTGCGTATGTTACAAGGGCGATTCTGTCGTCCGGACGCATGTAGTCCAGCATGGTGATGAGCCCCTGTTTGAGGAGGGGGAGCTTGTCTGCGGAACTCATGGAACCTGAGACGTCTACCAGGAACACGAAGTTTGCCTGGGGAATCTCATCTGCAGCAAGGCTCTTGCCCTTGATGCCAAGGCGGAGGAGCTTGTGCCCGGTGTTCCAGGGGCAGGGACCGGCCTCTGCGTTGAGAGCCACGGTGGCGCCGTCCTGGGGATCTGAATAGTCAAAGGTGAAGTAGTTGAGGTACTCTTCTATACGTACGGCGTTTGGAGAAGGGAGGTAGCCGAGAGAGAGGCATCTGCGCATGTATGCATATGCAGCGCCGTCTGCATCTACGGAGAAGGTGGAGACGGGCTCCGTGGCTGTTTCCACGAAGGGATTCTCCACTATTTTGTCGAAACGGTCACCGGAGGGTTCTTCCTCTCCGCCTTCCATTGCATAATTCATCATTGAGGCATTGTCATACATCGCACCGGGCATGTCGTATGCTGCCTCGCATCCGGATATCATGAGTGCGGCCAATGCCGCTATGGGGATAATAATCTTTTTCATACGCCTTAATAGATGCAGATTCCACTCAAAATGTGACAAATTGTTCGTATATTTATGCCATGAAACGCAGTATACTCCTCATTCTCACGGGATTCGTGCTGGCATCTTGCTGCGGCACAAAACCCACCGGAGCGGCGGCAGACGGCCCCGCATGGCTTTTCACGGGCAAAGGCCCCTATACCTTAAACACCAAGGTCAACCTCACCGGAGCAGCAAAGCTGCAGCTGGTAACGGACCTGTCCCTCATGGCCCCGGAGCCGGAAATCGTCCTTGAAAAAGATGTGGAGGTGGGCCCGGACAGCCTCCTGAACGTGAACCTGGGAAAGCTCAAGCCCGGCTTCTATGAGGTCCGCCTGGCACCGGACGTGCACTTCAACATAGGCATCCGCCCGGACGATGTGGTCAGTCCCCCGGACTCCGCACCGGACTTCGACGCCTTCTGGGAAAGCACCCTTGCCGCCATGCGGGAGGTTCCCATGGACGCGGAGCTTACAATGGTCCCGGAGCAGTCGAACGACCTCAGAACCACCTACAGGGTCACTTACACCTCCCTTGACGGCGCCCTTGCAGGCGGTATTATCTGCGTTCCCAATGCGGAGGGCAAGCACCCCGTGGTAATGTCATACATGGGCTACGGCGCCCCCATCTTCTACTTTGACCCTTCCGCCAATCCGGACCGCATAGACTTCCTTGTGAGCGTGCGCGGCCAGGGCATTTTCCGCGAGGAAGAAGCCCGGTGGATAGACCGCGGCCTCTCCTCCAAGGACACCTTCTATTACCGTGGCGCTTTTGCCGATGCCATCCGGGCAATAGACTTTGCCGCTGGCCTCCCCCAGGCCGATCCGGAGCATATTGTAGCCCTTGGGGAAAGCCAGGGAGGCGCCCTCACCTTCGTTGCCGCCGCGCTGGACAACCGCATCAAGGCAATAGCCCCCGCAGTCCCCTTCCTTGGCGACTATCGTGACTACTACAAGATTGTATGGTGGCCCGTACACGAGGTAACGGACACCGCCGATGCGGAAGGCCTGGACCGCGAGGAACTGTTCCAGATGCTCTCCTATTTCGACATCAAGAACCTGGCGCCCAGGATCAAGTGCCCCACGTACATGGCCTTTGGCCTGCAGGACCCCACCTGCCCGCCTCACACCAACTTTGCCATCTACAACAATCTGGGAAGCAAGGAAAAGCACTACCTGTGCGTCCCCACCTGCGGCCATGGAATGTGGCTGGAGCCCGCCTGGCCGCCCATCCGCGACGCCTTCCTTGAACAGTACATGAAATGAGCTTATTCCAACTCTTCCGCAACATCAGACCATTTGTAAGACCATACAGATGGCTGGTGCTCATAACTCTCATCCTCACGCTGGTGGGATCTGCCATGCAGCAGGTGAACGCCATCGTGCTGGACAGGACGGTGGACGCAATCAACGCCCTCATAGGCACTGATTTCACCTGGAACCAGGCGGCGCGCATCCTTATTATTATATCCTGCGTGCTGCTTGGAAAGGAAATCCTGAGCGCCGTCATCACCTTCGCCCAGAACTACTACGGCGAACGCATGCGCATCTTCGTTTCCAGGGACCTTTCCCAGAGCGTGATAGAGAAGGTTCTCACCTTCCGCATGGCCTACTTCAGTGCCGATGAAAACGCCACCGGCAAGGTCCAGGCCCGAATTGACCAGGGCGTGAGCAGCATTTCCCGCACGGTGCAGAACTTCTTCATAGACCTTCTGCCGCTGTTCACCAGCGCATTATTGGCTTTGATTCTGATGTTCGCCGCCAACGTATATGTTGGACTGGTGGCGCTGGGAATCGTGCCCATATATTTCTGGATTACCTACAGGCAGGCCCGGAGGCTAAAGGGCTGGCGCCGTGAGATGCGCTCCTACCTGGAAACCAAGAGCCAGGGCATAAAGAACATAATCGACAGCATAAACGTCATCAAGTCCTTCAACCGCGAAAGCATAGAAGCCTCCAAGCAGCTAGACCTTCAGAACAGGGTTACGGAGAATCAGGTCAAGACCCGCCAGGTGAGCTTCTACTACAGCGGTGTAAAGAGCTTCGTGAAGCAGGTTGGAACGGTGCTGGTGATTATCCTCACCGCCTATCTGGTCCTCACCGGCTATCCCGGAATGACCATAGGTAAGATCATGTACCACGTTATGCTCTTCTCCAACGTGATAGCGCCAATTACGCAGTTGCAGAGGATATTTGACGATGTGAACGACGCCCTTATTTATGCCGAGGGCTTCTTCAGCATCCTGGATTCAGAGGAAGAGGTAGAGCCCAGCGGCAGCTACAAGCCCGCCGCCATCCACGGCAAGTTCGAACTCAAGGACGTGGATTTCACCTACCCCAACGGTAACCAGGCCCTGTGGGACGTGAACATGGTCATCGAGCCCGGCAAGATTACTGCCCTGGTGGGCCTTTCAGGCGCAGGTAAGAGTACTATCGTGAACCTGCTGGACAAGTTCTACGAGCCGCAGAAAGGGCAGATCATGCTGGACGGCGTGGACCTCCGCGAGTACGATACCAAGTATCTGCGAGAGAACATCGGCCTTGTGCTCCAGAAGAACCACATCTTTGACGGCACAATAGAGGAAAACATACGCTACGGCAAGCCTGACGCCACTTTTGAAGAAGTAGTTGAAGCCGCCAAGAAGTCAAGCATATATGACCAGATCATGGCTCTTCCCAAGCAGTTCCAGAACAAGGCCAGCGACCTCTCCGGAGGCCAGCAGCAGCGCATTGCCATTGCCCGCATGTTCCTCAAGAACCCGCCAATCATCTTCCTGGACGAGCCCCCCGCCTCCCTTGACGCCATTGCCACGGAACAGATCAAGAACAGCATAGACGCCATCAAGGCCGGCCGTACGGTGATAATAATCTCCCACAGCATATCG
>JAEEGH010018619.1_pt1 | contig 14654 bp, 14 predicted proteins | sample 9134181 | NCBI WGS metagenome assembly JAEEGH01 (sample SAMN16246544, study PRJNA631951) | gut metagenome | biome: gut microbiome; feature: rumen; material: DP-attached | host: Bos | place: Iran: Karaj | collected 2018-10 | reverse complement strand
ATACCACCAAAGATGAGATTATCTTTATAGAGAATATATTCAGACATCATGTATTTATAAGTGATGCCTCTTACTTCTCTAAGTAGTTCTAAGACATATATTAAGTAATCTTTACTACTGGCCATATTATTGTTTGATTCTTAGGAATCTAAACTTTCTCACGTAGTGAACGATTGTAGAACACACAACAAAGCCCACGGAAATACCAACGAGTGTTAAGACTAAGTCTGGACCAAATTGAGTGATTAGTTCACCATTACGCCAGACTAAACCTAAAGCGACATAGTAGAACAAATCACCAGGAATAAGAGGCACTACTGCGGGATATAGATTTAATGTGGATGGTTCTTTTTTAACCATCGCTAATATTTCACTATACAAAGCGGCAAAGAAAGCGGCTAATAAAGTATAGACAAAACGATATGGAATGATTAATTGAAAGAGGATGTAAACCACTCTTACAATCACACCACCTAAAGCGGCAAATGGTAAGTCTTTTAATTGAATATTAAAGACGATACTAAATCCAGCGGACGCCAGTAAAGTTAATATAATTAATTCAAATGATGAAAGCCATGGATCTAGTTCATTTCTTAAATTGAATGTCTCTTGGATTTGAGGAGCGCCCATTAGGCTACCTAGTATTGCGTATGCAGCGGCAATACCCGCAACGATGGAACATACTTCTAATAAGACTTTTAATAGATCAATCGCCCCATTCATCTCATTACCACAGAGCAAGTTTCTAGCGCAGTTAACCATTGGAATACCTGGTATTAAGAAGAAGGCATTAGTGATACAGACGATATAGAAGTTTACAAATCCCAAAGCGTGGAACCCCATCGCTATTAAGGAGCATAAGAACATGCTTATGAAGTTAGTAATGATCCTATTGATATGAACTTTAGAGAATAGTTTTGATAAACCAAATAAAAGTAAGGTATTAAGTTCAACGATTAAGATTTCTTGCCAGCCCGCACAGAAGATACGCGCTAAACCAGCCATGGCGACAACAAAGCCAATCATGACAAACCACCATGGGAAGTCATTTGACTTCACAGAGTGTAATAAGTCATAAAGGGTTTCTTCTTGTGGCATTTCTCTTACCACTTCAAAAGAGAGATTATTAAGTTTCTTTAATCTTTCTAAGTTGATGGCTTGAGGTGGAACATCGGTTTGACGGTGTGCATATGTTTTTTCTTCATCTTTAGCGGATATAGATATCCTTGTTGATAAATTAGCGCATGTCACATCATGAAGGCCGTACGCATGGCACACTCTTTCGATACAGTGATTCACTCTTTCGATATTAGCGCCACAGACGATCATTTCTTTGCCGAGTTCTTTACAGAAATCTAATACGTAATCAATCTTTTTCATACCAAAAGAATATACCTAATACATTAGTATTGCAAATAGGCAAAAAGAAAAAGCGCTTATTGCGCTTCATCTTATTCGTTGAACATCGCTGTTGATAAGTATCTTTCACCAGTATCTGGGAAGATGACGACGATGGTTTTACCGGCGTTTTCTTCTCTTTGGGCTAGTTTAATAGCAGCGCTTAAAGCCGCACCAGAAGAGATACCAATTAAGATACCTTCAGTTCTCGCGGATTCTCTACCTTTTTCAAAAGCTTCTTCATTAGCGATTGGTAAGATTTCGTCATAGATACTAGTATCTAATGTTTGAGGGATGAAACCCGCGCCGATACCTTGAATCTTATGAGGACCAGCCACACCTTTAGAAAGAACTGGCGAAGTTTCTGGTTCCACCGCTACAACTTTAAAGCCTTTAATCTTTTCTTTTAAATATTTACCTGTGCCTGAAAGAGTGCCACCAGTGCCAACACCGGCGACTAAGATATCAACCTTACCTTCGCTGTCATCAAAGATTTCTGGACCAGTTGTTAAATAATGGATCTTAGGATTAGCCATATTAGTGAATTGAGATGGGATAAAAGCATTAGGTATTGTTTGAGCGAGTTCTTCCGCTTTAGCGATCGCACCTTTCATACCTTTGCTACCTTCAGTTAAGACTAGTTCCGCACCATAGGCTTTCATTAAGTTTCTTCTTTCAACTGACATCGTATCAGGCATGACAATAATGACTCTCATACCTTTAGAGGCACCAACCATACATAAACCAATCCCGGTATTACCACTTGTTGGTTCAATTAAAACGGTATCTTTATTAATTAAGCCTTCTTTTTCGGCTTCTAAGATCATCGCTTTAGCGATTCTATCTTTAACAGAACCCGCTGGGTTAAAGGATTCGACTTTCGCTAATATCTTGGCTTTAAGATTATATTTTTTTTCGATATTAACTAGTTCCACTAGAGGGGTATTACCCACTGTGTCTAAGATGTTAGAATAAATTTTCATTGATTGTACCTCGTTTTACTATTCCTATATGTTTAATAGGTTTACAATATTATAACACTGTGCTATAATGCTGTCAACGAGGTGACCTCTATGAATAATAAAAAGATATTAACAATACAAGATATTAGTTGTTATGGTCAGTGCTCCATCACTGTGGCTTTACCGATTTTGTCCGCTTTTGGATTTGAAACAGCCATTCTTCCTAGCGCGATATTGAGTACGCATACAAGTGGCTTTAAAAACTTCACTGTGCATGATTTAAGTGATGAAATTCCTTTAATTGTTAATCACTGGAAAAATGAAGGTATTAAATATGATGTCTTATATAGTGCTTATCTCGGTGAAGTTAGACATATCGATTTAGTTTTAAATATTAAAAAAGAATTATTAAAAGATAACGCCTTATTTTTAGTGGATCCAGTAATGGGAGATAACGGTAAATTATATCCCGCTTTTGATATGAGTTATGTAGAAGCGATGAGACGCTTAGTTAAAGAAGCGGATATTATTATTCCTAACTTAACAGAAGCCTGTTATTTAGTTAATGAAGAATATAAAGAAAAATATGATGAAAGATATATATTAAATATCCTTAATAAATTAAATAAGTTAGGAGCGAAAAATATCGTCTTAACTGGTGTTTCTTATAAAGAAGGCTTTATCGGTATTGCTTCTTTAATTAAAGGGGAATACCACTACTATGAACATCATAAGATATCTAAGTCATATCATGGAACAGGGGATGTTTATACCTCAAGTTTTTTAGGTGAATATTTAAAAACTAATGATATAAATAAAGCTATTGAATTAGCGGCTTCATTTGTGGTCGAAGCAATTACTAATACATTAGATGATCCTACTCATAATTATGGGGTGAAATTTGAAAGCGTTCTTTCTAAATATGCCGGAGGTAATAAATAATGAAATTATCTTCTAAAAGTTTAACAGCGATTAAAATGTTTGTTGATTTAGGTGAACACTATCAAGAAGACTTCATCTCTTTAGTGGATATCGCAAGTAGAAAAGAAGTTTCTAAGAAATTCTTAGAACAAATTGTCATTCCTTATAAAAAAGCGGGTTTATTAATTGGTAGCCGCGGTAATCAAGGTGGTTATAAACTTGCTAGAGCGCCACATCTCATTACTTTAAAAGAAATTATTGAAGTAAGCGAAAATTCATTATTTGAAAAGCAAAATGAAGGTAATTTAATTAAAGAAATATTAAAAGAGTTGGATCAAAGAATAGACGAATATTTTTCTTCGATTACTCTATCTTCTTTAGTGGATAAACAAATAGCTAGTTACGGAAATAGTTATTCTATCTAATTAAAATTCCTTGAAATCTAGGGATCTTTTTTTATACTCTTAATAATTCATCGATATATGAACGGTCATAGAACTTATCTTTACTAATTTCGATATCTGGTTTAACACAGTTATCATTAGTGACGTATTTATCGTCTTCAATTAATAAAGAAGTCCAAGAACTAGAAGAATGATATAAATAGCCTGAAGAATTAGCTAAATAAGAGATAACGCATGATCCACCACCATTAGTTTGACCAATTACTTTACCAAAGTTTAAGTTTCGACATAATGTTGCCATATGATTAGCACAGCTAAATGAAGAATCACTTGTCATGATATAGAATTTATATTGACCTTCGAATGTGTCTCCTTCACTAGCGAATTTCCCATCTTGATTTAAATCAACTTCATAATGGAATTCAAAAGTGGAATTATTTAAACGGTAATTAATTAAGATAGCGGGATCTTTAGTAAAATAGCTAATTAAATAGGCTAAAGAGCCAGTCCGACCACCACCATTACAAGTTAAATCGATAACGACATTTTTCACGTTATTATTTTCTTTGATCTTATTAAAACTTGAGGCGAATAAATCCATTGGAAGTTGCGCATAATCACTTGGATTAGTGTCTTTATATTCGTTAAAACCTTTAAGCTCTTTACTAGTTTCAAATTCATCAAAAGTGATAAAAGCTGTTTGATTAATAATATCAAGTCCACCATCAGCGATACCTTTTTCTTTTCTAATATTTTTATTAGCGATTAAAGTATCGGTAATTCTTTTTCTTCTACTTCCTTCGTGTGTCGTTGAATACGCATTAGCGTTAGCCATATTTGGCATATCATAAATGGAAGGATATTTAATTGTGGTATGGGCATCATCGATACCTTGAAGAAGGAATTTTGCCATTGCTTCATCGTATTTACTAGCGTCAAGCGATAATAAATCATCTTTATATTCTTTATCTTTGATAAAAGTATCGAAATCTTTAACAGCGTCGTTACTTGTATTGCCGTATAATTCATACATGGCAAATCGAAGTTCTTGATAAGTAAAATCAGCGATTTCTTTACTTCTCGTTTTCTTAGCGAAATTAGTTTCATCGAGATTAATTCTTAAAGTCGTAATTTCACTAATTGGTTCTTTATCCTCCCAGTCTAAAACAGAAAAATAATTAATTGTTAATTCTGATTTATCTTCATTAAGGGTGTAATTAAGTTTAACATAGACACCTTCATCGATTTCTTTACCTTTTTCATCATAACTTTTTAAAGTGCCTGTTCCATCTTTAAGTAAAGAAAAGACAGTTAATTGATTGCTACTTTCCACAATATTTTCAAAACGATAAACTTCGTTATCTTCTTTAGGATTAACTTTTTTAAAAAGGACCGCACCAAATTTACCCCCACTTCTATCGAGTAAAAAATCACCTTTAGACGAATAGCAATAGGAAGGAGTTTCTCCACTTTCTAAACAGTCGCAGTCAAAATAGTTTTTACCGTTATATAGAAATGTCGAATTAATAGAGCCATAAAAGACATATGATAAAAGAGTAAATGGCGCATAATATTTTTCATCTTCATAAACGATGTCAAAATTATATTTTTTGCAGTCATATATTCTTTCATGACCTTCATCAATATATTTAGTTTTAGAACTATCTTTAACAAAGTTAACGTAATCCTTTTTTCGATACATATCGTTAGGAATCGAGTTATTAGTGGTTCTTATATCTAAAGACATCATATCGGCGTCTTTAGAAGAAGTAATCGTATCCTTTTTAGCATCAAAAATAAAAGTGCCACCCTTTTTACCAGCGACGACAAACTCTTTGTTTTCGTATTTATAAAGAGGTTTACTTTTAAAATCTGTTTTATCAAATGTTTCTAAAAATTCCTCGATTAAAACATAAGGAACTTCGCCAAACTTTTTATGATGATATGTTTTTAATAATGGAGCTTCTTTTTCATCTAATTTATCAATATATAAACGCGATTTATCGTTATATAAAGAAATGAGGTCTTCTTTAACGTTAGTGGATGAACAAGAAGTTAATAAAAGAAAAGGTATTAATAAAGTTAGTTTTTTCATAGGACAATTATAAATTGACATTGCTTTATATAAAAGAAAAAACATCAACAATTTAAGAAGTGGACTTTAACAAGAAAATATCTAATAATTAAGGATATGAAGATACTTATTTTAGGAGCCTTAGAAAAAGAAATAACGATTCTTGCTACACTAATTAAAGCGGAAGCAAAAGGTCATTTTTATTTTGCTAAAACAAATGATAACGATATTTATATCGCTTTAACTGGTGTTGGTATTCTTAGTGCTTCGGTATCTACTTATTCTTTAATAGACGAGATTAATCCCGATATCATTATTAATATCGGTACCGCAGGTGGCCACACTTTAGAAGTTAAAGAAGGCGATATCATTATTTGTGATGAAGCCATTTATCATGGTGGCTACATCATGAATGGGGAGCCCACTAGTTGGAAAACAATTGAAGATACTGATTTAGTTATTAAAGGCGATGAAAAATTATCTAAATTAATAGATGAAATAAACGATGATGCTTCGATATATCACGGCGCTACTTTATCAGGAGATTTCTTCACTAAAGATAAAGATATTATTAAAGCCTTAAATAGTAAATATCATCACCTATGTGAAGATATGGAAACCATTGCGGTTTATAAAGTCGCTAAAGGAAAAAAGATCCCCACTATTGCCATTCGTATTATTTCAAATAACGAACTTAGAGGGACCTTATATCAAGATCACGTTTATATAGTTAACGAGAAGCTACAAAGATTTATTGTTGAACTTCTACATTATTTAAATTAGTTTTGTTGTCTTTTCTTCTATAGCGGCGCACTAAGATGAAGATTAAAGTGTTTAAAACTAAATTAAATGTGGCCGAACATAAAAAGATAATCATCGAAATGTTACCAATTGATAACTGTAAAGAATAAGCAGTTATACACATCACACAAGATAAGATATTGCAAGCCCAATAAGGAATGGAGATGGCCTCCGATTCTTTTAATCTAATTAATCTCACTAGTTGTGGGACTCGACATATGACGCAGCAAAAAGCATCAACACTTGATAAAATCAAAACGGCAATTTCAATTGGGTTCATAATCTTTACCTCTTTTTAATCCATCTATCATATTACTCTTATTTTATCTATAAAAGTAAAGAAAAAGGCCGGAATGTTCCGACCTATAATATTATCTTTAGTTTACTCTGGATTTACCGTGTTATAAGCACGCGTTTGGATGATGTCTGAATCATAATTGAAACGGTATCTTATTTCAAATCTTTAATAGCAAGTAGCACCAATTCTTTTATTTCATCTGGATCTTCACTATCAATGAGTAACATCGCTTTAGCGGAAGGATATGGAATTTGTCCTTTTAAACCACTATTTTCTAAAGATTTAGTTTTCTTTACAAGAAATCTATTATCATAAACGCCACCAAAAAGGATGCCATCTTTATAAAGCATATATTCACCCATCATCTTTTTATAGGTGATGCCGTTAACTTCTCTACATAATTCGAGAACATATTCTAAATAATCTTTTGAGCTAGCCATATTGATAATCCCAATTATAAACAATTTTTAGTTTTGATAAATAGATGTTCTGCTCCTTTTGCTAATAAAGCAAAAATAAAATCCCTAATTTTGTATCAGGGATTATCTACTTAGATGGGGAAATTTATCTTATTTGATACAATTGTCACGTGAAAGTCAGATTGTCACCTTTTCTAATGGAAAGGTTTTACTACTAAATAGTAGGATTGTCAACATGTCCCACAAATATTGGAGTACCATTAATATCTCTAATAATATAGATGAAAGGTTGATTGAGTTTCACATCAAGAGTGTCATTTTCCATTGGAGCACTAACTCCACCGGCTCCAAACGTGGCCATAGTAACACTTTTAACGATTGAACCATCTTCATTGAACTCCACTTCGTTCTTCTGTTTAATCTTTTGGATATAGATGTTATAGTCAATAAGCTTCTCGTCATCAAAAGCATTTTTGAAGGAATCAATGTTTCGATTATAGATATCTCCAAAGCCTAAATTATCTAAACATTTTTGAAAATCGACATCTGATTTTGTCGTAAATTTTGGAGTCGATAAATTAACCATAATATAACCATATTCTCCATTCTTGACGATATTCTCTTCTTTTTCCTTAAAGATATTCACATCTTTAGTGAGATCAAAAATATTGTCTTCAACTTTTTTAGGGACTAAATATGTGACCGACGCTCTACTCGAAGAATAATAGTCTTTCACTGAAATATAGGAACCGTAATCATAATAAGACTGGCTTAAATACGAATGCTTCATGTATGTCGCAGTAACGGTTTTATCATTACTAAGATAGAAATCATCTTTGATATTGTTTTCAGATAGATATTTATTTGCCCATCCGTTTTTAAAATAAAGAGTCGAGAATAAATATAACTGGGTTTCGTCATCCATTTCTAAAAATTTATCATCAATAAATCCATTAGAATTAACGGCTTGATTCACCCATTCCACCATTTTGTTTGCCTCGGCTTCAAAATCAATCTGATAAGCTTCACAATATAATTTAGTTAAACTATTTACGAATTCTTGGTTATAGTTAAATTCATTATTGAAGAACGCTGCATTTTTAAGTTGAATCGTCGATTCATCACTCGCAAAAGAATTAGCTTTCATAACCTTGTCATAGAAGGTAACCCTACTACTATCATTGAGCCCTAAGAGGGTGTTGAACTTTTCTTTTAATTCTTCTCTACTAGTCGCATTAGTCATTTCATTTATTATTGAATACAAACCGGCAACAGAATAAGACATATTATCCTTTTTAGAAGTGTCTACTAATGAATGATATGTGAGATTAGAGAAATTATTGTATGCCTCTTTTTCTACTTCGCTAATATTAGACGCGGATGGTCCACTACCATCAGGATAAGCAACAGTATTTAATTTCTTGAATGTATTTGATTCCGCAATCCTGATCTTATTTAAAGAATAACTGCGATTAAATGTTTTAACGCTATCGTTTATCTTTAAGGAAGAGAAGAAAATCACAGAAGCTGGGACAGCGATGATACTCACCATTACTGCAGTAGTAACGATTAAAGCGAGTTTATATGGTTTGATTTTATGTTTAAATTTTCTACTATTTGGTTCTAACTGACTCGTATCAAAAGAGAGATTCACATTGCTAGATTGTTCAAAATCTTGTTTGAATTGTTTTTTTAATTCATCCATCGCTATTTACCTCCATAGTAATCACGAAGTTTTTTAATTCCGCGTTGATATTTTGAGGATACTTGTGAAGTGGTTAAATCATTCGCTTTTGCAATTTCTCTAAAAGTGAATCCATAGATGAGATGTAATACTAAGAATTTGTATTCCTCTTCATCTAAGACGTCTTTGAATTTCTCTAGATAGATTGAAACGCTTTCTTCGTCATATTTCCCTTCGATATCGTCGGAATAAGCGAGATGGTTTTTAGTTTGATTATAATGGTTGATTGATAGATTTTTTGCGGTGACGAGCAAAAAATACTTAAGCTTGCTTTCACTCATGAAATCTCTTCTTCTCTCATACATCTTGAGGAATGTCTCGTTAACGATATCTTTTGCTTCGTCTTCGCTTTTTAATATGTCGAAGGAAACATAATAGACAAGATAACGATATTTCTCAAAAATGAGATTAAAAGCTTTGTTCATCTCCTCTACGGAAGTTGAGCATAGTTTTTTCAAGACCGAGTAACCAATTCTTTCCATCTCTATTAAATAAAACAATTTAACAAGGCGTTTTTGTCGTTTTTCTAAAAATTTTTTATAGTGTTTCCAAAAGCTATACAATAATCATCATTTTACCATAAGGAAAAAACTATTATATGAAAACATTTAGTTACGTAATGTTTGACTACTTAAAAAATCTATCACAAGAGTATTTTCAAAAATAGAGTAGACACAAAAAAATACACAAAATGTGTGTTATAGTCCGTATGCGCTATAGGTAAAGCGTATGTGCAATAGGTAATTCACTATTTAATAAATGAGCTCTAAAAACATTCCAAGTTCTCTTTTTATTACTACTATCCTTTAATTTAGTTAGTATCTCTCTTCTTCCGATATTGGGTAAAAATACATTGCTTTATCGTTTAATTCTTCGATATCAACCGGATCATCAAACTCTGAATACTTTTTAATATCAAAATTCCAAGGTTTATATATTCCTCTTTCTTCATCTTCTCCATCGAAGTCTTTATCTATCTCACCTTCTAAATATGCATATAGGGATCTTATATTATCTTCCCAAATGCCCATGCCTTTTGCGTCTAACACAAAGCCAGTAGGAATATCTTCATCATTTTCAATTTCTTTTGTAATAATTGTTTTATAGATTTTGCAATCAAAATCCCAACCATCACCTGTATCATAGACAAAAATGAACTTTTCAGGCAAATCTTTGATTGTTTTGTCTTTGAAGGGCTCATTTCTAGAACTACCAAAACTATCCCATTGTTCCATCCACGATGAAGGAATATACGCCTTCTCTTTTGTGTGATACATAAAGAAATGTTCCATAGTACCACCAAACATGTCGACCATTAATTCTCCTAGCTCACCAAGATTAATATCTTCTCTCACTAAAAATGTGCGATAGAATCTTCCTTTTTTCGCGTATTTGAAATCCGCTCTGATTTTGAAATATCTAATTTCCATAATCGCTCAATAGCCTCCAATATCCGGATTTATTAGAACCAACTCTTTCAATTATTCCTTTTTCCTTTAGATTCGAAAAATATCTTTGCACACTTCTAAATGGAATATTTAAAGAAATAGATAAATCTTTTGCTGAAGCACCAGGATTTGCTTTGATGGCATTTAATATTGCATTTTCGTTTTCATTTAAGCCACTATCTACGCCACTTATTGCGCCACTTATTGCGCCATGATTTGCTAACACTTCTTTATTAAACGGAATAATTACATTAATGTAATTGTCTTTAATTTCAAATGCTTCTCTGCCGTATTTTTTTATTATCGTTGGAATGCCGTGTCCAGTTTGTTCAACAATTCCTAACCTTTTAAAGATTTCAGATAATTGTTCATTTCTAGGCTTACTAATTCCTTTAAAAAACTCTTCTTTGCTTAATCCAGCAGGTAGACCTCCGTGAGATATAATTTCTAATCTGTCATCAAAAAAAGAAACCAAGGGGCTTGTGACTCTATAATCATTATGAATAATAGCGTTAATCAACGCTTCATTTACAGCATCAAAGTCATATAAATAAATGTCTTTTCTTGGTCTTACACTAGTAATTGTTTTGCAAATATTCTCTAGTTCCAATCTACCTTTCATTTTTTCATATGCCAATACAAAACATTGGTTGCCATAATCTGTTCTTTCTGAGTATGTGGCTTTTGTTAATCCTTTAAACTTTGCAAAAATTAAAGAAACCGTATTTGAGTCAGATAAGAGTTCAGCTAAGTAATTGTAATCACCATCCAAAGTTCTTAATTTAAGGTTTTTTTCAAATGTCTCTTCTTCAAAATGATAGCCACTTTCTAAAAACAACATTTTTAATTTTGAAAAAGAAATATCACCGTAGTATGAAGGCGTTTTAATCATCAAATCATAATTAACAATTCCTTTTTCAAATCTTTCTTTAATCATTTCTAAAGTCATTGATTTGCATGTTGTTCCCACTCTAACATGACACCCATTAGCAGAAAAACCATACTTTTTAACACAATATAATGATGCAAAACCTTTCGTGATATTAATTTTGATTAGAACTTTAAAATCTTCAAACACCACTTCTGGTTTAACACACTCGATAGCGTTTGGTTCGATTTGATCAGAAATAATATCGGATATTTTGCGTAATGTTGTATCGAGTTGGTCTATGCCAATAATTTGGCCATCATCTGCAACGCCAAGGTAAATAATTCCACCATCAGTATTTAAAAAAGCCTCAATTTCTTTAGCTAATTGATCGTTAAGTTTTTCCTTTAATTCTACTTTTTCCGTTTCGAAATATTTCATATTTTTTACCTCGATTGTATTATATACTTTATTACGCCAAATATCAATATTTATTACGCCATTATTACGCCATTTTATTATACACTTATATCCAAAATATCAAAAAAATCCTTGGTTTTGTATCAAGGATTGTAAATAATCTGGTGCCCCCTGGCGGAATCGGACCACCGATTCATCCTTACCATGGATGCGTAATACCATTTTACTAAGGGGGCAGCATTAATAATTATACATAAATCGCTACTTATGGCAATTAATAATTAAATTATTTTTATGACTCTTGGTCATATTCTTTTTTGCGCATTTTATACGTTGCAGCGCGCACAATAAACCACACTAGACAAGCAAAATTAGTAAACATGAAGACACTATATAAAGCTTGAAGAATAGGATTATAAACAACAACATCCATTTCTTTAACAGCGTCATATTCGATAGTCGCTGTTAAAAACATTGGTACAAATATAGTTAAACCAATCATTAAAGCGGCAATACCAATAATGGTAATGATGAGTTGATAACGATCAAAAAACTTTAGTTCTTTCACTTTTTAAGTTCTCCATATAAATCATAAACGTAACTCTCTTTAATTAAAACATCGACTTTATCACCTTCGTTTAATGTTTCAGAAGAGGAAAATATTATTTTCCCATCAACATCATCAGGGGCATTAAAGTAACTTCTAAGTAAATAGTAGCCGTTTTCTTGACCCACTACTAGACCAGTCATCACTTCACCAATATGTTTCTTATTTTGTTTGTAAGATATTTTTTGTTGAAGTTCCATTATTTCTTCTAATCTATTTTGTTTAGTATTTTCTCTAACTTGATGAGGGAAACTATATGAAGCTGTGCCTTCTTCTTTTGAATATTTAAAGGCGCCTAAATGATCGAATTTAATTTCTTCGATAAATTTCATGAGATCAAGAAAATCTCTTTTTGTTTCGCCTGGAAAGCCCACCATCACGGTTGTTCTTAAAATAGCATGAGGAATTTTACTTCTGATTTTATTAAATAGTTCGGTGAGATATTTTTTATCACCGCGTCGATTCATGCTTTTAAGAATCTTATCTTCACTATGTTGAATTGGAATATCAAAATATGGAGTTAATTTTTCTTCTTTAGCAATTAAATCGATTAATTCATCGGTTATTTCATCTGGATATAAATAAAGAAGTCTCACGTATTCTAAACCTTCGATTTTGATTAATTCTTTTAATAAATCAACGATAGTTTTCTTATTTTTTAAATCAAGGCCATAGCGGGTGGTATCTTGCTCTAAAACGATTAATTCTTTATATCCTTGCTTTGCAAGAGATTTAGCTTCATCAATGATTGAATCAAAAGGACGAGAGACATAAGGTCCTCTAATTAATGGGATAGCGCAGTACGTGCAACAGTTAGAACAGCCTTCACCAATTTTAAGATACGCACTATAAGGGCCAGTTGAAACTAAACGATAATTATCATTTAAACCTTCATAGTTAGTGATGTCTTTATCTAGACTCGCTAAAAGTTGATTGAATCTAGGATAATCTCTAATTGGAATCCATAAATCAACTTCTGGGATTTCTTTTTTAAGTTCATCAATATAACGGTTTACTAAACAACCAGTGACCACCACTTTTTGTTTGTGGTTGATATTATCTAAAATGACATCGATGCTTTCTTTTTTACTAGCCTCGATAAAACCACATGTATTGATAATTAAAATATCTGCCTCTTCTTTATTTGAGACTATTTCATAGTGGTTTTTTAAAAGTAAACCTAAGATGTTTTCACTATCAACAAGGTTTTTCGCGCACCCTAAAGAAATTAAAGCCACTTTCTTCACTTTTATTCACTCCTTAGCGCAATGACTGGATCTTGTCTAGAAGCGTGAACTGATGGGATTAATCCAGAAAGAACACTTAAAACAATACTTAATGCCATCATGATCAAAATGATTGGGAATGTTAATAAGGCAATCGCCGGCACGCCAAATGGCTTAATAATGAGATTAATAATTAAGCAAGCAATGGCTGTGATGATTAAACCAATGACACCACTCATGAAGCCAGTAACCAAATTCTCGGCGATAAATAGACGCGAGACGTCTTTCTTGCGCCCACCAAGAGAACGAATAACACCAATTTCCTTGACTCTTTCCATGACGGAAATGTAAGTGATAACTGCGATCATAAAGCTAGAAACCACTAAGGATAAGGATGTAAAAATCACAAGCGCTGTGGTGATAATTGTAATCATCATATCGATGACATTTATGATTAAAGAAATTGTGTCAGTATAGGTTAATTCATCACGCGTTCCAGCTTTGAGCACTTTTTGATGTGATGTGCCTTCGTATAAAACGATATCCACATCTTTGTTCCATTCATCTAAATACTCATTGACTTTGTCTTTCATGGCAAAGTTAATTGGATAGATGCTCATTGTTTCTGGCAGTTTCTCATATGTATAAGTCGAGGTAATTGTGCCATCATCATTCGTGTTTTGATGTTCGACGATTTTAAGACCACATAGTGAACGGAAATGTGTGGCGTTTTGACTAGAATAATCAACACCAGTGATACTGCTGAATAAGGAAGTGAATGATGAACCAAAGTCACCATTTAAACAAGAGGCATAGCCAAAAGCATCATAGTTAGGATTATCTGGATCAGACCAATCGGTATAATTAAATGTCACGTAGGCATTATATAGTGTGCCATTTTTCGCTGGATTTTGGATATGACCAACAAAGCCATGATCTGGGTCTCTAATAATCTTGCTGCTATACGCATCGTTCATATACTTATCTTGGAACTCTTTGGTGTAGTAAACACCACGAGATAAAGAACCGAAAGAGACACCTTCTTTTGGTCTCAGGATACCAGC
>JAEEGH010018618.1_pt1 | contig 14654 bp, 14 predicted proteins | sample 9134181 | NCBI WGS metagenome assembly JAEEGH01 (sample SAMN16246544, study PRJNA631951) | gut metagenome | biome: gut microbiome; feature: rumen; material: DP-attached | host: Bos | place: Iran: Karaj | collected 2018-10 | reverse complement strand
AGAAACCTATATGGAGCAGTTTCTCGATATTCATCCCGGCAGTGTTTCCGTTCTGGGGCTTATGAATGATAAGGACCGCCGTGTCTCCCTTGTGATCGATGAAGATGTGCTGAAGGAGGAAATGTTTGGCTGCCACCCGTGTGAAAATACGAGTTCAGTCCGGTTTTCAACGGAAGATTTATTGAAAATCATACTCCCGGCTCTCAATGTCACATTTCAGACAGTACATCTGGAAGGGAAGGAATAACCCAATATCCGGGATGTGTATTTTCGGCAGCAGTATTTTTCAAAAAATAGCTTGACAGATCGAATTATATTTGATAAAATATAATTGTACCAAATAAAAATAGGGAAAGAGGTTAAGAGGAAATGAAAACAGTCTATGATTTTACGGTAAAAGACAGAAAGGGCAACGAAGTCAGCCTGTCGGAGTATCAGGGCAAGGTTCTCCTTATTGTGAACACGGCTACCGGCTGCGGCTTTACTCCGCATTATGAGCCGCTGGAGGCAATGTACAGGGAGCTTAAGGATAAGGGTTTTGAAATCCTTGACTTCCCCTGCAATCAGTTCGCAAATCAGGCACCCGGCGATGCAGATGAGATTCACGAGTTCTGCACGCTGAAATTCGGTGCTGATTTTCCGCAGTTTGCAAAGATCGATGTCAACGGAGAAAGCGCGGATCCTCTCTTTGCCTATCTGGCCGGGGAAAAGCCGTTTGAAGGTTTCGGCAAAGGCCTGAAAAACATGGCGCTGAACAAATTTGCCGATATGAACAACAAGGCTTTTGGCGACAAGGCATATATCAAGTGGAACTTCACAAAGTTCCTGGTCGACCGGGAGGGGAAAGTCCTTGCACGCTTTGAACCTACCGTGGACATGAAGGAAGTACGGGAAGCAGTAGAGGCAGTTCTGTAAACACAGGCCCATGAAAAATATCCAGGAAATTAACACTGCAGCCGGGAGTGATATGTCCCGGGAGAAGACAATTGTCCGGACCAGCATTATCGGGATTATTGCCAATGTTTTTCTCGCAGCATTTAAGGCAGTGATCGGCCTGATGACGAATTCTATCGCCATTATTCTTGATGCGATAAACAACATCTCCGATGCCGGGAGTTCCCTGATCACCATTATCGGGACGAAGCTTGCAGGCAGAGAGCCGGACAAAAAACATCCCTTCGGGTATGGGCGTATCGAATACCTGAGTGCCATGATCATTTCTGTGATTGTGCTGTACGCCGGTATCACCTCTCTCGTGGAGTCTGTGAAACAGATTGTCCATCCGGAAACACCGGATTATAATACTGTTTCTCTGATCATCGTTGCTGTTGCGGTAGCGGTTAAGATTCTGCTGGGGCGCTATGTCAAGAGCGTGGGGGTGAAGGTGAATTCGGATTCTCTGATCAATTCCGGAGAGGATGCCACGCTGGATTCTGTAATCTCGGCGTCCACACTTGTGGCAGCCGGAATCTTTCTGATTTTCCATATATCACTGGAGGCCTGGCTCGGCGCTGTTATTTCCCTGGTCATCATCAAATCAGGTATTGAAATGCTCCGGGATACGATCTCCCAGATCCTTGGAGAGAAAAATGATCCGGAGCTTGCCAGAAGCATCAAAAAGACGGTCGTCAGTTTTCCGGAAGTGCAGGGAGCTTATGACCTCGTGCTGAATAACTACGGTCCTGATACCTGGAACGGTTCCATTCATATTGAAGTTCCGGATACTTATTCTGCAGACCGGCTGGATCAGCTGATTCGGGACATCCAGACAGCGGTTTACAAACAGCATCAGGTCATTCTGACGGCTATCGGTGTGTATTCGATGAACACGAGAGACGAAGAGATTATCGAAACACAGAAGAAGGTTCGGGAGATTGTTTTCTCCCATCAGTATGTGAAGCAGATGCACGGCTTTTATCTGATCAAAGATCAGAAAGCAATGCGCTTTGATATTGTAGTAAGCTTTGATGCGGAAGATCGCAAAGCCGTGTACGAGGATGTGCTTGCTGATGTGCAGAGAGCTTTCCCTGACTATACTCTTCAGGTTGCAATGGATACGGATTTTGCCGAAGAGTAAACAGATATAAAAACAATCAACTTATTTTTCTTTTATAGGAGGCAGTAACAATGGCACAGGTAACAAAGGAAACAAGAATAGGTGAATTGCTGAACATTGACGTCGAAGCTGCGGCCCCGATTCTGATGGGCATCGGCATGCATTGTCTCGGCTGTCCCGCTTCTCAGATGGAAACCATTGAGGAAGCAGCTGCTGTTCATGGCATCGATGCAGACGTGCTCGTTCAGATGCTGAATGAAAAGTTTGCAGAGTCATCTGCTGAGTAAACAGTGTTCGGCCTGAAAAGGCCTGCGTAAGAATACAGTTTTATTCACAAAATGATTACAACTGAGGTTCTTGACAATAACTGAATGCTCGTTTATTATTAGATTCATCAGGAGGTGAATGCCTTGTGAGAATCAAAGACGGGAATAAGCAGCAGCGGATTAAGGAAGCCATGGTCAGCCTGATCCTCCGTGAGGGGATCGACGGTACCTCGGTTTCCAAGATTGCAAAGGAAGCCGGTGTCTCTCCGGCCACGATCTATGTTTACTATAACAGCAAGGAAGAAATGCTGGCAGAAGTATTCCGGGAGTATTCATCTGCGCCTTACCGGTATCTGATGCAGCGTGTTTCTGCGGATATGGACGGCAATACGCTGATTGAAACGATTGTCCGCGGCTGTTACAGTTTCAGCAGAGAGCACGAGGAAATTTTCAGTTTTGTTGAACAGTGTTCCCGCTGCCCGACGCTGTCGGAGAGTGTCTCCGAGGAAGAGTGTTCCTGTGATATTCTGGATCTGCTGCATAGCTATCAGGCACGGGGCGTTCTCAGATCATACAGCGACTGGAGTATGGGGGCCATGCTTTTTGCACCGGTTCGCTTCCTGTCTATGAACCGCTGTGAGGTGAACAGCGGAGAAGAGCATCTTGCAGAACTGATTCAGATGCTGCAGAAGCTTCTGCTTTATTGAATAATCTGTCCTTTCCCTGCCGGTTCCGGCAGGGAAAAAACAGAGAAAAAATTAAATGAACATTCAGTTAATAAAAAGGAGAAATAAAATATGATTGTTGTTCCTACCTATAATATGATTCTCTCTCCGGAGGCTACGCTTTTCTTCCCGTTTGATCAGCTTCGCCGCAGCGCCGGTTCCGGCGGAGTCGCTGTAGGCGAAAAACTGATTTTGATCGTCTCAAAAGAAAACAAAGCCTATGCCGAGCTGACAGAGAGTGATTTTTATCCCATTGGCGTAACCGGCATGATTACGGAGATTAACCAGCATGGCTTTGCTGTAATCCGGACGCAGTATCGCGTCAATGTGGAGGATGTACGTATTTATCCGGATCATACCATCAGACTGATGACCTCCCGGCGCAGAGACATTGAGGATCTGGATGCTGCGGTGGAACAGGAGAAACTGAAAGCGCTGATAAAAGAGATGCGGGCTTATGCTTCCGGCTTTGAATGGTCGGAAACTGCGGAATATTTCATCAGACAGGTGGATTCTGTCGGGATGGCGGCCTGCATCATGTCCCCGGTGCTGCAGATTTCAAATGAAGAACGCTATGCGATCCTCGCAGAGGACAGCCTGGCAGCGCGGGCGGAACTGATTGAAAAGACACTCTACGAGTATATGGAAGTTGCACGGATCACCAACGAAGCCAATTCCTCCCAGCAGGAAGAGTATCAGCAGCGCTATAAAGAAGCAGCAATCAAGCGTCAGATGGAGCATCTCCAGAAAGAGCTTGACGACATGCATCCTGAAAATGTCACGGATGTGCAGAAGTTCCAGCAGAGGATTGCCGAATCCGGTATGAACGAAACTGCCCGTAAGGAAGCGGAAAAAGTTCTCAACCGCCTGCGGCAGGAGGGAAAAGAGAGTGTCGAATCCGGTATGCTCTATGATTATCTGGATTTTGTGACAACTCTTTCCTGGAAAAAAGCAGAAGCAGAGCGGATAGATCTGGAACAGGCCAGAAAGATCCTGGATGAAGATCATTACGGACTGAAAAAGGTCAAAGACCGTATTATCCAGCAGATTGCAGTAATGAATCTGAAACAGCAGCAGTCAGGCTCCATCCTTCTCTTTGTCGGAGCACCGGGAACAGGCAAGACGAGCATTGGCAAAAGCATTGCCCGTGCGCTCGGCCGTCAGTATGTGCGTGTCAGTCTCGGCGGTGTTCATGATGAATCGGATATCCGCGGCCATCGCCGTACCTACATCGGTTCTATGCCCGGCCGCATTATGGATGGCATCCACAAAAGCGGTGTGTCCAATCCTGTTATGGTGCTCGATGAGGTTGACAAGCTCTCCGCATCCTTCAACGGCAGCCCGGCCAGCGCATTGCTTGAGGTGCTGGACCCGGAGCAGAATAACACCTTTACTGACCACTACATGAACGTTCCATATGACCTCTCCGACGTGCTGTTTATCTGCACTGCCAACAGTCTCGATACAATCCCTCAGCCGCTGCTCGACCGTATGGAGCTTATCCAGTTTCAGGGTTACACCCCGCTGGAAAAGCTGCAGATTGCGCGGGAACATCTGGTTCCGAAATCCATGGAGGCCATGGGCATCTCCCGGGAGCAGATGACAGTCACGGACGAAGCCCTGGAGACCCTGATTTCCGACTATACCATGGAAGCCGGCGTACGCGGTCTGCGCAAGCGGATTGATGCTCTCTGCCGCAGCCTTGCGGTCAGAGTTGCTTCAGATCCTGGTTCAGCCGTAACAGTTACGCCGGAGGTCGTCCGTGAAGAGCTGGATACCCGGCCCATCCGCCATGACAGCATCCTGCCTGAACCGAAGGCAGGTGTAGTCACCGGTCTGGCGTGGACGCCTGTCGGCGGAGACATCCTTTATATTGAAACAATGCTCATGCCCGGCAAGGGAGAGCTGATCATTACCGGTCAGCTCGGGGATGTGATGAAAGAATCTGCGCGCATTGCCTTAAGCCTGGTGAAAAATCTGTTCCCCGACGAAAGCAGGGTTCTGGAAGATCACGACCTTCACATCCACGTTCCCGAAGGCGCGGTACCGAAAGACGGCCCTTCAGCGGGCGTCACGCTGACTGCGGCACTGAGCTCTCTGCTTACCGGCCGGGTGGTCGATCCGCATATTGCCATGACAGGAGAGGTTGCCCTTCGCGGCGCAGTTACTCCCATCGGCGGTTTGCCGGAGAAGCTGATGGCCGCTCAGCGTGCCGGGATCACCAGGGTCTTTATTCCGGAAGAAAACCTGTACGACCTTAAGGATGTTGCGCAGGAGGTCAGGGACAAAATCGAGATTATCCCGGTTTCACGCGTAACGGATCTGCTGGAAGCTGTCGGCATTCTGCAGCTCGCTGCAGCCTGAAATGTGGTGTCCTTTTCTTCCACTTTTACAAACAGATACACCCTTCCGCTTCAAAGCGGAAGGGTGTATTTTATCTCTCTGCTGAGACTCTCAGCGGAAAAACAAAATAAGAATACCCGTTTTCAGGGCAAAATCACCTCATCCCCCCTTATATTTGGGTTCGCCTCGCGCTTAGTCCTTGTATTATGCAGCCTCCAGCCCCGGGTACGTTCCGTACCCGACCTTCTTGCCAGAAAAGAAAAAAGCCGGGGTAAAGACAGAACAGCCCATTTCTGGACTTATTCTTGTCTATACCCCGGCTCTCTCCACAGTGTATCGGGTGGCACGTTTATCATTTATAATTTATAATTTATTATTCATCATTCCCCCTTGCCCGTTTCCCCTTCCCCTTGTATAATAAAAGCCTATTCTATACCAATGAAAAGGTGGTATATATGAATACGTATGAACCACGACCCAGGGAAAAAGCAATGGAACTGCTGGAGGCATATATTCTCGAGCATCATCTGCAGCCCGGAGACAGCCTGCCGACAGAACGGGAGATGTGCCGGATGTGGGGTGTCAACCGTATGACGCTTAGAAGTGCAATTGCCGGAATTGAAGCGTCTGGGCGAATTTTTGCCGTGCAGGGGAGCGGAACGCGGATGAAACGCCGCTTTCGGCGGACGCTGCAGAATCTCCATGGTTTTACGGAGGATGCCATCGCCTGCGGGTTTCACCCGGAGACAAGGCTGCTTTCTTTTTCCGTCGTGGAGTGTGACAAACACCTTTCCCGGCGATTTCACAGAATGCTCGGGGAAAAGCTTTACAGGATCTCCCGGCTTCGTATTCTGGACGGGGTCCCGACGATGATAGAGACGTCCTATATTCCGGTTGAAGTTGCACCGGGGTTGGAAGAGCATGATATTGTTTCAGGATCTCTTTACAGGATTCTTTCCGAAGTATATCACCTGGATCTGGATCACGGCGTGGAGAAAGCATCATTGACATTGGCAACGGAAGAGGAAGCCAGACTGCTGCAGATAGAGCCCGGTGAGGCTGCCTTCTGGATTGTTGCCCAGACAGATAATGCAAAGGGAGAAACGATAGAATACTGCCGTGCAGTCGGCAGGTCGGATATCATAGAAATGGCGAGCACACTGCGGTGGGCGGAAACAGAGGGAATGAAACCATGAGCGAAGTGAATTACCGATCGCCGCTTTATATCCAGCTTCGGGAAATTATCAGAAGCAGGATCGAAGACGGAGAATATCCTCCCGGTACGGCAATCCCCTCGGAAAACCAGTTTGTGGAGCTCTACGGTCTGCACCGGCTTTCGGTGAGAAGTGCGCTGGCAGCCCTGATCAATGAGGGGTTGCTGAAAAGTATCCAGGGAAAGGGTGTGTATGTCTGCGGCCCCAAAATACAGCGGGATATGGAAACGTTGGGCGGCTTTCGCCATACCATGCAGGAAAGGGGAAAGGACGCCGAGACACGTGTTCTGATCAAAGCGGTCCGCAAAGCAGGGCCATACTACTCGAAGCTGCTCCGGTTAAACGAGGATGACAGGTTGTGGTTTGTCCGAAGGGTGAATTCCAGCAGAGGGGAACCGATTGCGCTTGAAGATATCTATATCCCGTATGATAAAATGCCGGGGCTGGGAGAGATTGATATCGGTGTGTTTTCCCTTTATGACGCTATGGGCTGGAACGGAATCAGGCTGAAAGAAGGACAGCAGATTCTCAGAATCACAAAGCTGGAGCCTTCTTTAGCAAAGCTGATTGACATACCGCCGGAACAGTCCGTGATGGAGTTCAGTTATCTGACAAAAGAGGAAGCCGGAGATCTGGTAGAGTTTTACGTTCACTATACAAATAAAGAATTGGTATAAAATCAGTAGAACATATTTGCTTTTAGAGAGCTTTGCACAGCCAAAGCTCTCTTTTTTTGCTCATTATTATTCAAAACAAGTTGAAAACACAGTATAAAACAGGAAAATAATGAATTAGAACTTGTAATTGATATAAAATTAGGATATACTTGTACAAAACAACCGTGAAATAATGATCTGGAGATGGTGAGATTGCCGGAAACGATAGTGTCCCTGCAGCACGTGGATAAATGGTTTGGGAATAACCATGTTGTGAAGGATATGAACCTTGAAATCTATAAAGGGGAATTTCTGACGCTTTTGGGTCCGTCGGGATGCGGAAAAACCACGACCTTGCGTATGATTGCGGGGTTTGAGGATGCAACGGGCGGAGTTATTGAAGTAGAGGGAGAAAGAGTAGAAGAGAAAGAGCCGTATCAGCGGGATGTCAACACGGTGTTCCAGAACTACTCCCTTTTCCCGCACCTGAATGTTTATGACAATGTAGCATACGGGCCTTCGATCCGCAAAATGCCCAAAGAAGAAATCCGCTCGAAAGTTGCGGAAATGCTGGCCCTGGTTCAGATGTTGGGCTATGAAAAACGAAAGCCGGACGCGTTATCTGGTGGCCAGAAGCAGCGTGTTGCAATCGCACGTGCCCTGATCAACAATCCTCGCGTGCTGCTGTTGGATGAACCGCTGGGAGCGCTGGACCTGAAGCTTCGCAAGCAGATGCAGGTGGAGCTGAAGCGTCTGCAGAAGAAGCTCGGCATTACCTTCGTCTATGTCACGCACGACCAGGAAGAAGCTATGACGATGTCCGACAGGATAGCCGTCATGCGCTCAGGTATTATCCTTCAGATCGGGGCGCCCCTTGAAATATACGCCCATCCAAACTGCAGATTTGTGGCAGATTTTATCGGGGAATCCAACGTGATAGAAGGCGTTGTGCAATCGGTTGAGGGCAATCAGCTGACGGTGGAAACAGCCAATGGATTTGTTCGCACGGAAGGGGAAGGATTCGCGGTCGGAGAAAAAATCTGTGTTTCGATTCGGCCGGAATATCTCTGTGTCAGCAAAACACCGGTGGCTGGTTTTACGGTTCGCGGCCGAGTGAAGGACTTTATCTATATGGGCACGGTCGTCAAGACGAGCCTGGATCTGCCGGACGGCCTGGAAGTGAAGTATTCCCGCTTTGAGGCGGAGCCGGAGCGCAGGGAAGGCGAAGAGCTGTACCTGTACTGGGACGCCGCAAAATCGGTGCCGATCCACCTGGAGGCTGAGCCATGAGTGAGCCTTCCGGAAATGCTGAAAAAAAGAGAAAGCACAGCCGCCTCCCGGCTATTGCACAGGCAGGGCCGGTTTCTCTCTGGATGATTCTCTTCGTGACGATTCCCATGCTGTTCATCATCTTTATCAGCTTTATGACGCGCGGAACCTTCGGCGGGGTGGAGTATATCCCGACGCTGAAATCGTATGAAACACTGGCAGATGTCATTTATCTCAATGTGATTCTCAAGAGCCTGCGGGTAGCCTTGGTGACAACCGTGACATGCCTCCTGCTGGGATATCCGTTTGCCTACTATATCGCTAGGAAAGATCCGGACACAGCGTCCAGGCTGATTATGCTGCTGATGATCCCTCTCTGGACGAATTCGCTCATGCGCCTGAATGCCTGGATGCTTTTGTTCCAGACGAACGGACCTGTCAACAAAGCTCTGATGTCCTTCGGTATCATAGAGAAGCCGATCATGTTTCTGTATTCCGACGGGCTTGTCCTCCTGGGCCTGATCACCAATTTCCTGCCGTTTGCTGTGCTGCCGATGTACTCTTCGATTGAGAAGCTGCAGAAATCCATGCTGGAAGCATCGGCGGATCTCGGGGCAAAGCCGAGTGTGACGTTTTTCCGGGTGACGCTCCCGCTGACATTTCCTGGGATCTTTTCCGCCATTATCCTGACGTTTATTCCCGCACTCGGTACCTACACCATTACGGATATGCTGGGCGGCGGGAAAGTGCTCTACATTGGCAATATCATCAAAAACCAGTTCGGAACGATCCGAAACTGGCCGCTTGGAGCGGCTTTAAGTGTTCTGCTGCTGCTGATCACGGCGCTGCTGATTTTCCTCTATTCGCGCTTTTCCAGCATAGAGGATATGGAGGTGCTGTGATATGGGTGAAAGCAGAAATCGCAAGAAGCAAAGAGAGAGACGGAACCGTTTTATCGGCGCCTTTTACGCGGCGGTCATTTACGCGATTTTCTATATCCCCGTCCTCGTGATGATCCAGTTCTCTTTCAACGATGCCAAACGCAACTATTCCTGGGAAGGCTTTACCACCATGTGGTACGGAAAGCTGTTCTCCTTCCGGAACCATGACCTCTGGGAATCACTGGTCTATTCCGTCATAATTGCGGTGATTGCCACCGTAATCAGCGTGGTGATCGGTGTTCTCGGCGGGATCGGCCTGAAGAAATTCCGGTTCAGAGGGAAGAAGTTCATCAATCTCATGTTGTATGTCCCGATTGTCGTGCCGGAGATTGTGCTTGCCGTCGCGATGCTCATCATTTTCATGACGGTCGGGATCAAACTCGGTATGGGCACCATCGTCATAGGGCACTGTACGTTCTGCATCCCGTATGCCGTGGTTACGATCAAGGGGCGTATCAGCGGAGACAATGAAACCCTTCAGGAAGCTTCCATGGATCTCGGGGCAAACAGGGTGCAGACCTTCTGGCGGGTTACCATTCCGAGCATTATGCCCGGCATCATGTCTGCCGCCTTCCTGAGCTTTACCCTGTCGATTGACGACGTCATTATGTCCAACATGCTGGCAAGTGCAAGGCAGTCGACGCTGCCGGTCCTGATCCTTTCCGTCAACCGGACGGGAATTACACCGGATATCAATGCATTAACCACAATTATGGTCGTGTTTATGGTTGCCTGCATGCTGATCATCAACACAGTGCAGCGCATCCGGCGTAAAAAAGAGGCAAAGGAAGTTGCCGAGTTGGAAAACCGTATTTCCGCCATGAGATAACATGGCTGAAAATAAACATTATTATTAGGAGGAACAGAAATGAAAAAAGCATTGGCACTGATCCTGGTTTTCGGTATGGTTTTGGCACTTGGTGTGACAGCTCATGCTGAGAGCAAGGAAATCAACATTTTCATGTGGAGTGACTATATCTCCGATGATCTGATTGCAAATTTCGAGGATGAATACGGCGTCAGAGTGAATCTCAGCTACATGAACGACAACGCCGATTCCATCACCAAGCTAACAGCAGGCGCCGGAAGCGAGTATGACCTGATTATGACCTGCGATGCCTACATGGAATCCCTGATTGCCGGCGGATATCTGGAAGAACTCGATCTGAGCCAGGTTCCGAATTCCGTGAACATCAACAAGGCTTACTGGTCCGAACAGAATCAGGGGTACTGCGTGCCTTATCTGATGAATTACATTTACGTTGTTTATGACACCGAGCGCTGCCCGATCGAAATCACCTGCTATAACGATCTGATCAAGCCGGAAATGAAAGGCCAGATCGGCTCTGTCGACGGTGCCCGCAATCTCTTCCCGATCGCCCTGATCGCCCTCGGCTACGACCCGAACTCCCGTGATGAGAATGAAATCAAAGAAGCCTATGAATGGCTGGTAAAGTATAATGAGAATGTTGTTGCCTACGGTTCAACCGAGACCAACATTGTCAACGGTACCATTTCCTGCATGTTCACTTACGACGGCAACACTGCCGAAGCCATGGCTCAGATGGGCGAGAACAACACCCTCGTTGTTGCCCCGTTCACCGATGATCCCGTTCAGCTCGGTTTTGACCTGTACGTCATCCCGAAGGGTGCGCAGCACATGGATCTCGCCTATAAGTTCCTGAACTATATCTGCGATCCTGAAGTGATGGCTGCAAACCTGGTGGAAAATCCCTATTCCTGCCCGAACGATGCTGCAGTTGCGGCAGCCTCTGAAGAATATCGGAACGGCCCTGCATTTGACTTTGACTATAAGACCAATATCTTCTTCCAGGAAGATGTCGGCGATGCCATCACCATTTATGACCAGTACTATCAGATGCTGAAGGTTGGCTGATCGGCCTGAGGAGGAAACGGTTTGCTCAAGTTTGACAGGCAAAAACAGATAGAAAGTGTGCGCGGAGCGCTTGCTCTGCGCACACAGATTGAAAAAATCGTGGACGATGCCTGGCTCCGGGGCGTAAAAAACATCTGCTGGCTGGGCATCGGCGGAACCTGGGCCAGTGCCATGCAGGCGCACTTTCACATGAAAGAGCGCAGCGGTCTGGAAGTGTTCTTTACCAATGCTGCGGAATACTGCGCGACCGGTGACAGGCGAATCGGCACAGGGACATTTCTGATCTTTTCCTCGGTCAGCGGCACAACAAAAGAGATCGTGGAAGCCGTGCAAAAAGCGAAAATGAACGGAGCGGAAATCTTCGCTTTTATTGATAAACCCGAAACCGGTCTGGAGGCTTTTGCCGATCACTGCATCAATTATCCGGCAAATGAACAGTTGAAATTCTTCATGACGGCGGACCGTTTTCTGTTCCGTGAAGGCGTGATGCCGGAATATGAGGAAATGTATGCGCAGTATGACAACGCTCTCCCGGAAGGGCTTGCTTCTGTGGAAGAGGCTGCCGATGCTTTTGCCGAGGAATTTGCAAGAAAGCACGTTTCGGACGCTCTTCACTACTTCGTCGGTGCCGGCGCTCTCTACGGGGCAACGTATTCCTACGGCATGTGCTACTGGGAAGAGCAGCACTGGCACCGCACAAAGACGATCCACGCCTCTGAATTCTTCCACGGGATGTTTGAGATCGTCGGAGAAGATACGCCCGTCACGGTTTACATGGGAGAAGACTCTCAGCGCTGCCTTACGGAGCGGGTTGTAAACTTTCTGGAAAAAGTATGCAAAAACTATACCGTTATCGATGCAAAGGATTATAATATCCCCGGGATCGACGAGGAATATCGTAAAAACATCGGCCATCTGATCATGCACGCCGTGAATAACCGGATCGATGTGCATATGGAAGCCATTACCGGCCACGATATGACGATTCGGCGGTATTACAGAAAACTGGATTATTAAATCTCCAAAAAGGAACACAATACGGGGGAGGCGGATACTTGCCTCCCCTGCTTTTCCTTTGAGAAATACAGGATCGGAGCAGCTGCTTAATATGAAAATTGCATGTATTGGCGACAACTGTATCGATTATTATGATGCGACGGGTGAGGCATTTCCCGGCGGAAACCCGGTTAACGTGGCAGTATATCTGCGCCGCCTGGGGGTGGAATCTGCCTATTTCGGTGCAGTCGGGACGGATATTTACGGCCGGATGCTGCTGAACCGCCTGCAGGAAAAAGGGGTAGATATCAGCCATGTACAGATCCTCCCGGGGCAAAGCCCCCTTTGCCATGTTTCCATGGAAAACGGGAACCGGATCCTCGGGGATTACAGCGATGGGGTGATGGAGCATTTCCGCCTGCGGGAAGAAGACTTCTCCTTTTTACAGCAGTTTGACATGGCGGTCACCGGCCTGTGGGGGCGTGTGGAGGAACAGCTGTCTGAGGTGAAGAAGCTGGGAGTTCCTGTCGTTTTTGACGGGGCGGAAAGGCCGTTTGACCCTGCCGGTCTCATTGCGCTGCCCTGCACAGACATCGCATTCTTCTCCGATGACTCTCTGGGGGAAGAAGAGCTTCATTCCAAAATACAGTCTGTGGGTGCGTTGGGTCCGCAGATCGTGGTCGCCACGCGCGGTGCAAAGGGGAGCATGGCTTATGACGGAAAAACTTGGGTTGTTTGCCCGCCTGCCCCCTGCACGGTGGTAGATACCATGGGTGCGGGAGACAGTTACATTGCAGCCTTTCTCCGTTCCTGGCTGGAGAAAAAGCCGATCCGGGCCTGTATGCAGGCCGGGGCGGAAAATGCTGCCGTCACCATCGGCTATCCCGGCGCTTGGTAAGAAAAGGTCTCTCATCATTCATAATTCATCATTCATCATTCATCATTCATTCCTCTTCCACGGCTTTTCTCGTTCCGATGGACTTATACCTGAGATTGTCGAGCTCAATGGCTTCATCTCCGTAGGGCCAGCAGTCTTGAACGACCATGCAGTGAATTACCGCGAACTCGTCAAGAAAATTCCTCTCGACCGTCTCCTTGTCGAAACCGATGCCGTGGTAGGGGCGCGTGTCCCTACGCGCCCGCACATTCGCGACGTCCTTGTCAAGACGGCCGACATCCTCAATCTCTCCGCCGCGGAACTCGAGCGGATCACCGACGAAAACGCCGACCGATTCCTCGGTGCCGTGTGATATAATACACACCATGAACGGTGCAATATCTCCTTGCTGCCTTACAATTGCCGGAAGCGATTCCGGCGGAAACGCCGGCGTTCAGGCGGACCTTCGCGCTTTCCACGCCTATGGTCTCCACGGATGCACTGTTTTTGCGGCGCTCACGGCGCAGAACCCGCATGGCGTTTCTGCAATCCACGCCGTTCCTGCAGACTTTGTCGCCGCGCAGCTTGATGCGGTTCTTGGCGTCTACGAGATTCGCGCACTCAAGACGGGAATGCTCGCAGATCCTGCAGCAATCGAAGTAATTGCCGACCGTCTTGCCGCGCATCCGGAAATCGCAAAGGTGATAGACCCTGTGATGATTGCGACGAGCGGCGCGCGGCTTGTGTCCGACGCTGCGGTCACCGCTCTCACGAAGCGTCTTCTTCCGCTTGCCACGCTTGTCACGCCGAACTTGCCCGAGGCCGAGGCGCTTTGCGGAATTGTCGTTGACCCGTCTGAAAGTCGCGCGGCCGATTCGGCCCATGCGAGGGAGCTTGCCGCTCGGCTTCACGACAAGTTCGGTTGCGCTGTTCTCGTGAAGGGCGGTCATGGCTCTGGTGCGACGGCAGTTGACGTTCTTTTTGACGGAAAGTCGTTTGAGGAGTTTTCGATGCCGTGGGTCGCCAATCCCATTTCCACTCACGGCACCGGCTGTTCGCTTGCGGCGGCGCTTGCCGCCGAACTCGCGCTTGGCCGCGATCTTTCCTCGGCCGTTCGCGGCGCGAAGGCGTATGTGCATGACGCGATATCGCGGTCGTTTCTCGTTGGCGAGAACTGCGGAGTGCTGGGCTTCGCCCCGCGCGCATAGAAAGTATGGTATATTGCGATTGAATTTAAATCGCATAAAAGGGTATAATTCAAGCACCCAAGGGGGTTGTGCATCACAACACCAAGAGAGGCCATGCAATGAACAATCGCACGATTTCGATTCGAACACTCTCCATTTCGTTTCTTCTTGCATTTGCTTCGTTCGCGGTTGTGGCGGCAGGTCTATCCATCGGGACGGCAGCAGAA
>JAEEGH010018617.1_pt1 | contig 14654 bp, 11 predicted proteins | sample 9134181 | NCBI WGS metagenome assembly JAEEGH01 (sample SAMN16246544, study PRJNA631951) | gut metagenome | biome: gut microbiome; feature: rumen; material: DP-attached | host: Bos | place: Iran: Karaj | collected 2018-10 | reverse complement strand
CACCCCAACCCTCCCTGTTTAGGGAGGGAGCTTTGTTTCAGGTTTCTTTCATTCTTTCATTCATTTATTCTGAAAGCGATTCTTGATAGAATCGTTTACATGTATTCTTGTTCAAGCCAAGCGACTTTGTCGATTACTGAAAGCGTTTTCTGAAGAAAACGGTTACAAGGTTAAGGTTATCGTTAAGAAATTCTCTAGAAAATTTTTAGCTTCCGATGATAGTTTGCATCCCTTCCGATGATGTTTTGGAGAAAATTCTCTAGAGAATTTTAACTATCCATTCCTAAAGGAGCACATTATTTAAGATATCTGTTGTAGGGGTATTTGCTCCCTCCCTAAACAGGGAGGGCTGGGGTGGGTCTGAAGGGCTGGGGTGGGTCACCCCTGCCACCCTTATGACACCCTTGACACCCTTCTGAATAGGGTGCAAGCCCAGTGTTTATCGGCATTCTGCACCCTTACACCCTCAAATCAAAAATTTCCTATACAAAAAAGCTGCATCCCCTTTCAGGAATGCAGCCTTTCTATCGCTATCGTAAGGCCAAAGGCCTCATTTCAAACTTAATCCTCCTCTTCGGTATCTCCCCAGAGGTTAGGGGATGTAGGAGCAACCTCCTCTTCCACGAATTCGCCCTGCTCCTTGGCGGCCTCATCGTCAACAAATTGATTCGGAGAGCCAACAGGCAGTTCAAGCATCAGTGGCTCTTTCGGTTCCACAATTTGCATCTCCGGTACTTCATATTTCTTTTTCATCTTTCTCTCAATATACTTATTTATTTAACAACAAACTTTTTACCTTTCTTCACATATACACCTGGGCGCAGCATCTTTTCAGCAGCCTTGCCTTCAGCAACCTTTGTTCCGTTCAGATTATACACAGGCGTACTATCGTCCTCATCGACAACCTGATTGGAAAGTTCTATTCCATTTGTCTCTTGGTTTTCAGTATCGTCTTCAGGTTCACCGAAATAGAAGGTTGCGTTCTTGGCATGTTCTTCTACAACTGTTTGATCGGAAACACGTACATCCAGATAAGCCTTATTGGGAGTCATAGTAGATTTGGAATAAGGATGGAATCCCAATACTCTCTCTTTGTTGGCAGACAGAACATAAAATTTATCTTGGTTAGCTACTGTGCTACCATTTACAGAAATGTAGCCTTTCAGGAAATTTAAACCCGGGTTAACGGTCTCGAGTGGATAGTTATCTGTCAGTGGCAACAAACGGTTTGTGACGACATCCGTTGACTCGATATTATTCTGCACAGCAGGGCATTCCAGAATAACCGCAGTATTTGCAGCCACTTTACCGCCTTCTACCTTTGTAAACTTAACACGGTCAGTAATCTCTGTGAATTCTTCATTAAATATCAAATAATAAGCATTCACGCCGTCGAGCAATTGATATGGGAAGTCGGTGTACATAGTAGTATAATACTTGCCTTCTTTCGTGAACTTAGCCTTAGTATTGGCGCCAAACGCCCCTTCGGTAGTTGACTCGTCAAGCGAATAGAGCGACCATTTGGCTGCATCCTGTTCCTCCTCAGATATACCCTGAATGGTTTTCATAACGGCATAGTCTCCGCCTTCATCACAAAGATATGTGGGAAGAACTTGCGTTTGCTGTCCATAAGGGAATCCCGCATCGAATGATACCGTATAATTAGTATAAATGCGTACTGAAGAACCATCACCCTCCATAGTAAGCATATATTTACCTTCGGGTTTGGATGTATCTGCGCCCACCAGTTTTGAATAAGCTGTTCCATGTGCAGAGAAATCCACTCCCTTAGTAACGCCAGTACCTTGACCAAGACCTGAACGTAAGAACACCGTACTTGGATTACCTTGAGCATCAGTTGGATCTATCATTTTGAAGCTTTCATCAAATTTGAAGCCGTCTTTAACATCCGGATAGGTTCTTTTGTTGTATACAATATCACGAGTATGGTCAGAGGCCTTATCTTTATTGGGACCAGTACCAGTTCCATAAAAACTCAGAAACCTTCCCGTTTTGATATTTTTAAGACGGATATAAACCTTTTCGGCAGGTTCACTGAAATAAGCCCAATAAGTTCCTTCATTTTCCTCACTTACAGTCAATACCAAAGGATTATCGGTAATTAAATCACCTTGATTGTTTTTCTTCCATCCAAGAAACATTACGCCGTTAGAAATGTCCGGATTGGCGGTAAGTGTCACTGGTTCGGTATCAGTAATTTTGTTATCTGGATTACTGATACTGACCCCACCCAAGTTATCGTTAGCAGATCTAACTTTTATCAGACCAGTCTGAGCGGTGAAAATGGCATAGTAATTGAAGGTTGTAGGACTGCCACTGGATGTGCTGCGGAATTGTAAACCCTGAGCAGTATATGACGAACTTGTGCCGACAGTTTCATCATTAGCGTTTGCCCAGTGGTCGAAAATGAAACCTTCGTTAGCTTGAGCATAATAGTATAAAGTAACTTCACCATAACCTACCGTTCTTTGGCTACCAGTGATTCTGTGAGGTGGATCTTGATATTGTGGATCTGTTGTTGCCGAAGAACTAACATAAACTTTTCCACCTGCTGTAGGTTGAGTCGGGGAAACATACGCATTTGCAGCATAATAGAACGTCGACGTGGCCATGGCCGAAACCAACCCAGCACACAAAAGCAACAGAGTGCATAGCATCCTGTGCAGACTTTTTGTTTTTATAACCTTTTTCATAATCTATTTCTATTTTTATAAAAATTGCTTATACTTCTAATGAGAAAAGACCCCGTAATCAGCTGATGAGACCAGTCGAGAATGCCGATGAAAGGCGTTGACAGGATGAAGAGCACCAACACTATGCTATAGCCGAGCCAGCAATACGAAGCGAATTTCTTGTTTCGAATCAGCCAAAACAACAGCGGCAATGGCAGAAAGGCAACGAGATACCAATTCCATTGGGTGACAAACATCTCCGAGAAGAATGTTATGTAGAGCATCAATAGGCTCACCAATAGCTGAGCCGTGAAGAGCAGTATGTCGTAGACCTTTGCGAACTGATGCCAACGGAGCACCCATTCGGCAAGCGTGATGAGCAACGTCAGCAGTAGCAAACCTCCAAAAACGATATTCGGCGTTATCGGCGTTGCCTTGTCTTTGCCGCTGCTCTCTACCAACGTAGTTCCCGGGTCCGTTATCACGAAACGGCTTATTCCTGTAGAGTCGTTGGTGATAGTTGCCTTACGAAGCATCGGGACTATGGTTTCAGGCGTTAACCTAAACTCCTGTATGGAGCGTCGGTCGTAAGCCGTTCCGCCAAAGGTGATAAACAGGAACTCCGCCCAAGGCGAATGTCTAACGGCATGCCGGAATAGTTCGCCATCGTTAAGCGTCTGCGGATATTCCAACTTTCCCCATTCAAAATGCTCACCAATGAGACAGCGCTGCACGTTCAGGATGGAGGTTGTCAGGCAATTGGTAAAGAGCAAATTGAAATTGCGGTATGCTCCCGCCATCATCTCCTCGTCGAGCAGTCGCCACAGTTCTTGCTTTTCGTGATGAGTAAGATTCAACTTGTACTGCTTAAGCCCTCGTCCTGCCCGACGTGTATCCCTGATGAACGTATCTGTAGGCACAGCAATATATTTAGCCTTTGCCTTTCCTGCTATGCCCGTCATGAATGTGCCGAAGTTCGGGTCACTCTCAAACGTGAAGACGTAGTCGAGTCCAAATGATGGACACTCCATGCGGAGCGTGGCATGGCCGAAAACGGAATACAGGGCAACCAACGGTTCTGCTATCACCAAACTTGCCGTCACGAAGTTGCTGCTGTCGGGTAGCACCTTAATGGAGTCGTTAGGGGATGAATGCGCTCCATTCACCCATGCAGATAGCATGGCCAACACGGCCAACAATCTGAACATTATTATCCTTATCTTTACCCTTTTATGCATAAATGCGTTGCAAAATTAATTATAAACCAATCGTTTACAATCAAACGAAATAACTATTTTGCATATTTTAACTAAAAATTCTACTCTTAGGGCCATTCATAAATATATGAATTAGGGGAACTGAGGCAATTCATCGACTCGCTGTTTGGGCAAATTTCCTGACAAAACATTGTCTGGGGTTTCGCCCGTTCTAGAGATATGAAAACGGTACGAAGGGGTTTCGTTGGGGAAATCCTGACCGATGAAATGGGGAAAAATAGGCTTTTGGAGTTCAAATAATAGGTTTTTGAACTCGAAATAATAGGGAATTGAAGAGCAAATAAAGGGGATTTGGAGGGTAATTAGGCCCTAATTACAGCGGAAAAGCCTATTAATTGGAAATGATGCGGTTTGAATGGAATGATGAAAAAACGTGTGATTCTTTCAAACCTCTTATTATCAATGGGTTAGCAAAACGCCTCAAAAACGCGCTTTTTCGGAAAGAAATCCGCGTTGATGGATTTCGCGCGAATCTCAGAGCAGGAAAACTCACATTTTTCTTGACGTTTCGATACTTGCAACCGCAAGTGTAATGCAACCGCCTGGGCACAAAGATAATACCTCACCGCCCAATGAGTTTGGACGGAAAGGTAGTTCGGGCGAATTTGTAATTGCTTTACCCTTCGGACAGCGACCGTTGGTTCGACCGCATTGAGTATTAGGATTTTTGATCCGAGAAACACGCTATAATCGCATTTGGAAATGCTTATATTCACAGCAGTCGAATTGCAAATTCGACTGAACTGAGATTCGCAGGACTATCAACCACCCCTGGCCCCTCCTTTCTAAGGAGGGGGAATTTATGTTTCTTCGAGCCATGAAGTTAGACTACATTCGGGAAAAATCAAAATAAATTTTGTTTTTCCACTCATTTGTACTAACTTTGCAGCAAAATTATGAGCTTGGCAAAACCATTTGCCGCCTCTTTATAATAATCAAACTGACATAAGATGAAAAGAACTATTCCGTTCATCATGGCGTTGCTTGTCTGGGGAACAGACATCGCATCGGCAATCGGCGATTTCGAAATCAAGCCGCTGACGCTGACTTCGGCCGAATTGAAACCAGAACCGGTGTTTACAGACTTAGACTACGATTTCGGTGAAGAGCCGGCGGCAACTCCCCTCTTCTCGACCGAAACAAGTCCGAACTTCGCAGCCAATACGAACTTCTCGCCCGAGGTGCAGAAGTACCAGCTGACGTGGATGCGCACCAATCCGGGCGTGAAACCCTATAAGTTCATGGACGACCTGACGTTTGTGGGCGTGCCGCTCTTCGTGGCGGGCATCATCGCCAAGAGCGAAAAGAAATCGTTCCGCCAGAACACGCCGGACAACAAGCACACGCTGCTGACCGACTTTAAGACCGGTATCGACGACTATTCGCAGTTCTTCGGCCCCGTGGTGACCACCGGACTGAAGATTGCGGGCGTGGAAGGACGCTCCGACTGGGGGCGCTATCTGGCCTCCACGGCCATGTCGTATGGCATCATGGCCGCCTTCGTGAACGGCATTAAATATACGGCCAAGGAGATGCGCCCCGACGGATCCACTGCCAACTCCTGGCCCTCGGGCCACACGGCCACGGCCTTCGTGGGTGCCACGCTGCTGCACAAGGAGTATGGACTGACGCGCTCGCCCTGGTATTCGGTGGCAGGCTACACGGTGGCCACGGCCACGGGCGTGATGCGCGTGCTGAACAACCGCCACTGGGTGAGCGACGTGCTCTCTGGTGCGGGTATCGGTATCATGTCGACCGAGCTGGCCTACGCCTTCAGCGACCTGCTCTTCAAGGGCAAGGGCCTGCTGCGCGGCGACATTTCCGGCGATAAGAGCATCATCGAGAACCCCTCGTTCTTCTCGGTATCGATGGGTATCGGCATGGGATCAAGAGACATGAACTTCGACTTGCAGAAGTTTGAACTTGGTAATTTTGACGAAGACGGCAAAACCTTCAACCTAAAATTCGGTGCCTCAACGGCCGTGGGCGTGGAAGGTGCCTACTTCTTCAACAAGTATATCGGTGTGGGCGGACGCCTGCGCGTGAACAGTTCGCCTATCAAGGGATGGGACGGTATCACAGACTATGCCTGGAACGACATCTTCAACAATGTGTATGGAGAAGACTATGAAAGCGATGAATATATACAGCGCTTCGTTAACGGCCAGGGAGACCCCGGGGATCCCAACTACAGCCCCCCTCTCATGGAGAGTGCCAACCTAACCATCAAGAGTGACCACCTGACGGAATTCACCGCCGACCTGGGTGTGTATTTCAACATGCCGCTCTCGAAGCGCTTCGCCGTGGGTTCGAAACTGCTCGTGGGCCACAGCAGCATGCAGGAGATTGACCTGAACGCCACGGCCACCGGCGGAAAGCGCGATGTGGATATATCGGAAGAAAATCCATTTATAAATGCCGTCCTGCTGCCCGACACGTACACCAAGGAATGGGACTACTTCACCGTGGGTGGTAACAGCAGCATGAAGTTCGGCACGGGTCTTTCGCTGACCTATGCCTACAAGGAGAACTATGCCTGGCGCGTGTTCCTCGATTACGACTTCTCGCGCAAGACCTACACCATGACCTACAATCCCACAGGCTTCCTCATGGAATCCATCGGCTGGGGTGACTCCTTTGAGGATCTCGCCGAAACACAACAAGTGAAAAAGAACCGCCACACGTTTATCCTCGGCGGATCGTTCACCATATCGTTCTGATTTTTAACGGCATAACGATATAACGGTATAACGTCATAACGACATAACGGAAAAATGAAAACAATCAACCTTTCGGAGCAGAACTCCGTGCTGAGCCAATATATGGCTGAAATCAGGGACATCGAATATCAGAAGAACCGCTTGCTCTTCCGCAACAACATCCAGCGCATCGGCGAGATGATGGCCTTTGAGATTTCAAAGGCATTCACCTTCGAGCCCTCGTTTGTGGAGACTCCACTGGGAACGGCCAACCTGGCGCTGCCTAAAGATAAAGTGGTGGTGGCCACCGTGCTCAGGGCCGGACTGCCTTTCCACGAAGGATTCCTGCATGTGTTCGACCATGCCGAGAACGGATTCGTGAGCGCCTATCGCATGTACACCAATCGCGAGCATACGGAGGTGGGCATCCATACGGAATATATGGCTGCACCGTCAATTGAAGGCAAGACGCTCATCATAGCCGATCCCATGCTGGCTACTGGCGGAAGCATGGCCGCTGCCTACGAAGCCTTGCTGAAACATGGCACGCCGAAGGCCGTACATATCGCCTCGGTAATAGCCACGCCCGAAGGCATCGAAGTGGTGAAGAATGCCGTGAACCCCGAAAACACTACGCTATGGACTGCCGCCATCGACCCGGGTATGAACGAACATAAATATATCGTGCCAGGTTTCGGCGATGCAGGGGACCTGTGTTATGGGGAGAAGTTATAAATATAAAAAAGAAAACCACCCAAAAACCCTACGGACCCACCCCCGCCCTCCCTATGAGGGAGGGAGTTATTAGTAATTACGGAGAAATAAAAAAGCCACCCGAAAAGGTGGCTTTTATAATGATAGGATTTAACTCCCTGAAGCATATTACTCCCTCCCTATAGGGAGGGTGGGGGTGGGTCCTATTTTACCTCCCAAATATCATTGGTTTCCAGAAGCTCGGCGAAGTTATGATACTTCTTTTGAGCCTTCACTTCTTCTATCTGAGCCGTTACGCTGTCGTCGTAGGTGGGAGCATCCACATCGCGGATGATGCCGAGGGCGATGGGGAAGCCGTCGTTGTTTCCCATCAGGGCAAGCTTCAGCTGCAGGGTGTTGTCCTCGCAATGGGCATCATGAACCAGGATATCCTTCTCGGTGATGCCGTTCTCACCAATCTTCACAATTTTCAGACCGAAACCTTCCTGAACAAGACCGAACTCGTTGTTAGGACCGAAGATAAGGGGCTTGCCATGCTCTACGTAGATGGCGTTCTCCTTACGGGCATCGGGCTTATAGACAGCATCGTGACAGTGGTCGTTGAAGATGACACAGTTCTGCAGAATCTCGCATACGGCAGCGCCCTTGTGGTTGTAGGCTCCTTTCAGAATCTCGACCGTTCCCTTGGCATCAGTGGCCACGGCACGGGCAAAGAAATGACCACGGGCTCCGAAGCAGAGTTCGGCGGGACGGAAGGGATCTTCCACCGTTCCGTAAGGTGATGACTTGCTCACAAATCCACGGGGAGAAGTGGGGCTGTACTGTCCCTTGGTCAGACCATAGATGCGGTTATTGAGCAGGATCATATTGAGGTTGATATTACGACGGTTGGCATGGATGAAATGATTACCACCGATGGCCAGACCATCGCCGTCGCCGGAAACCTGCCATACGGTGAGGTTGGGGTTAGCCACCTTGGCACCGGTAGCAATCGCGGCTGCACGTCCGTGGATGGTGTTCATGCCGTAGGTAGCCATATAGTGAGGCAGACGGCTGGAACAGCCGATACCCGAAATCACTGCAACATCTTTGGGGGCTACGCCAATCTCGGCCATAGCCTTATGGAGCGATGCCAGGAAGAAATGGTCACCGCAACCCGGACACCAGCGAGGCTGTCCTTTCTTGAAATCATTTGCTGTATAGGTCATAACACAATATTTTATTTAAACAACGAATTAATCGAATTAAACGAATTTTCTCAACCTTAAATTAGGCGGCAAATCTATTTATCGTATTTTTACTTCTTATTGTAACGGAAGTTTGGAAGACGGACTTGCTGTAAGGAAGTTTCTCCGAAATTTATGAGGAGGGCCAGCCTGAAGTTGCAGATTCTTGCATAATTGATGGCTTGCGCCTTGTGAATTTCCTCAAGTTCCTTTACCGCTTTCAGTTCTACAATGATTTTATCGTAGCAGACGAAGTCTGGTCTGAAAGTCGACCTTAGGATTTCTCCCTTGTATTCGACATGAAGCTCGGGTTCTCTTGCGTATGGAATCTGCTGAAGTTTGAGTTCTGCTTCAAAGGCATCTTGGTAAACATTCTCTGTGAATCCTGCTCCCAATGTATTATGGACGGCCAAGGCTGCTCCAATAATACGATGCGATTCCAGCGCAAAAATAACCTCACTCATCCGAATTCGTCAAATTCGTTAAATTCGCTGTTCTTATTATTTTATTTCTTGTTAATTATCTCTTCGAAGTTTGCTACTAGAGAGGATGTGGTGAAAGGCTGACCTTTTACTTCGTTGAACTGGAAGGGAACGAAGTTGTCGACCTTCATGCGCAGATAGGCAGCAAGCTGGCCCATGTTCTGCTCGGCAACCACCACCTTATTATATTTAGAGAGCACCTCGGCGGTGTTCTTTGGCAGCGGGTTGATGTACTTGAAGTGAGTCTGAGCCACCTTGTAGCCCTTGGCACGGAGTTCATCCATAGCAGAACGCAGATGACCATAGGTGGAACCGAAGCCCACAATGAGCAGGTCGGCATCCTCCACATCACCGTCAACCTCCAGATTGGGCACCTCAATGTTGGCAATCTTCTGCTGACGCAGACGAGTCATCAGGTCGTGGTTCTCAGGATTGGTAGAGATGGCACCGGTGTCGGAATCCTTCTCCAGTCCGCCGAGGATATGCTCGAAGCCCTCGCGACCAGGCACTGCCCAGTAGCGGGTGCCGTTCTCAGCACGCATATAAGGTGTCCACTTGCCCTTCAGTTCCTCGGGAACATACGGAGGATTGATGGCTGGCATCTTGGCAAGGTCGGGGAGTTTGAAAGCGCCCGAACCGTTTGCACAGTAGGCATCGGTGAGCAGAATAACAGGAGTCATGTGCTCCAAAGCTATCTTACAGGCCATATAGGCTGCATCAAAGCAATCGGTAGGACTGGTGGCAGCCATCACCGGCATAGGACTCTCACCGTTACGGCCGAAGAGTGCCTGCAGGAGGTCGGTCTGTTCCGACTTTGTAGGAAGACCTGTAGCAGGACCGCCACGCTGTACATCGAGCACCACCAACGGCAACTCCATAATTACGGCCAAGTTCATGGCCTCACTCTTCAGACAAATGCCGGGACCAGAGGTGGATGTCACGCCTAAAGCACCGGCGAAAGCAGCACCAAGGGCAGAAGCACAACCCGAGATTTCATCTTCACACTGCACCGTTGTCACGCCCAGCGACTTGTGCTTCGACAGTTCGTGGAGCACGTCGGTGGCAGGAGTGATGGGGTAAGAACCCAGATAAAGTTTCAGACCGGCCTTCTCGGCAGCGGCAATGAAACCGTAGGCCGTGGCCTTGTTACCCGTGATATCCATATAACGGCCAGGCTCCTTCTCCTTCGACTCAATGCGATACACGTTCATAGCCGAAGAGTGGGTGTTGTGACCGTAGTCGTAGCCAGCCTGAATCACCTTGATGTTAGCCTCAGCGATGGCGGGCTTCTTGGCAAATTTTTCCTTGAGGAAGTTGAACACCAGGTTCAGGTCGCGGTCGAAGAGCCAGCAAACCAGTCCCAGTGCAAACATATTGCGGCATTTCAGGATGGCCTTGTTATCCATTCCCGAGTCTGCCAGGGCGTCTTTCACCATCTGTGTGATGGGGCACTGGATGACGCGGTCGGGGTCAACGCCCATCTCACCGAGATAGTCTTCCGTCTGGAAGGCAGCCTTCTTCAGGTCGTTGGGACCGAAAGAATCGGTGTCGATGATAATGGTGGCCTGTGGCTTGGCATACTTCAGCTGCGTCTTCAGCGCAGCAGCGTTCATTGCCACCAGCACGTCAGCCTTGTCGCCCGGCGTATAAACCTTTCCGGCACCGATGTGCACCTGGAAGCCGGAGACACCCGTCAGCGAGCCCTGCGGGGCGCGGATGTCGGCGGGATAGTCTGGGAATGTTGAGATACCGTTACCTACGGTAGCAGAGACCGTAGAAAAGATGTTTCCGGCCAACTGCATACCGTCGCCGGAATCACCCGAGAAGCGGACCACCACCTGGTCCAGTTCCTGAATGTCCAATTTTTCTGCCATATCGTCTTGTTCTGTTAAATAAGTTCTTTGTCCAACACAAAACAGCAAAGCGCAAAGTTCCATTTTGCGGCCTTGCGTTTCCATAGTTGATTAAACGGCTGCAAAGTTCGTAATAATTATTGATAAAACAAAATGTTTTTGCATAAATCTCCAAGAATTCATGCAAAAACATTCACGAATGGATAAAAATTCAATTATCAGTCCCTCGCCTGTTCTCTTTTCCTGTCTCCCCAAAGGGAAGACCTACTGAGAACTGTTCCCTTCTCCCCTCCCCTTGGGAGGGGTTGGGGATGGGCTTCCTGTTATCAGCGGTAAGCCTTGCGATTGAGCTTACCGTTATAAGTACGGTTTACTTTATCTACTTGCTCGTAGAGCAAAGGAATCTTGTAGGGTTCCAGGCGCGTCTTCAGATAGCGGGCGATGACGCGCTTGTCGAATTCTTCACCAGGGGCCATGACGACAAGCAACTTCAGGGCACGTCCCACAATGGGATGGGCGGCGGAAATGCAGATGCAGTCGGCTATGCAGGGCATCGACATGGCAGCATCCTCCACTTCGGCAGGGGCCACCTTGAAACCGCCCACATTGATGACATCGTCGGCGCGTCCGGAAAGGTGCAGTCTGCCTTCTTCGTCGATGATGCCGCAGTCGGAAGTGAAGAGGGTCGGTTGCTGGGTGTTGGATGTTGGGTGTTGGTGATTACCTATATCTGAATCACGCAGCACGGTGGCAGTCAGTTCGGGGTCGCCCACGTAACCGGTCATCAGCGTGGGTCCCTGACAGGCTATCGTGCCTTCTTCGGTGATGAAAAGTCGGGAATGCTTCATCGGACGACCGAGACAGCCGGCCTGCGGATGGCCATCATTGAAATTATAGGTGCTGATGATGCCTGTTTCGGTGGAAGCGTAAGTATTGTAAAGACGCGTGCGGGGCAACAGGCGGCAGAGCATTTCCATGTCGGACTGGGAAATGGCGGCGGCACCCGTTTCCATGAATTCCATTTTATCGGCCAGCGCTGCCATGCGGTCAGGACTGAACTGCAGGAGGATGCGGATACTGGCAGGAACAAGGAAGGTGGCCATTCGGGGCGACGGATAGTCGAAGGCGCGGTAGAACCTGTCGATGTCCTTCAGTCCGTCGACAATGATGAGCGTGGCACCAACCAGCACGACGGGCCATATCTTCGACAGACTGCCGATATGGTTGAGCGGACCGCTGACCACAAAGGCCTGTTCATGGCTGAAGCCCTGTCCGTCGATAAGGTTCTCGGCATCGGCTATGATGGTGCGGTGGCTGACGATGGTTCCCTTGGAACGGCCAGTGGTGCCGGTAGTATAGAGTATGTCGGCAGAGCCTTCGGGAACGGTGTGGCGGCACAACTCGGCAGAAATGGCACGAAATGAATCTTCGGGCATGCTTTGCTCCAAAGGAACGGCCACGCAGCCCCGGCGATGCAGGGCGAAATAATCCACCAGATAGCCGATGTTGGACGGAGCCCGCAGACAGACAATCTGTCCGCGACGAAGGTCTTTGTATTCGGCCGTCCTGGCCTCTACTCTTTCGTGCAGTTCGCGGTATGTGCAGCGTTCATCGCCACACACAACGGCAGTCTTTTCCGGATACAGCTGCGCATTGCGCTCAAGATAGTCTTCCAGCGTCATAACCTATTTCTCAGCAAGTTTCTGCTCTACAAGCGCCACGATGCTGTCGAGCGTCTTCAGGTTCTTCGGCGTGGCGTCAATAGCTTCCAACGAGATATCGTAATAGTCGGAGAGCGTCATCAGTATGGTGGTGACACCCAGCGAATCGAGTTCGCTGAAAAGGAAATCGGAATCGAAATCCACCATGGGGAGGGCATCTTCAAGCAATGCCTTAATCGTTTCTCTCATTTTGTTTCTCTATCGTTAATTTGTTTTTTACAGGGTTAGAATAAATAGCGAGCAGAATATCTTTCAGGATATTAGCATCGCCATCGTATTTTTCCAGTTTATCAAGATGCTTTTCAAAAGCTTTCTTCTCTTCAGGCGTATACTTAGCAACAAACCGCTGCTGACCATAGTTCATGTCATAGGCGATATAATTGTTGGGCCATAGTTTATAGGAACTCAGTATCCGATTGTCTATCAGCCGGGCCACATTCCTGTGGTACTCGTTGTTCGTGCAGTCGTCGAACTGCAGCAATTCCTCCTTGGTAATCATCGGACAGACCTGGAAATGCACACGGCCCTTATACTGAAGGATGCCCGTCAGGATGCTGTTCAGGTCCTCGCCCGGTTTCTTGATATACTTAACGTTCTTACTCTCATACAGTTCGATAGCCTTCAGGATATCACACGACTCCCACTCGTACGACACTGATATGGGCACGATATTCAACTCGTTCAGAGCCTCGATTTTGTTTTCCGACTTGCTCATGCAGAACATCTTTATGATACCCTGGTCGGTCTGGTCGTTGCCGTCTTTTGTCCTGCCGTTGCGCTGTGCAATCCATACTGACTCCTTTTCATCCACTATGACGCTGCGGATATACTGCGACAGATGGAGAGAGCCCTTATAGAAATCCTTGGCATTGCCCCCGGGGCGCTCCACCTTGAACATTTTGTTCGACTTGCCGATATCGATGACCAGGGGATTCATCATCAGGTTTGCACCAAACGTTATCTGTGATGTCTCTAAACCCTTACCCACCAGCACGTTCTGGAGAAGCGAGGCATCGAGCATGATGTCGCGGTGATTGCTTACAAACAGATAAGACTTGTCTTTCTCGAGCTGTTCCAATCCCCCAAAAGTAAACTCAGATATACTTTGATTGATGACTTGCCTGTTGACATGATACATGACACCCATCTGGAAATCCTTGATGGTCTTAAAACTACAAAGCATCTGCTTAATCTCATCAGTCGACATGTCAGGGAAGACATAGGAAACCAAGATGGGCAACATGGAACTATCAGCGATGCGTTGCATGGCAGCTGGAATTTCCTGATCGGTGTATGGACGGATATCGTCAAAATCTGTATTCATTATATGTTTTTTAAAACGAGTTACACTAAAATAGTGGAAAGGCTGATGACGCTGCCACTGCCAGCTTCTTCGACAGCCGCCGCATGGTCTTTACAATAATGGACATGCAGGTTCCGGGGCATAGGATCACAACTCGAGGCCAAAGCCACATCGTCCTCATCATAGGCATACGAATTGACTTTCGTTTCGGGATGTACAAGTGCATAAAGCAAGGAGAACTGACCGTGACCGGCATCTATGATGTTCACCTCAGCGGGCGCATCGCTGACGTCAATCCATTTACTGAAATCATCATGGCGTTTCAGCAGGCGTCTTGTCTCTTTTTCCAGTCCTATACCTTTATATATATATTTATAGATGATATAGTGATGTAAGTAATGGGTGTTCTCGATGGTGCGACTCCATTCTGCGAGATGCTGCTGATAGTCAAGCACTCCTTCCTTCTGAAGTTCTGTTGCCGGAATCCGTTTACCAATCGCAACATCCACCTGTCCGCGTGCCAAAACGCCGCTCTCATCGGGCATCACATCATCGGTGCCGTGAATATACAAGGGGAGTATGTCGGCATCAAATTTCCTTGCCAGATTAAAAGCATCATCAGAAACAACAACACTGTAACCTTCTTTCACAGCCTTGGCCACCTCTTCATCAACAGCGTGGTTACC
>JAEEGH010018615.1_pt1 | contig 14656 bp, 7 predicted proteins | sample 9134181 | NCBI WGS metagenome assembly JAEEGH01 (sample SAMN16246544, study PRJNA631951) | gut metagenome | biome: gut microbiome; feature: rumen; material: DP-attached | host: Bos | place: Iran: Karaj | collected 2018-10 | reverse complement strand
CATCAACATCCCTGTCATGGCCAATTTCTATGTCGCTAAGGGTTTTGCCCTGAAGGTTGGTTTACAGCCTGGTTTCCTGGTAAATGCAAAGCAGGGTGGTATTGACTACAAGGACGACTGCAAGTCCTTCAATTTAGCAATTCCCGTCGGCCTTTCTTATGAGTTCAAAAACGGCATCACCCTTGACCTCCGCGGAGGCTACTCGCTGACCAGAGTTGACAAGAATGGTGGCAGCAATTATAAGAACTACTGCGATGGCGGTTCTCTGACCATCGGTTACAAGTTCTCTGTGAAGTAAAATAAACAGTATAATGGCGATCTCGAAGATTGTAGGCGGGAAGTAAGCAAACAGCTCTTGGGAAGTAAGCAATCAATCCTTGGGAAGTAAGCGAACAGCTTACTTCCTTTAAGTTTGTAGCCAGCGGAAAGCATGGCAAGTGTGACAATCTGGGGAATTATACGTCCTTATATTAAAAAATAATGTATGAAGAAGAGTGTACATAGCTTTTGGTTGCTGGTAATCGGCAGTATGTGGCTGTTGACGGCTTGTTCGATAGAAGACAATCCGATAGCTGACCCTGTCTATTCTGTTGAGGAAGCGTTCTATGCGGAGCGTTTGGTACCCGTTGTTGACCCGCATGGCACTGCGCAGGGTACGGTAAGGCTGCGTTTCTACGACGATATGCCTAACGTGGCATACGTCAGCATCAGCGAGTTTCAGCGCATCATGTATCCTGGTACGACGGTGCAGGTGGTGAAGACGGGTACGAGCCAGTATGCGCTGACCAGTCCGTGTGGAACGGCAATAGTGGACACGCAGAATGACACCTTCGAAAGTGATGACTACGAGGCTTTTACGAACATGATGGGAATGGTGCAGCCAGGTATGCCAAACACGATGTACGATGCCCTACCCATGATACGTTGGAAGTCATTGGAGGTTGTGCCTAAGCAGGTGCACGTCGTACTGGACTATGGGAAATACGGCATTGACCTGAGGGCCGATAACGAAGGAGTCTATTTCCCGTTCGCTACCGTCAGCGACCTATATGTCGATGGTTACATGCACATGGCTGACTTCAACGGCGAAACGGTGATGGTGGCTCCCAACGGTGCCTACAGTCTGAATGACGGCTACCCTGACTTTTTCATCGCACCTATTCTCAAAGAGACACGTACGGCAGATATGGTTGAATACAGCTATAAGAACCTCAGCTTCACCATGACCAACTTCTTCGGCTATCCAGGACGTACGCTGCTGGAGAACAAGGGCTTGCGTGAGAAAGGCATGGATATAGCGTTGCAGGACTACGGCAAGGCTGGACAGATGACACGCGAGTTGCTGCAGTCGGAGAATATGTACGACTATATCGCCGGTACTGCTACGTTGGGCTGTCTGCTCAACGATGGCGGACATACCTATACGGACGTGACGACGATTAGTAAGATAGATAGGAAATCGGAGTTCTGGAGCACCCTGAGCAATGTCAAGACTGCCAAATTGGAAGAGTTTTACGCTTATTGTCCTGAATATGCTGACGTCAAGAAAGTGTTAGACGACAGAAGAGCGATTTTTCCCGTTCTGAACGAGGCACGTAAGGCAAAGATGGGCGACAGCGTTAAATACTATAAAGAAGGCTCGACGGTCTACTGTTGGTTCGACAGTTTTTTGTGCGACGACTCGGGCTGGCAAAAGTTCTACAAAGGTGAAGGTCCCAAGCCTACCATCAAAGACTATCCCAACGACTGGCTGATAGCATTGGTTGACGCATTGGAGAAAGCTGAGAACGACCCCGAGGTGAAGAATTTCGTGCTCGACATATCGACAAACGGAGGCGGTTCGACAGATGTAGTGGCATTCGTTACCTCCATCTTCTGCAATAAGGCCGATATTCTCTATGAGAACTCGCTGACAGGCCAGCGTATGAAGTGCTCGTACGACGTAGATCGCAACCTGGACGGCAAGTTTGATGCTCAGGATGCTGAGGTAAAGTATCACCTGAACTTTGCCGTGTTAACATCTTCGTACAGCTACTCGTGCGCTAATATTCTGCCTGCCCTGCTGAAGGACTACGGCATACCCATTATCGGCAAGCGGTCAGGCGGCGGCTCGTGCTGCGTGCTCTTCAACCCCTCGGCTGAAGGTTTCGGCTATCGCTACTCGACCCACAGGGGCCGTTCTATTAATGCGAAGGGCGTGAACATCGACTCAGGTATTGAGCCTGATTACGAACTGGACATCAGCGAATTCTTCGATGTGCAGAAGGTTGGGCAACTCGTAGAAAACTATTATCAAAAGTAAAAAGGTAAAAAAGTAAATAAACAAACTAAAACATTTCAAAAAAAAACGTATGAAAACAAGCTATCCAAAGATTGGTATCCGTCCGACGATTGACGGTCGTCAGGGCGGTATTCGCGAAGGTCTGGAAGAGAAGACCATGAATCTGGCTAAAGCCGTAAAAGCGCTCATTGAACAGAATCTGAAGAATGGTGACGGCAGTCCTGTAGAATGCGTTATCAGCCATACGACGATTGGTCGTGTGGGTGAGAGTGCCGCTTGTGCCGAACAATTCGAGCGTGAAGGCGTTGGCTCTACCATTACCGTCACCTCCTGCTGGTGCTACGGCTCAGAGACAATGGACATGAATCCTTATTATCCCAAGGCTGTCTGGGGCTTTAACGGTACGGAGCGTCCAGGAGCTGTTTACTTGGCTGCCGTTCTTGCTGCTCACGCCCAGAAGGGGCTACCCGCCTACGGCATCTATGGTCACGATGTGCAGGACCTCGATGATAATACCATTCCTGAGGATGTGGCCGAGAAGATTTTGCGCTTTGCCCGTGCCGCCCAGGCTGTGGCTACGATGAAGGGTAAAAGTTACCTGTCATTAGGCAACACCTGTATGGGTATTGCTGGCTCTATTGTCAATGCCGACTTCCTACAACAGTACCTTGGTATGCGTACAGAGTATGTGTCACTGGTAGAAATTCTGCGTCGCGTCGATTTCGGCATCTACGACAAGGAGGAGTTCGCAAAGGCAATGGCTTGGGTAGAAAAGTACTGCAAACCTCAGGAGGGTCACGACTATAACGAGGACCGCCCACTTTTCCCTGGTGTACCTATGACCACCTTCAATGGTAAAGGCAAGGGTAAGAACCGCCAGGAGAAGGACGAGGACTGGGAGTTTACCGTGAAGTGTATGATGATTATCCGTGACCTGATGCAAGGCAGCGAGAAACTGGGCGGAATGGGCTACAAGGAAGAAGCCATCGGACATAACGCTATTGTCGCTGGTGTGCAGGGACAGCGCCAGTGGACGGACTACAAGCCCAACTTCGACTTCCCTGAGTCAATGATGTGTACAAGCTTCGACTGGAACGGACCTCGTGAGGCTTATACGTTGGCTACTGAAAACGACTTCCTAAATGGTATGTCGATGCTCTTCGGCCATCTGTTGACCAATCGTGGCGTGATGTTCTCAGATATCCGTACCTATTGGAGTCCAGAAGCTGTGAAACGCGTAACTGGTACTGACTTGAGTGGCGCTGCCGCTGGTGGTTTCATCCACCTCATCAACAGCGGAGCCACAACCCTCGATGCTACAGGCGCCATGAGCGACAAGGACGGCAAGCCCACCATCAAGCCCTTCTGGGAAATGAACAACGACGACGTAGAGGCTTGTCTGAAGGCAACCTCTTGGATGCCTGCCGACCGCGACTACTTCCGCGGTGGCGGCTATAGCTCACACTTCGTCACAAAAGGCGGTATGCCTATGACGATGCTACGTCTGAACCTTGTGGCAGGCTTAGGCCCTGTATTACAACTCGCTGAAGGCTGGACAGTGGAGCTCGACCCCAAGACCCACGACATTCTTGACAAGCGTACCGACCCCACTTGGCCAACGACCTGGTTTGCCCCACGTCTCGACCCAACGAAAGACGCCTTCAAAGATGTCTATAGCGTCATGAACAACTGGGGTGCCAATCACGGTGCCATCTGCTACGGACACGTGGGTGCTGATCTGATTACCCTTTGCGCTATGCTGCGCATCCCTGTCTGTATGCATAATATCGCCGATAAGGACATCTTCCGTCCTTCGTGCTGGAACGCATTCGGTATGGACAAAGAAGGCGCCGACTATCGTGCCTGCGCCAACTTTGGTCCTATCTACAAATAAGGGTATTCACTTTTACCTTAGAAGGAGAAGTCTATCGACTTCAAGTCCTCATCCCTTGACGACGTGCCGTAGAGTATCTGGTATTTGCCAGGCTTTACGGCAAGTTCGTCTATCATCTCGTCGTAGTATTCAAAGGCTTCGCTGTCGAGGGTAATGACGGCGTTCTTGGTCTCACCAGCCTTTAACGTCAGTTTCTGGAATCCCTTCAGAGCCTTGATGGGTGCACCAGCATCATTCAGTCGCTTCACATACACCTGAACAGTTTCCGTTCCCTCGCGTTTACCCGTATTCTTCACAGGAACCGTCAGCGTCACCTTAGGACGTACACTCTTGGCTTTCTGCTTGGGGCTCGTCATCTTCGCCTTGCCCACGCTGAACGTCGTATAGCTCAGTCCATAGCCGAAGGCATACTGGGGCAGACCCGTAAAGTAGCGATAGGTGCGGTTCTTCATCGAGTAGTCGAGGAAATCGGGCAGGTCGTCGTTCGAGCGATAGAACGTTACAGGGAGTTTTCCGCCAGGATTATAATCGCCAAACAGCACCTCAGCCAATGCCTTGGCACCGCCCTGACCAGGATACCACGCCTGCAGCAATGCGTCGTAGCGTCCATCCACACTTCCAAAGGCGATAGCCGAACCAGAGCAGTTGACAAACACTACAGGACGACCCGTCTGGTGCATCGCTGTCACCAGCATCTGCTGCACCTTCGGCAGTTCAATATCCTGTTTGTCACCACCCTCGCCTTCCATACGTGCTGAGATGCCACCAATGATGATGATGGCGTCGGCCTGTTTCACCTCATTGGCGAGGTTTGTGAAGTCCACGAGCTTGCGTTCACAAATGTCACCACGCAACATAGCAAACTGTCCGTTGCCGTGCTTGTATTCTATCGTGACATCGTAGGTCTTGCCAGCCTCAACGGGGAACGACTTATACTCTACACGACGTCCGAAGCCGAAGCCACGACGGCGACCACCGCCCTTATTCTCTTCGACAATCTCGCCATTCACCTTCAAGACGTAGCCATTATCTGTCGAGAGCGTATATTTCATCTCACCTGTGAAGGTCGATGTGTACTGACCACTGACGCGAACGCTGAGTTCTTCCTTGCTGACACCCTGAGCAAAGCCCCAGGCACCAAAGGTAGAGAAGTTCAGCTCTTTGTGGTATTCCGTCTTGGCTGGGTCACCAGCTAATTCCTTATTATTATAAAAGTCCACCTTCACGCCCTTGCCGTCGTTGAAGTCCTGCAAGTGGTGAATAGTAGAATATTCGTCGTTCAATTCGCAAGCCTTCTGATAGATAATCTTGGCACCAGGGACGGCAGCCTTGATGCCTTCAAGCAAAGAGTGCTGATGTTCCTTAGTGGGTGTACCACCATAGTTACCATTCAGCAGTTCCACATCGTCAGCATTAGGACCAACGATGGCCAGCGTCTTGATGTCCTTGGAAAGTGGCAGGATGCCTTTATTTTCCAACAGCACCATTGACTCACGAGCAGCTTGGGTGGCAAGAGCATCATGTTTCTCACAGGAGATTGTTGAAGACGGAATCTTCGACCACGGGAGGCTCTCAGCTGGGTCGAACATACCCAGTTCGAAGCGTCCCATCAGCGTCTTGCGCAGATGCTGGTCGAGGTCACTCTCCTTAATCAATCCTTTCTTCAGACCATCCGTCAGATTCATCATCACCTTACCACACTCGAGGTCTGTACCGTTCAGTACGGCGTCAACGGTAGCCGACAAGGGGTCTTTGTGGGTCTCGTGCTGACCTTTGTTATAGAAGTTGTTGATAGCGTCGCAGTCAGTCACCACCAGTGCGTCGTAACCCCACTTGTTGCGCAGAATGTCTATCAACAGACGGTCGGACGAGCAGCAGGGCTTACCCTCGAAACGCTGATAGGCACACATCACCTCGCGGACGTCACCCTTCTTGACCAATGCCTTGAAGGCTGGCAGATAGGTTTCCCACAGGTCACGGTTCGTAGGCTCGACGTTCATCGAATGGCGCAAAGGCTCAGGACCGCTGTGTACAGCGTAGTGCTTGGCACAGGCGTGGGTCTTGTAGTACTTCTTGCCATTGAGCGTGATGGGTTCCTGCATACCCAAGACGGTCTGGACACCCAAGACAGCATTCAGATAAGGATCCTCGCCACACGTTTCCTGACCACGACCCCAACGCGGATCGCGGAAGATGTTGACGTTAGGACACCAGAACGTCAGCTCAGGATTGCCTGGATAGTAGGTTACTCCCATGGGTACATTGTACAACTTCGAGTCGTTGTGGTCAGTACGGTTCCAGTTGGCTCGCGCCTCGTCAGACACCTGCGAGAAGACGTCGAAGACCAATTGCGCATTGAAGGCAGCAGCCATACCAATGGGTTGGGGATAGACCGTATAGCCGCCCTGACGTACACCGTGACAAGCCTCGCTCCACCAGTTGTAGCTGGGAATGCCCAAGCGGTCTATCGAAATAGACTTGTTCATCATCAACCCCACCTTCTCTTCTGGGGTCAACATACCCAGCAGGTTCTCCATGCGTTCCGTCATCGGAAGCTGGGTGTTCTGCCACTTGTAATTAGTTTGCGCATTGGCGCTCAACATGCTCATAACGAGAGCAATGAATGTGATAAAGTTTCGTTTCATTGTTGTTGGTTTAGGATTTATGGGGGCAAAGGTACGAAAAAAAACATGAATTACCATGAATTGAGCATGAATTTTTCAGAAACGAAGGACTGACGACAAAACGAAACGTCATGAGTCTTAATAATGTATGAAGAAGTTGATGTTTTTCCTATGCGCCTTCCTGCCGATAGTGGCTGGTGCACAGACATTTGAGACGCGATACGAACGCCCGGTTAGCGACCTGATGAAGGACGTTGCCAAGCGTTTTGGTGTGAAGTTCAAGTTCGACAGCAACGTCGACACGGTGGGCAAGCGTCTAACGTATGCCGACTTCCGCGTGCGTCCGTATTCGCTGGAGATGACGCTCGACAACATCTGCAAGCACTACGACTGGAACTGGTGGAAGCAGAGTGGCAACACGTATAAAATCAAGCTCTACGAATATCCGCGTCGGCATGAGCAGGAGGGCAAGATGATGCTCGACTGGCTGTCGTCGAAATATCATAATAAGGAACAATGGGAGGCCCGTCGCGACTCGCTTCGTCGTGAGGTTCGCCAGCGTTTGGAGCTCGACGCCTTCCTGGATTCGTGCGTTATGAAAACCGCTGGAAAACCAGCGGGCACAAAGGAACGCCCCGTCATCCTGTCGAAGGTCCGCAAGCACGATGGCTACACCACCCAGAACATCTGCATCGAACTGACGCCAGGCCAGCACCTCTTTGGCACCATCTATGCCTCGCTCAAGAAGGGCAAACACGCTCTTATCGTTTGTCCAGACGGCCATTGGCCTTATCGTTATCGCAAGGACGAACAACAACGCTTAGGCACCTTGGCTCGTATGGGTGCCGTCTGTGTCGACTTCGACCTCTATGGTTGGGGCGAAAGTGAGAAGGAGGTAGGTGAGGCAGCGCATCACACCAGTCGTGCCCACGTCTATCAGGCCGCTTGTGGCTATATCCTGCTCGACTGGATGCTCAAAAACCGTAAGGATATCGACCCTGAGCGCGTTGGCGTGATGGGCGGCTCAGGTGGCGGTACGCATACCGTCCTGCTGTCACTATTAGACGAGCGCGTCACAGCCTCAGCGCCTGTCGTTCATCTGGCCTCGCACTTCGATGGCGGTTGTCCCTGCGAGAGCGGTAAACCCGTTCAGCTCGCCGCTGGAGGCACCTGTGAACCTGAACTTGCTGCCGTCATGGCTCCCAAGCCCATGCTCATCGTCAGCGACGGTGGTGACTGGACCAGCTCCGTTCCAACCCTTGAATTCCCTTATCTGCAACGCATCTATGGTTTCTACGATGCTAAGGACAAGGTGCGCAACGTCCACCTGCCCAACGAACGTCACGACTTCAAGGAGAACAAGCGTCAGGCCGTCTACGACTTCTTCATCGACGTCTTTGGCCTCGACCGCTCCATGCTCGACGAGAGCAAAGTCACTATCGAGCCAGACGAAGCCCTCAAGTCGTTGTATAGATAATGAAGCGAGTTTGTAGGATTACTTGGGTTATCGTTTGGATTGTAGCTGTGCTGCTTGTCGTCTTGACTGGCGCCAGTTTCTATATGCTTGACTATTCGCTCAGTCCTGACCCTACACGGGAGAATACGGATTCGTGCTATCGGCAGCTCTATGAGGACTATCCTGAGACTGTGGAGTGGATAGACAGTCTGCGACGAAAGGATGCCCTGCGCGATACATTCCTAACGATGGCAAGCGGAGAGCGCCATCATGCCTATTATGTTAATAAAGGTAGCCAGAGAACGGCATTTGTCATTCACGGCTGGCGCGACCAAGCTATCAAGTTCTTCTGTCTGGGACGGATGTACGAACGCGAATTGGGTTACAACATCGTGATGCCCGACTTGCACGCCAGCGGAAAGAGTGAGGGCGAGGCCATCGGCATGGGCTGGAATGACAGGCTGGACGTGATGCAATGGATACAGACCTTCCAGACTGATACAATGGTGGTACATGGCGTTTCAATGGGAGCTGCCACAACCATGATGCTGTCGTCAATGCAGATGCCGAAAGGTATCAAAGACATCCGATTCATCGAAGACTGCGGCTATACCAGCGTATGGGACGAGTTTGCCGAACAGTTAAAAGAGCAGTTCGGATTGCCTGCTTTTCCCTTGCTATATACCTCGAGTCTGCTCTGCCGACTGCGTTATGGCTGGAGCTTCGGCGAGGCATCGGCAATGAACGAGGTAGCCAAATGCCCCTACCCGATGCTGTTTATTCATGGTGACAAGGACACCTTCGTACCCACAAAGATGGTTTATCGGCTTTATGATGCCAAACCCGAGCCTAAGGCGCTGTGGGTTGTATCAGGTGTTGATCATGCCCTGTCATACAAGACACATCAGGCGGAATATACCATAAAGGTACACGATTTCTTGGAGCGTTTGGGCCATTAAATGGTTAAAAAGTGGAAAGGTATTGATGATTTTTAGGTGAATGGAAAGATAATTCGAATAAAATGTGTTATCTTTGCACCTGAAGAGACAAACAATGTAGAATCATTAAACAAGCTATCCAATTATGAAGAATTTGAAATTTATGATGCTCGCCGCCATCCTGATGTTATGCGGTACAGCAGCAGTGACAACATCGTGCAGTAGCAATGATGACACCCCAGTGGGGCCTGACTATAGTAAATATTCAGAATCCACTCGCGAACTGATTAGTCTTGTCGACGCGAATGCCGAGCTGAAGACACTTCTGGAGAAGGCCATCGCCAAAGGCAAGGAGCTGAATCCAGACAAGAAGACCAATCCTGCTCAGTCGTTGACCGAGTATTACGATTTCGTAGAGTGGGCAGCCCATTCCATGCCTTGGACAGTCGTTTATCAGCCTGAAGGGACAGACATCTTCACCCGCATAGACCAGAGTCTGAACTACTTCTTCTTTATCAATGACATTCCCCTTGACGAACTTGACGGCAAGAGTCTCTACAACAATTCTTTGCAGTATTATGAGCCCTATCGCTCGTGGCTCAAGAAATTTGCCAAGGCATGGGGCGCCTATCTTGATACAGAAGAGAGCTGGACTCAAGAATATTACGACATCGTGGTCAAGGAAGACACCTTTGGCATCTCCAAGGGCTGGTATGAGGATGCCTCCAACTGGAAGACCTTCAACCAGTTCTTTGCCCGTCACCTGAAGAGCCCCGATGTGCGTCCGATAGCTGAGCCCGAAAACGATGCAGTGGTGGTGTCGCCAGCCGATGCTTGTACGCAGGGTGTATGGGAGATTGATGCAGAAGGATATATCGTACAGGATGCCGATGCTGGCGTACAGATTAAGTCGAAGAAGTTCAGCAGTATTGCGGAGCTGATGGGCCCCAATAGCCAGTATCGCGACGCTTTCAAGAATGGCACGCTCACCCACTCCTTCCTCAATGTCTACGACTATCACCGTTACCACTTCCCCATGTCTGGAACTGTCAAGGAGGTGAACCTTATTGAAGGCGATTATGCCGTAGGCGGTCAGATTGTCTGGAACCCCGATACCAAAATGTACGAACTCTATTGCGACACTCCCGGCTGGCAGTCGATAGAGACGCGCGGATGTGTGGTGATGGAGACCCAGGAGTATGGCCTTGTGGCATTGCTTCCCATTGGCATGATGCCTGTAACAAGTATCAATTTCACAGAAGGAGTGAAAGTGGGTGCTGAAGTTAAGAAGGGTGACGAACTTGGCTGGTTCTTGTTTGGTGGCAGCGATTATGTGATACTCTTCCAGGAGAAAGTCGCCTTCTCCCTCACTCCCGAAGTATTCTCACATCAGCTGATGGGCGAGGAACTTGGCAGGTTAATAAAAAAATAGACTAATGAAACAATGAGAAAACTGACGCGGATAGCTTTATCATTTATCATTTGTACTGTATCATTTAGCCCTGCAAGGGCGCAATACCGATTGTGGTACGATCGGCCAGCCCAGACGTGGACGCAGGCGCTGCCTGTGGGCAATGGTGTGATAGGCGGCATGGTTTACGGTACGCCCGCTGTAGAGCATATCGCACTGAACGAAGAGACGATATGGGCTGGACAGCCAAATAACGTCATCAACCCCAATGCCAAGCAGGCCTTGCCCGAGGTACGAAGACTCATCTTCGAAGGGAAATACAAGGAGGCGCAGCAGTTGGCAGATACGAAGGTGATGCCTCGTGCTGTCGATAAGAACATGGGCATGCCCTTTCAGCCCTTTGGCGACCTCTATATCGCAATGCCTGGACATACGGAATACAAGAACTACGAACGTTTTTTGGATTTAGACAACGGGAAAACCGTTGTTTGCTATGAGGTAGGTGGTGTAAAATACGAACGTGAGACGATTGCCCCATTGGGGGGCAAGCACGTGATGGCTATCCACCTGACAGCCAGCGAGAAAGGTAAGATAACGTTTACTGCCAACATGACTAGTCCGCATGAAAACGTACTGATAGGTACGGAAAACGAATGGCCTGTCGGCTCTGCTTGGTTGCAGGGCGTCAGTTCGAAGCACGAAGGTCTGAAGGGCAAGGTGCGCTTTATGGGACGTCTCGCTGTTCAGACTGTCGGTGGCAAGAAGAGCGGTGCTAATGGTGTCGTCTCCGTCGAGGGAGCCGACGAAGCCACCATCTTTGTCACCATAGGCACCAACGTCGTCAATTACAAGGACATTACGGGCGACGAAGTGGTACAGAGTCGTACCCGCCTTCACGACGCCATGTCGAGCGGTTATGAGGCGCTGAAAGCCCAGCACGAACGAGCGTATCATAAGTATTACGATAGGGTCAAGTTAGACCTCGGCCCAGACCTGTACGCAGACGTTCCGATGGATAAGCGCATCGAACGCTTCAGTGTGGTCAGCAGTTCTCCCGCTGACAATCAATTAGTTGCCACCTATTTCCAATTTGGTCGCTACCTCCTTATCAGCAGCAGTCAGCACGACAATATGAACCCTGCCAACCTGCAGGGCTTATGGAACGAAAAGATGTTTCCGTCGTGGGACTCGAAATACACCACGAACATCAACCTTGAGATGAACTACTGGCCCTCGGAGGTGACGAATCTGACGGAATTGAACGCGCCTTTGTTCAAACTGATTCGTGAATGTTACGAGCAGGGCAAGCAGACGGCTCGCGACATGTATGGTGCTGAGGGGTGGGTATTGCATCACAATACCGATCAATGGCGCATTACGGGTCCTGTGGATCGTGCACAGACGGGACTTTGGCCTATGGGTGCTGCGTGGCTTTGTCGCCACTTGTGGGAACATTATCTATATACGAAGGATGAAGACTTCCTTCGTCAGTATTTTCCCATCATGCTTGATGCTGCCCGTTTCTTTACGCAGACGCTCCAGAAGCATCCCACGAAGGGTTGGCTTGTGGTCTGTCCAGGAGAATCGCCAGAACATGGCGGCAAGGGGCGTCCGACGTCGTTGGATGCAGGTGTAACGATGGACAACCAAATCGTGACGGAGCTATATACCAACGTTTTGGAGGCCAGCAAGATTCTAGAAAATCTAGACCATCTAGAAAATCTAGACATTCTAGATACCATCAAGACGCAATTGGCTCTGCTACCCCCCATGCAGATTGGCCGATGGGGGCAGTTGCAGGAATGGATCGACGACCTCGACGACCCCAAGGACGACCATCGTCACTTCTCGCACCTTTATGGGCTCTATCCCTCTTATCAAATATCGCCAACACGCACACCAGAACTGTGGAGTGCTGCGCGCAAATCGTTGGAGGCTCGTGGCGACGTGTCGACTGGCTGGAGCATGGGCTGGAAGGTCTGCTCGTGGGCTCGTCTATTGGATGGCGAGCATGCCTACAAGCTGATTAAGGACCAACTGACGTTGACTGCCGACACCTTCCTCATCTTTGGTACCGTCAAACAACATGGGGGCACCTATCCCAATATGTTCGATGCTCATCCACCTTTCCAGATTGACGGCAACTTTGGTTGTACAGCAGGAATCGCAGAGATGTTGATGCAGAGCTACGATGGCTTTATCTACCTATTGCCTGCCCTGCCCAGCGCATGGAAAGACGGTAGCGTAAAAGGACTCGTAGCTCGTGACGGCTTCGAAATAGACATCGACTGGAAGAACGGCAAACTGGTCAAAGCCGTTGTCCGTTCTCGCAAGGGAGGCGTATGCAAACTACGGTCGGACACCCCATTGAAGAATAAAATGCTGAAGTTCGACAAGAAGCAAAGACTATACACGCTGACCACGGTAGCAGGTCTGGAATACGTCATTCAATAGCAGAAATGTAGCAAAATCTTTGGATTTTGTAGCATTTAACGTTCATGATGTGGTCGTTTGGAATTTTGTTTGTATCTTTGCATACAGAAATCATTCTAAACGACCACTAAAACATTATGAAAAGACTAACAACATGCGCTGCCCTTCTGTTGGCAGCCACGCTGGGAATGAACGCCCAGAAGCCCATGAACGCCCCAAAAGGCGGTAAGGCCATTAGTGATGAATTGATTGGCATCTTCTTCGAGGACATCTCGTCGAGTGCCGATGGCGGACTGTATGCCGAGCTTGTTGAGAACGGCTCGTTCGAGTATTCACCCGCAGAGCGTGACGGATGGGGAGCAGGTACCTCTTGGAAGGTATTGCGTCCTGGTCACTCGCTGGGTCTCATCGAGGTTCGCAAGGACAACGGTATTCATCCCAACAATCCAACCTACATGCGCCTAACCGCAGAGCGTGTCAAGGAGTATTATGACTACAAAGGCTGGAAGGGCTATGGTATCGAGAACGACGGTTTCGACGGTATCAGCGTGAAGGCTGGTGCCCAGTACAATTTCTCCGTATTCCTGCGTAATCAGGGCGACGCCAAGCAGATTCGCATCGCATTGGTAGAGCCTCAGGGTTGGGGCAAGGATCCCAAGCTGTTGGCTGATGCCACCATCACTGCCGATGCCAAGAATTGGAAGAAGTATGAGGCTACTCTTACGCCAAATGCTGATTGCACGAATGCCACCCTGCAGATTCTGATGCTGAATCAGGGGGTGATAGATATCGACATGGTATCGCTGATGCCTCAGGATACCTATAAGGGTCATGGCCTGCGCAAAGATCTGGCTCAGGCACTGGCTGACCTACAACCTAAGTTCATGCGCTTCCCTGGCGGTTGCGTCGTACATGGCGGTGGTGACGGTTTCTGGGACACCTATCGTTGGAAGACCACCATCGGTCCGAAGGAGACACGTCGCGGTCTGAAGAATACGTGGGGTTATCATCAGAGCATGGGACTGGGCTACTTCGAGTATTTCCAGTTCTGCGAAGACCTTGGTATGGAGCCTCTGCCTATTTTGCCTTGCGGCGTGAGCTGTCAGGGAGCCAACGGTGGTTGGGGCATGAAAGGTCAGGCACAGGATGTCGTTCCCATGTCAGAGATGGACGAGTGGGTAGCTGAAGCCATCGACCTTATCGAGTGGGCCAATGGCGATCCCGCAACAAACAAATGGGCAAAGATGCGTGCTGACGCTGGTCATCCCAAACCCTTCAACCTGAAGTACTTAGGTCTCGGCAACGAAGAGCGCATCAGTCCTGAATTCAACGAGCGCTTCAAGTATATCTACGAACGTGTCATGAAAGCTCATCCTGAAATTGTCATCGTAGGTACTGCTGGTCCTGGCTCTCATCCAGGCAACAGCGACCTGAAGAATGGCTGGGATTTGGCTACAGAACTGGGTATGCCCCTCATCGACGAGCACTACTACGAGCCCAACGCTTACTTCCTCTCATCGCGCCAGTATAACTATTATCCTCGCGACCGCAAGACGAAGGTTTACCTCGGCGAGTATGCAGCTAAGGACAAGAAGCTCATTGACGCACTGGCAGAAGGT
>JAEEGH010018613.1_pt1 | contig 14657 bp, 15 predicted proteins | sample 9134181 | NCBI WGS metagenome assembly JAEEGH01 (sample SAMN16246544, study PRJNA631951) | gut metagenome | biome: gut microbiome; feature: rumen; material: DP-attached | host: Bos | place: Iran: Karaj | collected 2018-10 | reverse complement strand
AACCATCGCGCACAACAGCCTTGAGAGCATGGCCCCCGAGACGATGCTGGCCTACTTCAATGACGGCACCAACTTCTCCACCGGTGAGGCCTTCACCGACTGGACCAACCCCCGCACCGGCGTCAAGATGATCAAGGTGCAGCACCCCGAGTTTGAGACTTATCTCGGCGCGGGCAGCCAGCACGCCGCCCTCTTCACCTGCGCGGACTGCCACATGGCCAAGCAGACAGCCGAAGACGGCACTGTGACACACAGCCACTATCTCGCGAGTCCGCTGGAAAATGAGGAGCTCATCACGACTACCTGTGCGCTCTGCCACAACGGCACCGTTCAGCCTGAGCTGTCCGTGCTCGTCCCCGGCATCCAGGCACAGACCGAGGAGCGCACCAACACCATCGGCAACCAGCTGGCAGACCTGACGGATCAACTGGCCGCAGCGGTGGAAAGCGGAAAGTACACCGACGAGCAGCTGGCGGAGATTCGTTCCCTGGCCCGCGACGCGCAGTTCTATTGGGACTTTGTGTTTGTTGAGAACTCCGAGGGCGCGCACAATTCCGCGCTCACCAAAGACTGCCTTGACAAAGCGGAATCTCTTTGCACCCAGGCTTTCGTCGCACTTGTGACTTTGATCAATACCTGATCGCCGCATTCTCCCAATATTGATCCAAGCCGTCCGCCCAGGAGAGCGGGCGGCTTTTCATAAAGGCAGGGATAGACCCATGAAAAAAGTGTTCCGCTATATGCGATCCATGCGCTTCGGCATTCTCCTGCTGTGCCTGATCGCCGCCTGTTCGGTCGCGGGGACCGTGATCCCGCAGGGGCGCGAAATTGCATGGTATGCGCAGAATTACCCGTCGGCGCATCCGGTGATCCTGACGTTCCGGCTCAACCGCGTGTTTGAGAGCTGGTATTTCATCACCCTGCTGGCGCTGCTGTGCCTCAACCTCAGTCTCTGTTCCCTGCTGCGCATCCGAACGGTTGTGCGCGCATCCCGCGGCGAGGCCGAGCGTGCCGCCGCGATGCCGGATACGATTCTCCTCCGTCCCGAGGGCGTGGAAAAACTGCGTGCCTGGCTCGAGGACCGACACTGCCGCAGCGTGGAACTGGACGGCGCTGTTGTTTACCACAAGAACGGGATTGGCCGCTACGGAACCTTTCTCCTCCACCTGTCCATTCTGCTCACACTGGTCTTCGGCGCGCTCGCGCTCTATACCCCGACGGTGACAGATCAGTCCTGCATGCCGGGCGAGTCGATTCTTCTGGAGGACGGAACCGAAATCCAAGTCCTGGATTTCCACATCACCGACGAAACCGGCAGGCTGGATTACCGGAGCCATGTCCAGGTCACCCTGCCGGACGGACGACGCAGCGAGGAGGCAGAGCTCAGCGTCAACCATCCTTTCTCCTTCGGGGCTTATAAGCTGTTCCAGCAGAGTTTCGGCACGGCGGGGTCCGTCACGGTTACGAACCTTGAAACCGGCGGTACGGACGACTTCCTGCTGACCGAACAGGCCTATTTGTCCGCAGACGGGATTACCGGCATCTTTTACGAAACGCTCTATCCCGACTTCATTCGTGACCCGAGCGGGAACGTGACCTTTATCACGATCACCGAAGGCAGCTATCCCAATCCCATCTACCAGTTTGAGGTGATTTCGGACGGGGAGTTTACGCCGACGCTGGCGGTACCGGGCGACGAGCTGGAACTCACAGGCCTGCGCTTTACTTTTAACAGCCCCGTAGAGTATCCGGGCATCCGCATCAAACATGTCTCCAGACTCTTCAATGCCCTGCTGATTGCCACCTTTATGCTGATGATCGCAGGCCTGACCCTTGCCTTTTTCTTTGATCCGGTTCTGGTCAAAACAGATGCCGAGGGTTACGCCGTGGGAGGTCCGAAGCCGGAACACATGCGGATCGAACTGGGTGAGGAATTTCGGGAATATGAACGGAACACGAAGGAGGAAACAACATGAAAGCACTGTTTTTTGCGGCGTTCGCACTGTACGGTATCGCTGTGATTCTGGAATTTACAGGAACGGCGTTCAAGAAGGACAGATTCCTGAAAACCGCGTGGATTGTCTTCCTCGCAGCCTTTGCGGTCCATCTGGCCTTTATCGTGGCACGCGGCATTGCGGCAAAACGTCTGCCCCTGTCGAACCAGTTTGAATTCGCCAACGCATTCGCCTGGGGTGTCGCCCTGCTGCTGGTTGTGATGCGCCCGCGGCTCAAAACCGACTGGCTTTCCGTTGCGGCCATGCCGGCAACGGTGCTGGTCATGACCTATGCGGCTCTCCAGCCCATGGAAATTCACGATCTGATGCCCGCACTGCGCAGCGCCTGGTTCGGCGTTCACATCGGCTCGGCGGTCATCAGCTATGCCTCCTTTGTCATTGCGGGCTGCATCGCTCTGCGCTATCTGCTGATGGTAAAGAGAGGAATCGCCGATGATCGGACACTTGCCCAGATGGACTATATCAGCTACCGCATGGTGGCTTTTGGCTTCCTGTTCCTGACCGTGGTGATCCTCTCCGGTGCGATCTGGGCAGAACAGGCCTGGTCGGCATTCTGGACCTGGGACCCAAAAGAGGTCTGGGCGCTGATCACCTGGATCATCTATGCGGTGTACCTGCATCTTCGCCTGCGTATGAAGCGCAGGGGAACAGCTATGGCCTGGTTCCTGGTAATTGCCGTACCGGTGGTGTTCTTCACCTTTGCCGGCGTAAACACCCTGATGCATGGAATGCACACCTACGGTTAAAAGATCTTTTGTAAATAATCTTTTTTCAGCAAGGCAAAAAGCTACGTCCCTGTGTCTTCAACAATAGTATTATAACCCGTCCAGAAAAATGGACGGGTTTTTTGTTATCCTATGAGAAACTAGAAAAGGAGGACTGTATATGTCGAAAGGAATCGGGTATATGCCCATGCCGGAAGGGTTCAAATATGCGGAACTGGTGAAGGCCGGAAGACCAAAGCACGAGAAGTTCGACGAGTTCTGGCTCAGGCATCCGCCGATGGATTTAAACAGAAGGGCCAAGATCTTCGCCCCTTTTGATGCACTGAAAGGATACAAAGAACTGATTAAAGCCTCAGAGGAGGAGGTCCGAAAGGAGCAGGAGAGCGTTGCCGAACACATTCCGGTGTATGACGACTGGGAGTAGCACCAGACTTGAGGAACAAGGAAGCAGAACAGCATTTTTTGGAGAATGCACTTGAAAGCATGAATACAGTATGTTAAAATTTATTTCAACAAATTGATGATATTTTGGGTTCTTTCGGCCATAATTTTGATTAAACGCCAGTTATTTTCCAGCTTGGATCAACTTTTGACGCAAAAGCCCGCATACTCTTATGAGTAATCAGAATTAATATTGTTTTTTTAGCTTTTGTTTCAATATACAGCAAGCCTGTCCCGGCTTTGAGGCTTTTGTATTTCAAGCAGGAACGGGTATTCAGACTAGAAGCTTCCGGACTGGATTCCGGGTCAGAGCATATAGAAGGAGCGTTTGACTAAAAATGATCGTTTCCTGGATGACAACAAACAAATGCAATCTCCACTGTAAACACTGTTACCAGAATGCTGGAGAGAGCCGTGCTGAAGAGCTGACGACCGCTGAAGCGCGGGAGTTGATTGACGGGATTGCCAGGGCAGGCTTCCGGATTATGATCTTCAGCGGCGGCGAGGCACTGCTTCGGCCGGATATTCTGGAGCTGGTCTCCTATGCTTCCTCAAAAGGGTTGCGGCCTGTCTTCGGGACCAACGGCACGTTGCTTACGCCGGAGATGGTCCGCGCGCTGAAGGCGAGCGGAGCTGCGGCCATGGGCATCAGTTTGGACAGTCTGGATCGTGACAAGCATAACGCCTTCCGGGGTGATGAAACCGCTTTCGACCGCACCCTGCAGGGGATGGAGAACTGCCGGGAGGCCGGGCTTCCTTTCCAGCTGCACACCACCGTCATGGACTGGAACCGGGATGAGATCTGCGACGTGATTGATTTTGCCGTAGAGAAGGGCGCCATGGCTGCTTACCTGTTCTTCCTGATCCCGGTCGGCCGCGGAGTGTTTATTGAGGATTCTGCTCTCGAGGTTCAGGCATACGAGGAGCTGCTGCAGCGGATCATGATGAAGCAGAAAGAGATCCCTATCCCAATCAAGCCGACCTGTGCGCCTCAGTTCACGCGAGTAGCTAAGCAGCTCGGCGTCACGCTCGACCGACGCTTTACCAGGGGTTGTCTCGCCGGACTCACTTACTGCATTGTCAGTCCAGTCGGCATGGTCCGTCCTTGCGCGTACATGACCGAAGAGGCCGGCAGCATCCGGGAGAAGCCCTTCGACGAAATCTGGAAAAACAGTGAACTCTTTGCTTCTCTGCGCACCCGCAACTACGGAGGCTACTGCAGCGCCTGTGGCTATCAGGACATCTGCGGCGGCTGCCGTGCGCGCGCGGCTTATTATCATAACGGAGACTATATGGCTGCAGACAGCTACTGTGCCTATGGACTTCAGATGCAGGAGGCATAAAGCATGCTCAGTCTGACCAAGATGCTGATCGGCGACAACTATTCCGGCGATGAGCTGCGATACACCGTAAACGCCTTCTCCCAGACCGACGGGGTGGCGGAAGGTCGCGGCCCCGTCGTAGCATGGAATTATACCCGCACATGCAATCTTCACTGCCGGCACTGCTATTCCCGCTCGGAAAACCGGCATTATGAAAATGAACTGAACACCGAAGAAGCTCTTCGCCTGATTGATGATCTGGCGGATTTCCGCGTGCCTGCGCTGCTCTTCAGCGGCGGGGAGCCGCTCTGCCGGGAGGATTTTCCTGTTCTAGCGGGACATGCAATCAAACGCGGTATCCGTGTGACGCTTTCGACAAACGGAACGCTGATCACCCCGGAACTCGCGGAGTGTATCCGCTCACTAGGGATCAGCTACGTCGGCATCAGCCTGGACGGGATGCCGGATACGAACGATCGCTTCCGCGGAATGCCGGGAGCATATGAACGTGCACTCAACGGGGTGCGCAACTGCCGCCGTATCGGGCAGCGAGTCGGCTTCCGCTTCACCCTCAACCGGAACAACGTTGACGATGTCCCGGGAATCCTGGATGTTCTGGAGCGGGAGGATGTGGACCGCATCTGCTTTTATCATCTGGTCTATTCCGGCCGCGGCAGCACCATGCAAAAGGAGGACCTCAGCCCTCAGCAGACCCGTGACGTCCTGGACCTGATTATTGACCGCACGCTGGATTTTCACCGCCGCGGTCTGAAAAAGGAGGTCCTCATGGTGGACAACCATGCGGACGGCCCCTATCTCTGTCTGAAATTTCGTGAGTCCGATCCCGAGCGTTGCGCTGCCATCTACCGTCTGCTCCGCCGCAACGGAGGAAACCGCTCCGGGATGGCTTTTGCCAACATCGATGCCGAAGGCAATGTGCATCCGGATCAGTTCACCCAGCAGCATACACTGGGCAATGTGCGTGAGCGCCCCTTCAGCGAGATCTGGACCGACAGAAGCATTCCGCTTCTCGCAGGCCTGAAGGACCGGCAGTCTCTTCTGCCAGAGACCTGTCGCAATTGCAGCTGGCTCTCTGTCTGTAACGGTAATTTCCGTTCCCGCGCGGAAGCAGTAAGCGGCGATTTCTGGGGCTTCGACCCCGCTTGCTACCTGACCGAAGAGGAGCGCAGACTCCCCGTCCCGGTACAGCTCTGATTCCGAGTAGGATGAGAGAAGTGGACAATACAGATCGGGCCCTCCTGAATCTGCTCCAGGAGGGGATTCCTCTTACGGAGGAGCCTTATCGGGACCTGGGTGAGCAACTGGGCGGACTGTCCGCCCAGGAGGTGATCGCACGCATCACCCGGCTCATGGAAGACGGCTGGATCCGTCGCTTTTCCGGCTTTTTTCATGCCGCCTCGCTCGGGTATCATTCTCTCCTCTGTGCCATGCACGTTCCGGAAGAGCATGTCGAGGAGATGGCAAACCTGATCAGCACGATTCCCGGGATCACGCACAACTATCTGCGGGATCATACACTTAATATGTGGTTTACACTCTCCTGCCGCAGGCAGGAGGATCTTGACCGGGTGATCGGTCAACTGGAATCCAGCGGCTTGACGGATCGGGTCTACCGTTTTGAACGCTTACGGCAGTTCAAAATCCATGCCGCGTTTGACGTGAGAGAGGAAAGACCATGAATCCGCCACTGACAGACAGTCAGATCGCTTTGATCCGCTTGCTACAGGAGGAGTTTCCTCTCTGTGAGAGGCCCTTTGATGTTCTTGGCGACGCCCTCGGCGTGAGTACGGAACAGGTACTGGAGATGACAAGGGAGCTTCAGCGGCAGGGCCGGCTCAAACGGATTGCGGCTGCGCTGTATCACCGTAGCGTCGGTTACACCGTCAATTCCATGCTGGTCTGGGACGTTCCTGAGGATCGCGTTTCCGAAGCAGCAGCCGCGGTCACGGAGTTTCCTCAGGTTACGCATTGTTACGTCCGCAGCCGCAGGCCTGAATTTGATTACAACCTCTATACCATGGTGCATGAACGCTCAGAGGCTCGTTTTCTGAAGCTGCTGGAGGAGATGGAACACCGCATCCGTCCGGTCAGATACGCAAGTCTCCGGTCGCTTCGTGAACTAAAAAAAACAGGAATGAAGTATTTCACAGAGGAAAGTGGTGACCTAGTATAAACTCCACCGTCAATACCGCGCTCGTTCTGGTCGGGCACGGTTCCACCGGTTTTGAGGACCAGTCATACATCCGTTTTCGGGACGAGCTTCGCAAGTCCTTCCCGGAGACCTATCTCGTAATGCTCTACGGAGAACCCTCCGTTCAATCCCTGCTACCGATTCTTTGCAAAAAACAGATTTCCCACATCTTTCTGTTTCCGCTGTTTCTGTCACCCGCTTCACACGTTGCCCGTGACATTGCGGCGGAAGGGGCCGCCTTGCGCAGCGCTTTCACGGCAGCCGGCATCCATTCGGAAATGCTCGGCCATGGCCTGCTGGAATCTCCCGAGGTCTGTGCCGCGATCGGAACACTCTGTCTCAAAAGGATGGAACAGGTGCTGGATCCGGAGGCATAAACGGAGACAGAAATTCCCTTTTTTGTAAAGTGAAACGCAATTTGCTGTGTAAAACCGCTTACGGAGACTGCACTCGGTGCTGTCCCCACAGCTTTTCTATCCCCGGTAATGTCGACGGAGTCGTCCGGATCTGGACATCGACAGTGGTTTCTCCAATATGACATTACCGTTTCTGGAGGAGTTTTTATGTCCTTGCAGATGGCTGGCATTGATCACAACCTGGCAAGTCTGGACGTCAGAAGCGTTTTTTCCTTCACTAAAAAGCTCATGGAGCAGGCGTACAAGGATTTCCTGGCGCTCCCTGCGATTGAAGGCTGCGTGATCATCTCAACCTGCAACCGGATGGAGATTTGGTTCAGTGTCTCGGAGGAAGAGGAGCTTTCTCCGGTTTCGCTTATCTGCGGGTTCCTTCACGTAGACCCGATTCAGTACGCCCCGTTTTTTGTCGAGCGGAAGGAACAGGATGCCGTTGACCATCTGTTTCGACTTGCGGCCGGACTGGAATCGAGAATCGTAGGGGAGGACCAGATCATTACACAGGTTGGAGATGCGCTGGCCTTTGCCCGAAGCTGCTATGCCACAGACCATTGCCTGGAGGTGCTGTTCCGTCTTGCTGTGACCGCCGGGAAACGGATCAAGACCGAGACCAACCTGTCTACAGCTGATCATTCCGTGATTCACGCGGCCCTGAGGATGCTGGCGGAAGGGGGTGTCACTGTGACCGACAGGTGCTGCCTGGTCATAGGAAATGGAATGATGGGCCGGCTGGCGGCTCAGGCTCTGCTGGACCACGGAGCGGTGGTGACCGTCACCGTCCGACAGTACCGCAGCGGAATTGTCGACATTCCTCCCGGCTGCCGGCGCATCAGCTATGACGAACGACTGTCCGTTCTGCCGGATTGCGACTTTGTGGTCAGTGCCACCAGCAGTCCGAACTATACACTACGCTATCAGGATCTGTGCGGCATAAAGCCCGGGCATCCCGTTTATATGATTGATCTCGCGGTTCCCCGGGATATGGAGCCGGAGATTGCTTCACTGGACGGGTTCATCATGTACGACATCGACTCTTTTCACATAGATCTGCATTCTGAGAAGCTTCGTGTCAATCTCGCCAGAGCGGAGGAAATACTTCAGGAAGAGCAGGAACGTTTCAACTCTTGGTATGACTGCAGGGAATTCATTCCCCGAATTCAGGATCTCAAGTCCCGTACCGGGAAGGATGTGGGAGACCGTATGAACCCTTTCTTCCGCTACATCGCATTACATGAGGATGAAAAGTCAGACCTGCGCCAGGAAGTGGAGGGCGCTGCCGCCCGGATGATGAATCATCTCCTGTTTAGCCTGCGTGACAGACTGACCGATCGAGAATTCAGGGACTGTCTGGATGCAATGGAAAAAGCATTCGACGAGTAACGATACAGATGAAAGAAGGCAATGAAATGGATCTGACACAGAGACCGAGAAGACTGCGCGGCAGCGAGGCTATCCGCAGAATGGTAAGGGAAACCCGGGTGGATCCCGCGTCGCTGATCTATCCCATGTTCGTGATGGACGGAACAAACCTAGTTGAAGAGATACCGTCCCTGCCCGGGCAGTACCGCTACACGGTGGACCGGATGTCGGAGGAGTTGGAGCGACTGAGCCGCGCCGGCGTCAGCAACGTGATGCTATTCGGGATTCCGGCCGAAAAGGACAGCGTGGGAAGCCAGGCATACGCGGAAGACGGCGTGGTGCAGCGAGCACTCGGAATGGCGAAGAAGCAGTTCCCGGACCTGTATCTGATCACGGACGTCTGTATGTGCGAGTATACCTCCCACGGTCACTGCGGTGTCCTGCACGGCCATGATGTCGACAACGACCAGACTCTGGAGCTGTTGGCGAAAACTGCCCTGTCCCATGCCCGGGCGGGAGCAGATATGGTTGCCCCTTCCGACATGATGGATGGACGCATCCGGGCAATCCGGGAATGTCTGGACTCAAATGGTTTTTCCAGTCTTCCGATTATGTCCTATGCAGTCAAGTACGCATCCTCTTTTTACGGTCCCTTCCGTGAGGCTGCGGGCTCTGCGCCCTCCTTTGGCGATCGGAAGAGCTATCAGATGGATTTCCATAACCGCAGGGAGGGCCGGAAGGAGGCCCTGCTTGACGTCGCAGAGGGCGCCGATATCGTGATGGTCAAGCCCGCCATGTCCTATCTCGACTTGGTAAGAGATGTGCGTGAGATCGTCGACGTCCCAGTGGCGACGTACAGCGTAAGCGGAGAGTACGCCATGGTAAAGGCCGCCGCACAACGGGGCTGGATCGATGAGGAAAAGATCTTCTGTGAAATGGCGGTCTCCGCCTACCGCGCAGGCGCCGACATCTATCTGAGCTACTATGCCAAGGAGCTGGCGCAATTCATGAGGGAAGGGAGAATCGGATGATGATATCTTCTGAGAACCTGTTTCATCGTGCGAAGGAGTGCATCCCCGGCGGCGTGAACAGCCCGGTACGAGCCTTTGGATCTGTTGGCATGACCCCCCGCTTTATCCGTAAGGGCCTGGGAGACCGCGTCTGGGACGTCGACGGCAGGGAATACATCGACTATATCTGTTCCTGGGGCCCCATGATCCTTGGACACAGCCACCCGGCTGTGATCGAGGCGGTCGGGAAGGCTGTCGCGGATGGTCTGAGCTTCGGTGCTGCGACCGAGCGGGAAGTCGAGATGGCGGAGCTGATCTGCAGTATGGTTCCTTCCGTTGAGATGGTCCGTATGGTCAATTCCGGGACGGAGGCCGTGATGAGTGCCATCCGGCTTGCCAGGGGCTATACCGGCAGAGACAAGATCATCAAGTTCTCTGGCTGCTACCACGGGCACTGCGATGCAATGCTGGTTAAAGCTGGCTCCGGACTGATGACCCAAGGCATCCCCGGTATCGCCGGGGTCCCGGAGGCCTGCTCGCGCGATACGCTCTGCGCCGTGTACAACGATCTGGAGTCGGTGGAGGCGCTCTTTGAAGCCAATCCCGAAGAGATTGCCGCCGTCATCGTGGAGCCGGTCGGAGCCAACATGGGCGTTGTACTGCCCGCAGAGGGCTTTCTGGAGGGGCTGCGCTCCGTGTGTGACCGACACGGCAGCCTGCTCATTTTTGATGAGGTGATCACTGGGTTCCGTCTGGCCCCAGACGGCGCACAGGGCTATTATCATGTGTGCCCGGATCTGAGTACCTTCGGCAAAATCATTGGCGGCGGTATGCCAGTCGGCGCCTATGGCGGTCGACGCGATATCATGGAGCGGGTGGCTCCTTGTGGGCCGGTTTATCAGGCCGGCACCCTTAGCGGCAACCCTGTTGCCATGGCGGCTGGCCTTGCCCAGCTGAGGATCCTGAAAGACAGCCCGGATTTCTACGGAAAACTCAACAAAACCGGGGATAGCTTTTTTGGGGAACTGAAGCAGCTTGTCCAGCAGGAGCGAATTCCATGCCAGGTGAATCACGTGGGTTCTCTCGGTTGTCTGTTCTTTACTGAGCAGCATGTGCGCGACTATGCTTCCGCACAGACCAGCGATACCGACCGGTACACAGCCTACTTCCGTCACATGATTGACCGCGGCATCCTGCTGGCTCCCTCACAGTTTGAGGCAGTCTTCCTGTCTTGCGCCCACTGCGACGCAGACTTGGACAGAACACTGGAAGCGGTAAGAGACTTCTTCCGATGAAGAAGATCGTCATTGGAAGCAGGGAGAGCAGCCTTGCAGTTGCACAGAGCATGACGGTAGTCGATGCCATCCGGAAAGCCCTGCCCGACGCCCAGGTCTCCCTCCTGACCATGAAAACCACCGGTGACCGGATTCTGGATCGGACGCTGGACCAGATCGGCGGGAAGGGGCTGTTTGTCAAGGAGCTGGACGTTGCCCTGCGGGAAGGCAGGGCAGATCTGACGGTTCACAGCCTGAAGGATCTGCCCATGGATCTGCCTTCTGATCTGCCGATTGTAGCCATGTCCCGGAGAGAGGATCCCCGTGACGTACTGGTTCTCCCTGCCGATAGGACGGAGCTGGATCCGTCCCTGCCCATTGGCTCCTCCAGCCTCCGGCGTGCGCTGCAGCTGAAGCAGCTCTATCCGGGCTGGAAGATTCGGCCTGTGCGGGGCAACCTCCAGACCAGGCTGAACAAGCTGGACAGTGGGCAGTACGCTGCGCTTGTGCTTGCAGCTGCCGGCCTGAAGCGCCTGGGCCTTGCCCACCGGATAAGCCGCTACTTTAGCGTTGAGGAAATGATCCCTGCGGCCGGCCAGGGCATACTTGCCGTCCAGGGCCGGAGCGGAACTGTCTGGGATTGTCTGAAGGAATACTACGATCCGGAATCCGCTGCCGCCGCTGTCTGTGAGCGGGCATTTGTCCGTGAGCTGAACGGGGGCTGCAGCTCTCCCGTCTGTGCCTATGCGGTGGTGAGTGTGGATCAGATTACACTGCGCGGACTATACTATGACGAAGCCTCCGGGATGTATCGCATCGGAGAATTGAAGGGCTCTGTATCGGATGCGGAGGAGCTGGGACGTGAATTGGCACGCTCACTGAGTAAAGGAAGGTAGTAACGGAATGGGTGGAAAGGTTTGGCTGGTCGGAGGCGGACCCGGAGATCCGGGGCTCTTCACATTGCGGGGCAAAGAGGTCCTGGAACAGGCGGAAGTCGTCGTTTATGACGCTCTGGTCGGCCCGGGCGTACTGAGCATGATCCCGGAGACGGCTAGACTGATCTATGCTGGAAAGCGTTCAGGAAACCATACACTCGCACAGGAGAAAATCAACCGCATCCTGCTGGAGGAAGCGCAGAAGGGTTATCGTGTTGTCCGCCTGAAGGGCGGAGACCCTTTCCTGTTCGGTCGCGGCGGGGAAGAATTGGAACTACTTCGTGAGCACGGAATCCCCTTTGAGGTTGTCCCCGGTGTTACGAGCGCCCTAGCCGTCCCAGCTTACAACGGTATCCCAGTCACTCACAGGGATTTCTGCTCCTCTGTGCATATCATCACTGGGCACAGGAGGGCGGACAGTGCCGGCGACCTTGATTTCGACGCGCTGGTCCGTGGTGGGGGAACACTGATTTTCCTGATGGGAGTTAGGGCTTTGCCTGAGATCTGCGCAGGTCTTCTGAACGCCGGCATGGCTCCTGACACCCCGGCAGCCGTGCTGGAAAACGGAACCACCGCACGTCAGAGAAGGATTGTTGCTACAGTAAGCACGCTACCGGAAGCCAGTGCGCAATCCGGCATTCATCCTCCCGCTGTTATTGTGGTCGGGCCAGTTTGCTCGTTGGCGGAACAGTTTTCCTGGTATGAGAAGCGCCCCCTGGCAGGCGTCAGAATCTTGTTGACGCGGCCGAAGCAGCTGATTTCTGGCCTTTCCGCTATGCTTCGCCGGCAGGGTGCGGAGGTATTGGAATATCCTGCCATTACGACGGAGCTCACGGAGGACAAGGAAACCCTTGATACGGTAATCCTGAAGCTGGGACAGGGTGACTTCGACTGGCTAGTGTTTACCAGCCCCAGCGGCGTGAGAATCTTTCTGCAACAGCTGATGGAGCGCAGTGACCTGCGCGTCCTCGCCAGTGCAAGACTCGCTGTGATCGGGCGGGGGAGTGAGAAGGAGCTTCGGAAGTACGGACTGAGGGCAGACTTCATCCCCTCGGTGTACGACGGTCGGACACTTGGTATGGAGCTTGCAGGTATCTGCGGTGCCGGCGAGAGGATCCTGATTCCAAGAGCCGCTGCCGGAAACCCAGAGCTTATCGAGGAGCTGAGCAAAGGTGACCATCTAATCCTCACGGATCTGCCCCTTTATCATACGATGCACAGAACGCCACGGATCTTGGATGAGACTGAGTTCCTTCAGCGTGAGAAAGTGGATTTTGCCGTTTTCACCAGCGCATCCACGGTGAGCGCCTTTGTGGAAAGTGCCCTTGGGATCGATCTGACCGGGGTACGCGCCGTATGCATAGGCCGGCAGACGCAGCGGGAGGCGGACCGCTTTGGAATGCGAACCTGGGTGGCCGCCGAAGCCACGCTGGAGTCCCTGGTCGCCTGTGTGGAACAGGCAGCCGCGGAACTTGGCCTGACCGAACATTAAAGATCGTTTCCGTTGCATCCCATCTGAAGCGCGAAAGAGAAAGGAACTGCTCGAACATGGCCTTTTTTCCTGTTTTCGTCGAATGGGAGGGCATCCCTTGCATGATTGCCGGGGGAGGCCCAGTCGCATTACATAAGGCGGAGCTGCTCTGCTCACTGGGAGCTGACGTGACAGTGGTCGCTCCGATCATTTGCCCCGAACTTCAGGCGCTGCCGATCCGCATGTACCTGCGGAGGGTGTCGAAGGAAGATGTGAGCGGACAGTGCCTTGTGGTGGACGCCACAGGCGATGCAGAAACAACTCTGCTGCTGCAGAAAACCTGCAGGGAACAGCACATTGCCTTTAACAGCGCCTCCCGGGCCGAGGGTGGAACAGCGGTTTTTCCCGCGGTTTACCGAGAGGGCCGTACTATGCTTGCCGTATCCAGTCTCGGTGCAAGTCCAGCTGCAAGCGCACTGCTTCGCGACCTTCTGGCTGAACATATCCCCACGTGCATGGATGAAATCATGGAAACCATGGCAGAGTTGCGGACGCAATCCCGGGAAGCCTTCAATACCCAGCCGATGCGCAGCCAGTTTCTGCACAGTTGCCTAAACGAGATGATGCGGCGGCAACGTGCACTGCAGCCGGAAGAGGTGCTGCAGATTCAGCATGGCATAGAGGAGAACAGCTTTGGGGATGATCCAATAGAGAAAAAGCCTTGAAACAGGGTGGGTAAACAATACATTGGCGCGAGCTGGAAAGGATACTCTATGCTTCATAAAAAAAACCTGCTGATTGTCGCTGGAGCCGTATGGCTGATTGCAGGGATCAATGTGCTTCGGATCGGGATTCTGACTTACCAGGACTATCATTCCATTGTCAATTATCTGCTCTCCGTGGTCGTATTCCTTCTGTTCCACTTTATGGTCTTCAGCAAACTGGTCAAAAAGCACACAGCCAGGATGCTCGGCTATGAACGGGAGAAGCAACCAGTCTATCGCTTCCTGGATTTGAAGGCCTTTATGATCATGGTGGTGATGATCGGAGGTGGGATACTGATCCGGCGATTTGAGCTGCTCCCACTCCATTTCATCGCAGTATTCTACACAGGGCTTGGAACGGCACTGACGCTGGCTGGGATTCTTTTCCTTGTACAGCGCTTCAAACAGTAAGAGGATGTTTTTCCTATACATAACGCGCATCTCCTGCTTAAAGCAGAGATGCGCGTTATGTTATATGCGTGGCTTTGATTGCAACCGCCTGCATCTATTATGCATTTTTTAGGGGAGCCGTAAAAGCTCCCCACATTACTCCTTATTACCCTGCAGCGTCCTCCTGATATGGCCGAATGACTGCAATCTCGTTAGCAATTTGCTCTTTCAGATTCCGTATATCAATATCATTCTGCATATCAAGAAAGTATCTGTCCGAAACACCGAAATAACGGGCAAGACGTAAGGATGTATCCGGTGTGATC
>JAEEGH010018610.1_pt1 | contig 14658 bp, 9 predicted proteins | sample 9134181 | NCBI WGS metagenome assembly JAEEGH01 (sample SAMN16246544, study PRJNA631951) | gut metagenome | biome: gut microbiome; feature: rumen; material: DP-attached | host: Bos | place: Iran: Karaj | collected 2018-10 | reverse complement strand
GGTCCGTAGTTGCGGGTGCTTCCCCGGAAGCCACGCCCGCCGGCGTCCGGACCGAAGTATCGGAAATGGCAGGCTAGTGACCGCAGGCTTCGATGCGGGAGCGAAACCTTAGAAGATAAGCGACAGGCCGGTTGGTCCGGCACCTCCCTGTTGCCGACAATCAAGCCGAGACTAAACATGTAGAAAGCACTTTTGCAACACGTTTGGACGAGGGTTCGACTCCCTCCGACTCCACTTCAAACGGGAAAACAGTTCCCAATTTTGAAACAAACGCACTGATAATCAAAAAGATTGTCGGTGCATTTTTGCATTTACGGCTCGCAATTCTCCGGAACACGGCTCCACGGATGCAAATCCGGACATGTGGGTAAAATTCTTAAAAAAATCAGAATCTTTATGGCAAATAAATAAAAGTGTGTACTTTTGCACAGAAAAAAGCATATAAATCTAAACACTGCAACATGGAACAATTCCTCTATCGTCACCGGACAATAATTCTTGTGGGAATGCTGATAGTTTTCGGAGTTCTTTTCGGGCTTATTTCCATAGGCAACCATTTGCTCTTCAAAACTTACGGTCTTGACCTTGGTGTATATACACACGCCTCATACAACTACGCCCACCTGAGAGCTAACGACTGTACCTTTTTCCTTTGGGAACCCCAACCTTTGCTTTCCGACCACTTCGACCTGTATCTCATACTTTTCGCCCCTTTAACCTACATTTTCGGTCAATATACACTTTTAATAATCCAAATCATTTCCATATTGTTTGGAGCTTTAGGGGTTTACAAACTGACACAACTCCATACCCAATCAACTCTTTTAACCCTCATTGCCCCTTTATTGGTGCTTTTTTCTTTCGGAATATGGTCCGCCATTGGCTCCGACTATCACTCCAATGTACCGTCGGCGATGCTACTACCATGGCTATTGTATTTCATCAAACGCGAGAAGCTCGGCCTGGCATCCCTCATGGTTTTTGCTATAATAATAGCAAAAGAGACACAGTCTCTGTGGGTTATCTTTGTGTTATTAGGCCTACTTTGGGACTACCGCAAGGATACCAAAATCCGACGTTGGCTCTTATGGAATATGCTAGGGACCGTTGTCTATGCTTTTGTCGTCATAATCCTTATCATGCCTTCACTCCACGAAGGCGCCTCACCAGGATTCTGGCGTTACAGCTGGATGGGAGAGAATTTCAAAGAAATGGCCATTTGGTTGATCACACATCCGTTACAGGCCCTTCAGAATCTGTTTGTGGATTTCATGTCCAATGCTGACCGTTCTATCCTTAAAAGAGAGTTTTATATTTGTGCGTTATGTTCAGGCATGTTCTTCGCCTTGTTAAAACCCAATTACTTGCTGATGATCATTCCGCCTCTTTTCCTGAAAATGTATGCCCAAGTGCCTGAAGCATTTTGGGGAATCAACTGTCATTACAACATAGAGATTTGTATGGTTCTATGCATAGCCAGTGTTGTGGTATTGGCTAAAATACCAACGATGGAGGAAAATTTCAAAATTCAAAAAATACAGAGTTTGAAATTGCGTGTTTTTATGCCTGTTTTGGCACTAATTTTGACCGCAGGAACCTTATTCTACACCATCGACAAGCCATACACCCAGATTCGGCGCGATCATGTCAATCTCTTTGATAAGAGACACTGGCATCAAAATGATTTCGACCCTCAAGTGGCCCGTCGAATGCTCAAACAGATACCGCCAGATGTATCGGTATGCGCCGCTACCATGTTCACGCCACATTTGGCCACCAGAGAAGAATGCCATATTTTCCCCATCAGTTTAGGCCACCACCCTGAGTATTTTTTGTTCCCCCTTGAACATTGGACATATTACGAAAAAGAAAAAGAAATGGTGGCGCAGCTCATCGCTGACACCACCCATTATGAATGTCTTGACAATGACGGTTTTTTGTTTCTACTGAAACGTCGTTAATAAAGCATCCCTATAGCCTGCTGATAAACTTACATCACCAGCCCATTCTCAGGTTTGACGGACGCGATGAATCACGTTCCTACTAACACCTAACCACTAACACCTAACCACTAATTACAATTGCCAATTGATTTCGCTTTTGCCCATTTGTCGCAGTAGTTCGTTAGTTTTGGAGAAATGTTTACAGCCGAAGAATCCGCGATGGGCAGATAAGGGTGAGGGATGCACAGTTGAGAGAATATAATGCTTGGACGTATCAATAAGCGCTTCTTTCTGCTTGGCATAATTGCCCCAAAGGAGAAACACAAGCCCTTCGCGCTGCATCGACAACTTGCTGATAGCCGCATCCGTAAAGCGTTCCCAGCCGTGATTCTGGTGGGAGCCCGCCTCATGGGCACGCACTGTCAAAGTAGCGTTAAGCAGGAACACCCCTTGCTCGGTCCATTTTTCCAAATTGCCGTTCACAGGTATCTCAAAGCCCACATCATCATGCAATTCCTTGAAGATATTGATGAGCGACTTGGGATGAGGCACCCCATCCTGCACCGAAAAACACAAGCCATGCGCCTGCCCCGGCTCATGGTAAGGATCCTGGCCTATCAGCACCACCTTCACCTTGTCGAAAGGAGTCTTGTTGAAAGCGTTGAATATCATCGGTCCCGGAGGATAAACAGTATATTTGCGTTTTTCCTCCAGCAGGAACTGCTTCAGCTCCGCGAAATACGGCTGCTGGAACTCGTCCCACAAGACTTTTTTCCAAGACTCTTCGATGTTGGGGGTAATCATTGTAGTTAATAATTGATAATTAATAATTAATAGTTTTTAGTTTTCAACTTTTAGTTTTCAACTTTCAGTTTTCAGTTTTCAGTTTTCTCTTAGTGGCGGAAGTGGCGGACACCGGTGAATATCATGGCGATGCCGAATTCGTCGCAGGCCTTGATAGAGTCCTCGTCGCGGACGGAACCACCGGGCTGGATAATAGCAGTAACCCCGTATTGTGCGGCCATACGCACCACATCATCGAAGGGGAAGAAAGCATCGCTGGCCATGCAGATATGGTCGGTATGACCGGCAGCCTTGGCCTGTTCGAGGGCAATATGGGCAGAACCCACACGGTTCATCTGTCCTGCTCCAACACCGATGGTCTTCATCTCCTTGGCCAAGAGTATAGCATTGGATTTCACATGTTTACAAACTTTCATACCGAAGAGCAAATCACGCATTTCATCTTCAGTAGGCTGTTTCTTCGTTACCACCTTGATGTCATAATTCTCAGCACCGGCGCGGTCAATGCTTTGCATCAGCATACCACCGGTCACGCTAATAAACATTTTCTCATCGGCTTTAGACTTATCCAAATCGAAGGTCATCAGGCGGATATTCTTCTTGGTAGTCAGCACAGCCAAAGCCTCTGGAGTGAAGGCGGGAGCCAGAATGATTTCCAGGAAAACCGGCTTCATGGCAGTAGCCAAAGCTTCATCTACCGTTTGGTTGGTGGCCACAATACCACCGAAAATGGACACTGTGTCGGCCTCATAGCAACGGGTCCAAGCTTCCATGGCATCTTTGCCGATACCCACGCCGCAGGGATTTTTGTGTTTGACGGCCACTACTGTCGGCTCATCAAACTCGCGCAGAATTTGCAAGGTAGCATCAGCATCCTGTATATTATTGTATGACAATTCTTTACCATGCAATTGGGTAGCCCATGCCATAGAGAAGCCTTGCTTTTTACCGGCATAGAAAGCCGCTTTCTGGTGCGGGTTCTCGCCATAGCGTAATGATTGCTTTCTGGAAAAGGTCAAAGTCATATTTTCGGGATCTTCCTCCCCTACTCTGTCGGTCAGATACTGAGCAATCATGGCATCGTAGGCAGCAGTATGTCTGAACACTTTGGCAGCCAAGCGGGAACGTGTTTCCAAGGAGGTATCGCCATTGGCCTTGATTTCAGCGATAACCGCATCGTAATCGTTGGCATCGCACACCACTGTCACAAACTGGTGATTCTTGGCCGCGCTACGCAACATGCTGGGACCACCGATGTCGATATTCTCGATAGCTTCGGCGAAAGTGACATTTTCTTTCTCAATAGTTTGTTTGAAAGGATAGAGATTCACCACCACCATATCGATATACTGGATGCCATTTTGTCGCATTTCCTCCTGGTGTTTGGGGTTGGTGCGCACCGACAGCAAGCCGCCATGAACCATGGGATGCAGGGTTTTCACACGGCCATCCATAATTTCCGGGAAGCCCGTTACCTCACTAATACCCATCACCGGAAGACCTGCCTGTTCAATGGCTTTCTGGGTACCGCCGGTAGAGATTATTTCGTAACCATTTTCGATTAATGCCTGAACGAAAGGGATCAGATTTGTCTTGTCGCTCACGCTTACCAATGCTCTTTTCATAGTTTTATCGTATTTTTATAATTTGCAAACTACAAAAATACAAAAAAAATGGAAGCATTGGCCTACCTGTCCAAAGATTTTTTTGTAAAAAACCTTCACAAATGCAACTGCGGGGACGCTGTTGCCTACATGATTATTCCGCAATATACATTATACAGATACCGAAGGTGAATTTACGGACTGTAACCTGGCGGAAACCAGCCTGTTGGAGAAATGGAACAAACTTGTCGGCTTTAGGGAAAGCCAAAACGGATTTTGGCAAATAAGTGTATGCCTCTTTGTGGCCTGAAATCAGTCCACCGATAAAAGGCAGGAAATGAAGAGCATACAACTTGTAGCACCAAAAGATAAAAGGATTGTCGGGATAGGACAATTCGAGAATCACCAATTTGCCGCCAGGACGCAGCACACGCCGCATCTCGGACAAACCTTGCTCCAGATGCTCGAAATTGCGCACGCCAAAAGCCACACTGACCCGGTCGAAGCTACCATCATCGAATTCAAGATTTTCAACATCTCCCTGCTGAAGAGCAATCATCACGCGGGGGTCAGATGGATATGAATTTTCCGAAACAGAAGCTGCTCTTATACCATCTTCACATGATGATTCTATTTCATTACCAGAAGATTTAACCATGCGAAAGCCATCTCTTTTCAGTACTTTTTTCCGTCCAACTTCCAACATATTCTCGGATAGGTCTATGCCAACAATTTTGCTTTTTTTCTGCAATTTACGAGCTATGGCAATGGCAAAATCACCCGTTCCCGTTGCCACATCCAAAACACGCAAAGGTTCAGCACTGTCTGCAATAACACGCACCGCCTTACGTCGCCACGAACGGTCGATGCCGAAGGACATGATGTGGTTCAGTCTGTCATAGCTGGAAGCAATTTCATTAAAAAGCTGGCGGATTCGGGGTTTGGAAGGCATTGTTATTAATGTGCTAATTTTAGGGGTCAGGTTACAGGGGTCAGGGGTTAGGGGTCAGGTTTTAGGGGTTAGGGGTTAGGGGTTAGGGGTTAGTGATTAGAGTATAGGGTTATGAAATAGACAACTATCAACTATCAACTATCAACTATCAACTATCAACTATTAACTATTAACTATTAACTATTAATTATTAATTATTAACTATTAATTATTAATTGTTAATTGTTTTTAGATTCCTGCGAGAAGGGCAAAGGCGAAGGTGGAGAGTACCAACAGGGGCAGGGCTGGGTCGAGGGCTTTCCCATCTCGGCTCCACACCATTTTCAAATGAATCATATATAGTGGCATAGTAATGAGATAAAGGAAGTTCCATACAGAAGTATAGGTCATCAGGGTGAACAATAACATACATAACCAAGCGAACACTATCAGCACGGTCTGGTAAATTTTGGCATTGAGGGCACCAAATTTAAGAGGAATGGTGACACGGTTGCCCGCATCAGACTCCATATCCCTGATATTATTGACATTAAGCACTGCCACGCTGAAACAGCCTATCGTCACAGCGGGCAAAATCAGCAAAAGAGAATTGATGGTATGTGCCACCACAAAATAAGCACCCAGCACAGAAGTCAGGCCAAAGAAGATAAAGACGGACAAATCGCCCAGTCCTCTGTAGCCGTATGGATTCTTCCCCAAGGTATAGTGCATGGCAGCCCAGATGGCAGCCATACCCAGCAAGAGCAGCAGTGCCGGTTTCCAGGCGAAGAAAGTACCGAAAGAAGTCCATATCATAATGGCTCCGAACACACAACACAAGATCACAAAAAGCGCTATCAGTATCTTGAAATCTTTCACACCAATCTCACCTTTGGCTAAGCTGTACATGGGTCCCTCGCGCTGTTCGCCGTCGGTACCGCGGAGGAAATCGCCCAATTCGTTGGACAGGTTTGACAGAATCTGCAAACAGACTGTCGTCAGCAAAAGCCATACAATCAGTCCTACAGAAGTCTCGAATGTTTTCATTGCCAGCAACATGCCCAACACCACTCCCGCCAGCGACAGGGGCAGCGTACGCAAGCGCATGGAAAAAACGGCAGCCTTTAATTTATTTTTTTTCATATCCTTTGGTTATTTTCAGACGTGGACAACACATCCTTTCAAAAATCGTTTATATTTTTTATTACATTTTTGGACACACGCAGTATCACATAAACTCACTCGTGATAAAATTCTACATATAAATGATTTATATTAAAAATCATAACCCACACCAATATAGAAACCCACTCTGTTTTGTTTACTATTCCAATGCACATTAGCCATTAAGGGACCGAATTTCGACTTATAAGCGAACTGCAAAGCCGCCGCAAAAATCGCATGGTTTTGCATAACCAATTTTTTATCATTAACGTTCCCATCGTGCAGTGCGGCCGCAATTGCCGAAACATATATATTTTTATACACCTTGAAACGGAAATCCAAATCCACAGTTGTCAGAATATCTCCACACATCAACCCTCCATTATAGCCAATAAAAGGCATCTGATGTTCGTAATACCTTCCCTCCATAGTTCCACCGACATAATTGTACATATACTGGTACGCTGCCACCCCTCCCAAAACATATCTACCTCTAACGGAGGCGATTATGGAAAATATCTTGCAAGTAGGGATAGTTCCCTTGAAAGCGGCCGAGACATAATGCATGTCTTTGAAATCGAAATCATAAGCGGCAGACACACGAATACCCTTGTTTGGGAAATAGCGATCATCCTCATTGTCGAACAGGAAACGCAAATATACAAAAGGATAGAACTGCTTCCAATTGACGCCAGAAGACACTCCTTCAGAGGAGAAGTAACGCCAATACGGCTGGTGTTCCAGACGGAAACCTCCACTTAAATCCACCCTACTCCAATGAGTGTCAGCAATATAAACTTTCAGTTCATTATGAACCAATTGTTCAATATAAACATCCTTAGGGTCTCTGAAAAGCCCGTTGCCAAACAGCGTACGGTAGTGTATCTTCAATGACGCACCGAATTTAGGAGCCCTGATGGGGGTATAACTATATTCCAACTTCAAATAAGGAGAACTTGACAAACGAAGAATGAGGTCAAATTCAGAACCATAAATTCTATTCCGGCCGAAACCAAAATTCAACAGGGCGGCAAACCATTCTTCCGTGTCGGCTCGCAGGCCTATTCCGATAGAGTTCTCATGTTTTTTCAAACAGTTGAAAATCAGTTTATAGCCATCACTACCATCACTTACCAGCCGGTAAGTCACCTGAGAGAAAGCCATCGTGCCATAAATGACAGACTGAGCAATCTCCAACTGTTCTTTTCCATAATACTCGTCTGGTTTCAGGCGTATCTTCCAGTTCAGGAAATCCTGTTCTTTTTCCGTAACTCCGGTATATTCGACAGAAGTTATTTTCACTTCCGTATTTGACAGATTAACAGCCTTTTTATTGTACATCTTGCGACCGTTATTACCCACAATCCGCACCAAACTATCCAATTCCCTTTCGTGTTCCGCGGCCGCCTTATAACCCCGTTCTATCAAGGTAGCGATTTCCTTAGTACCGAAACTCAACATGCCGAATCCTGTAATATCAGGTGTTATATAGACGGTAGTATTTTTCACATTGTTATTGTGTGCTTCCAGACCGCCTGAATACTGTGCGGTCTGCATAATAACATCAGCAACATTGTTCACTTTGCCGTAATCTCTTGGCATAGTCAGCTCAACTCCGATGATAATATCCGCGCCTGCCGCCTTGGCCACATCTGTCGGGAAATTATTTTTAGTACCGCCATCGGCCAGAATCATTGAATCGACGCGTACCGGACGGAAATACCCCGGTATAGACATGGTAGAGCGCATTGCTTCAATCAGCGGACCGGAGGTCCAGTGTTTTTCTGTTTGTGAAACGATTTCGGTGGCCACACAACAATAAGGGGTTGGCAAATCCATAAAATCCATATCGTGCTGGTATCCGACAGACAATGAACTCATCATGTTATACACATTCAGTCCATATAAGAAACCGGAAGGCAAGCTCCTCACAAACTCCTTACCCTTAAATGGGATGTCAATGACGTAGGTTTGCTTATAAAGCTGTTTTTCGTACGAATAGTAAGTCTTGGGCACATTGTCACTCATCATTACATTCCAGTCAACAGCCTGCACAATCGAATCAATTTCAGTTGCCGAGTAACCCATCGCATACAAGCCTCCCATCAGTCCACCCATACTGGTACCCGCCACAAAGTCAACAGGGATACCCTTCTCCTCCAGATATTTCAGCACACCGATATGGGCGGCACCTTTTGCGCCACCGCCTGCCAGCACCAATGCCACTGTTGGCCTTGTCTTGCGAATTCCGGCCATATATTTATGCATTCGGGCAAAAAAAACAGAGTCCGACTTCGGATCATAACTGATATTGACCAACTTGCTGTTTTGGGCTGACAAGTTTCCAATCAGAAAGCTCATCATAAAAACAAGGAGTATATTTCTGACATTCAACAAGTACTTCATACATCACCATATTACAACGGCAAATTTACATAAAATCCTCGAATTACACATAGACAAATAAATTTTTTGTAGGGACGAACTCGTGCGTCCGAAAAAACACAGAGGAAAGATACGATTTTTTATACATACAATATTTCATTTCCCATCACGGCACGGCTTCTGCATAAACATTTTCAAGAGATTTCACATGGTAGTGCAGAAAGAGGTAGTCGAAGGGCAATATGGGAACACAAAGCATTCAATATGATAAAATTTGAATATTTTTCAAATTATTTTTCAATTATTATGTTTTGTATTAAAATTTTCACTATCTTTGCAGCGTAAAAAAGATCATCAAAAAAAATAAAACATAATGGCAGACGCAACGACAACCACAAAGAAAGTACCCTCATGGGATGAATTAAGAGAATTTATTCATGCGACAACGGAACAGATAGAGAAAACCGGACAACAGATGAAAGAGACTGACCGTAAATTGGACAAGCTTTTCAACGAAACCAGTCTGCTTTTCAACGAAACTAGTCTTCAGATGAAAGAGACTGGCCATAGATTGGACAAGCTTTTCAACGAAACTGGCCTTCAGATAAAAGAGACTGACCGTAAACTGGACAAACTTTTCAACGAATCGGCTAAAAGAATGGAGAGGAACGATGAAGAGATCAAAAAACATGCCGAGCGGATAGACAGAGCCTACGAACTTTACGGCGGATTCACCAATGAATTTGGCAAAATCATAGAAGACCTGTGCAGACCGGCAGCACTGAAGATTTTCAAGAAAGAGGGCATCGGTATCGACCACATCTATGAAGGACCACGTCACGGAAGAAAGGACGAGGAGGAAATCGAAGTGGATGTGCTGTTATGCAACAAAACAGCGGCCGTGGCTGTTGAGGTTAAAACAACCTGCTTCAAGAAAGATATCGACCATTTCCTCAAACAGATGAAAAACTTCAAAAAAATATTCCACGAGTTCGAGGACAAAACCGTTTATGTTGCCATCGCCGCCATGCGCTTTGCCAATGGATCTGACACCTATGCGCGACGCAAAGGAATGTATGTGCTCACCCCGGCCAATGACGGCACTTTTGAACTCGGGAAACCAACGGTGAAAAGGAGAGAACTTTGATAGTTAATAGTTAATAGTTGATAATTGTGCATTGTGAATTGTGCATTGTGCATTGCACATCGTGCATCGTGCTTAGTTTCTCATGATATAGTCGCTCATCAAGCGATAGATTTCCCTCAACCGTTCATCTTGGAGAGCTTCTTGGTGCAAGCGGATGATGTTCTGGTCGCCACGTTTGGCAGGGCCGGTTTGTGCATCATGGGGATTCATGGTTTTCACCTTGTCAAGCGTATTCTCCAGCAATGGCAGTATCATCCGCCATTCGATGTTATTTTCTCGCAAAATATCGTATGCGATGGCATACATGGCATTGGTGAAGTTACAACCGAAGATGGCAGCCCGATGCAACACCAACCGCTGGGCTTCTCCCATCAGCTGAACTGTAGAGGAAAGTCGCCCGGCAAATGCAAACAACTCATTTTCAACCATTCTATCATTCGATTCCACACTTAAGGGGACCTCGACATTCGCAAAATCCATATTCTTATTCAAGCTTTGATATGGATATAGAATGCCATAGGAATCCGCATACGGCTCAAAAATCCGAATCGACAGGGAGCCTGCGGTATGGACAGCCAAGGGCAGGCGGAAAGGCAGCTGACTCAACAAAGTCTCATAGCTGTCGTCTTTGACAGAAAAGATATACAAATCGCTATCTGGCGACAAATCCCGAAGACTGTCAATAGCGTCCGCACCGGCTTTAGCCGCCAATTCTTTCGCATGATCAAGCTGACGGCTGTATATCTGCCGTATATCCACACCCGCTTTTTTCAAAGCATATACCAGCCAATGGGCAATATTGCCGGAGCCCACCAATGAGACAGTCTCTATTTTCATTATCCTAATTTTAATTCATAATTAAACGGCAGTCGCAGATTCCTGACAAACAATTCAGGATTTATTTTCACTTGCAGGTTATGGAACTTGGCGCAATATTTGTCATCACGCTCATAAATTGCCAAAGTCAAAGGCACCTTCGCCTGTTCCTGTGCGGCAACAATAGCCTCTTTGATAAGGAAAGCCGAATTGGACGACACGTCGTCAATACTCATGCACAAAGTCACCGACTTGCACAAATGCTCGTAGGCATCAGCCAGATAGCACATACTTACGGGCTTCTGGTTATAGCGTGGCGGACCAGTATATTCCTTTCCCATAAAACGTTTGTCGATTTTCATGCGTACATATACCAACTTGCCAGGCTGCAGAAGATGTCTGTACTTGGTAAAATCCTCGCTAAAAAGATACCAAGTCCAAGTTGAATCATAATCCTCGAAAGTGACGATACCCATATCCTTGCCCGATTTGGTCATGGATTCTCTTGCTTCCACTACCATAGCGGCGAAACTGACATCTTTGGAGCAATGTTTTTCATTGAAATCAGCCTCTTTGAGCTGACTCAACGAAGTATTGGTATAGCCTTTGATAATCAACTTGTGTTCATCCAAGGGGTGACCGGAGATATAGAAACCCGCCACTTCCTTTTCATGCTGCACTTTTTCCATGCCGTTCCAAGGGTCGCACTTTGGCAATTCGGGTTGCAATTCGGCAGCCACCTCCGGCTGATCGTCGAAAATAGAGAACTGGCCTTGGTTGTTTTGACTTTTGCTGACAAAGTTGACCATTTTCTCTATGAAGTTCTTGTTATTGCTATCTGTCACAAACAATTGCGCGCGATGCATACCCGTGAAGCAATCGAAAGAGCCTCCGTATGCCAACGACTCTATGACACGGCGGTTGCAGTTACGCAAATCCACACGGTTCATGAAATCGAAGAAGTCCTTATACGGGCCGTTTTTCTCGCGTTCGCTCACAATGTTCTCCACCGCGCCATGCCCCACTCCTTTCAATGCTGCCAAGCCGAAACGGATATCCCCGTCTTTGTTGACGCTGAAAGAATCCACAGACTCATTGATATCGGGGCCCAACACCTTGATGCCATGTTTTAGCGTATCTTCAATATACTCGCTGATTTTATCCATGTTATCAAGGTTGTTTGTCAAGTTCGCCGCCATATACTCAGCAGGATAATGGGCTTTCAGATAAGCGGTCTGATAGGCCACCCATGAATAGCAAGTGGCATGGGACTTGTTGAACGCATAAGAGGCGAATTTTTCCCAGTCCGCCCATATTTTCTCCAAAATCTTGGGATCATGGCCATTGGTTGCACCTCTGGTCAGAAATTCTGGTTTCAAATGATCCAGTTTGTCCCTCAGTTTCTTACCCATGGCCTTTCGCAAGTTGTCGGATTCGCCACGGGTAAAATTGGCCAACAGACGTGAAAGTAACATCACCTGTTCCTGATAAACCGTGATGCCGTATGTGTCTTTCAGATAGCGTTCCATAACGGGAATATCGTATTTGATTTCCTCCCTACCCTGCTTTCTGTCGATAAACTGCGGGATATAATCCATCGGGCCTGGACGATAGAGGGCATTCATAGCGATAAGGTCCTCGAACTTACTCGGTTTCAGTTCTTTAAGATATTTCTGCATACCAGCGGACTCGAACTGGAAAGTGGCTATAGTATCACCCTCGCAATACAGCTGATAGGTTTTCTCATCATCCAAAGGAATGGTATCAATATCTATCTCAACATCCTTGGATTCTTTGATATTTTTGATCGCTTCCTTGATGATGGAAAGTGTTTTCAGGCCCAGAAAGTCCATCTTAATAAGGCCCACATCTTCCACCACAGAGCCTTCGTACTGTGTTACCAGCACTTTTTCGTCAGTATCCTTATCCTCGATGGTGGCCAAGGGTGCGAATTTTGTCAAATCGTCAGCGCCGATAATGACACCACAGGCATGAATACCTATTTGTCGCACAGTGCCTTCAAGTTCTGCCGCATAGTGCAGCACATTATGCACTTTCTCGTTGCCCGACTCGTATGCCTGTTTCAACTCCGGCACCATTTTCAGACAGTTTTCGATGGTTACCTTAGGAGCTTTTTTAGTCTTGGCATCTTCCGGGAAACGGTCAGGCACCAGTTTGGCCAGTCGGTTAGACTCGTCGAGGGGCAAATCTTCCACACGCGCCACATCCTTGATACTTGATTTGGTGGCCATGGTGCCGTAGGTGATGATATGCGCCACACGCTCCTTGCCATATTTTTTAGTAATCCAGTCCAAAATTTTATAACGGCCCTCGTCATCAAAATCCACATCGATATCAGGCAGTGAAATACGGTCGGGATTCAGGAATCTCTCGAACAGCAAATCATATTTCAGCGGGTCTATATCGGTAATTTTCAAGCAATAGGCCACCACCGAGCCTGCCGCTGAACCTCTACCCGGTCCCACGGTAACGCCCATGTTACGGGCAGCGGCGATGAAATCCTGCACTATCAGGAAGTAGCCTGGGAAGCCCATGTTGCGCATCACCGACAACTCGAAGTCGATACGTTCCATCACATCCTCCGGGATCGGGTCACCGTAACGTTTTTTTGCCCCGTTCAACGTTAGCAGACGCAAATAATCGGCTTCCAGCTTGATACGATAGACCCTTTCCAGTCCGCCTAATTTCTCGATACGGCCTTTTCCCTCCGCGTCACCCTCAAATTCGGCCTTCAGGTCTTCTTCAGAAAAGCGCTCCTTATATTCTTCCACCGAGCCAAATTCTTTTGGGATGTCAAACATCGGCATAATGGGTCCATGCTTCAGTTTGTAGGTTTCCACCTTATCCACAATTTCCTGCGTGTTGGCCAAAGCCTCCGGGACATCCGAGAAAATCGCCTCCATTTCCTCGGGAGACTTCAACCATTCCTGCTTGGTATAATGCAGACGGTCAGCATCATCCAACTTTTTGCCTGTGCTGAGGCAAATCAAGTGGTCGTGTGCCTCGCCATGCTCTTCCAGCACGAAATGCACATCATTAGTAGCTATGAGCTTTACGCCCGTTTCGGCGGCTAATTTCAGCAAGCCCTCATTCACAACCTTCTGATGCTCATACACATCCTTGTCACCACCCGGTTTATCAGTTTGATGTCGTTGTAATTCCAGATAATAATCCTCGCCAAAAACACCTTTGTACCACAATACTATTTCCTTGGCTTTATCATAGTCACCATTATAAATGGCACGGGGCACCTCGCCAGCAAGACAGGCGGAGCAGACAATCAGCCCCTCGTGATATTTTTCCAGCAGTTCATGGTCGATACGGGGCTTATAATGGTAGCCTTCCATCCAGCCTGCGGAAATGATTTTGCACAAATTATGATAACCCGTCTCATTTTTTGCCAACAGAATCAAGTGATTACCATAACCATTCTCCTTGCCGGTGCAAACCAGACGGCTACCGTTAGGATTCGAATTGGTCACTTTGGCCACGTATGCCTCGCAACCGAAGATAGGCTTGAAAATTTTCCGTTTGGCAGTTTCCAGTTTGGCTTTGCATTCTTCCAATTTTTGCATAGATTCCTGAGACGGAGCGTGTTCCATCCCCACATCAGATCCGGAATCATCTTGTTTTTGCAGTGTTTCCAGTTCTTTCTCCAAATCCTTGATTTCGTCTTTTACCGACTTGTTATGTTTGTCAACAAAATCGAAAAATTCTTTGATGCCGAACATATTGCCATGGTCGGTGACGGCCATCGAATTCATGCCAGTTTCGAGACATCGTTTCACCAATCCGGAGATGGTGGACATGCCGTCAAGTATTGAGTAATAAGTATGTACGTGA
>JAEEGH010018606.1_pt1 | contig 14660 bp, 11 predicted proteins | sample 9134181 | NCBI WGS metagenome assembly JAEEGH01 (sample SAMN16246544, study PRJNA631951) | gut metagenome | biome: gut microbiome; feature: rumen; material: DP-attached | host: Bos | place: Iran: Karaj | collected 2018-10 | reverse complement strand
GTAAACTTCTTGCCTATATAGCGGAATCCGATATAAATAGGAATCGCATTAAGTACTATATTGATCTGTGAATACGAAATTGATATACCGAAGAAGCTCGAGAAAATACGCTGTATTATGATAGTAAGTCCTGTCGCGCCTCCCGGGTATAGCCCACCTGTATTAACAAAGCTCTGAATATTGGCAGCCATTAGAAAAGCAGCAAACAAAACAACTACCAGACGAATCAGGTCCTTCTTTAAAGTTGAGACTATTTTCTCCCTGTTCTCAGACATTGAATCAAAAACCTTCCTTAAACATTAGTTTTCTGTTATCTGATTCACTTTATCAGCATATTTTATCCTGAAAATCCTTGAGAGTGATTCTTCAATTCGCTCTTTTGTGATCTCTCCGTTTTCCACTGCACTTAAAAGGCCGTTATAAGCTGCTTCAAAATCATCGGGCATGTAGATCATATCTGCTCCTGCCTTTATGGCAGCAACAGCAGCCGCAGCAGAGTCGTAAGTCTCCGTAATAGCTTTGTCATTCATTGGTCCGGTAACAATAACACCTTCAAAGCCAAGAGAGCCTCTAAGATCCTCTGTTATTATCTTGTCGGATAATGAAACAGGTGTGTCGTCACCGATTACCTGAGGAAGTGATACATTGCTAAGCATCACTGCCTTTGCGTCACCGTTCACAAAAGCATTGTTATATATGTTATATATATTAGATATTAATTCATCAGAACTGATGTCATTTGATACCTTCCCCTCTGATGTATCGGCAGAAAGAGGGAAATCATGAATACAGGCAGTGATTCCCGACTCCTCAAGTCCCCTTGCCATAGCTGCCGTAAGGTCTTTTACCACGTCAGTATCAGAGCCATAGTGGCCATTCTCAGTAATATCCAGATCAGGAGCAATGTCAAAATTAAAACCGTACTTAAAAAGAGTTGCTGCAATGTTGGATCCCATAGTATAAGCAGCATCAGAGCTGTTTACATCAACAGTCTCAATTCCTCCGATTGAGGATGTAACAACAGAGTCCTGCACACCTTCCTCATATGTAGCTACAAAAAGAGGATATTTGCTCATCTCTGAGGTTGTACTAAGCATTTCCTCTGTCTGCTCAGCAGATTTAAGATTCTTGGCAGAATATACTATTCCCCCGACTGCATATTGAGAAAGTGCGTCCTTTGTGCTGCTGCCCGCCTTTACAACAGTTGCAACTCCCGTAAGCTGTTCCGGATTGACTATAAAAAGACCTGCAATCTTATCCTCAATAGGCATTGTATCTATTACATCTGATACAACCTCATCCATTATGTCTTCTTCAGACATTTCCTCGGGTTCACTAACCGCTTCCGGAGTTTCTATAACTATTTCCTGACTGCTCTCCAAAGATGCAGCTTCATCTCCAGCCTCTTCCGAAGAAGCAGCAGTTTTTCCTCCGCCAAGTAAGCTCTTTATGAAAACAACTCCAAAAACTATAGCTAAAACAATCAGAATGACTACAACTGCCAGTGATATATATGCAATGAGCTGGCTCCTTTTTCTTTTGTTCCTGCGAGCCATTCGCTTCTCATCAAAATCCTGTTCTTCCAATCTACTCATAAAATCCCCATTAAATGCAAAACTTTTTCTATCCCTTATTTTATCATAATTTGTGTACCCAATGAAGAACCAATCCGTACACTTTCCGCACTATTCACAAAAAATTCAGATAAATAAAAAAATCAAGGGCAGAAGCTTCATCGTATTACCTGCTTCTGCCCTTATACCGAGTACTCATCATCTAAATTGAAATTTTCTGCGTCCAATGGACTTTTCCTCCGATTCTCAGCTCATCGTTCCATTTACATTTGCATTCATATGCTGTGGTTGCAAGATTTAAATATGCCCTAACCACTTCTCATGTACTTGAATTGCTGTAATTCTGATACTTCTTTGAACTTCGAACTTAAAACTTTTTTATAAAACTAAACTTAGTATGCTGGTGGACCGTACCATCCTTTCTCTGAATATTTTAATTAACTATCCCTTTGGACCGTACCTCCCTTTCTTTCTCCAATTTACGATCTCACTATATATTGATTGGAGAAGTATTTTTGTAACTCTTACTTGATGGTTTTATTATATTTATATCCATCCAATTTGTCAACACATTTTATTATTTTCTTTTATTTATTTTGACATCTTGCATGTTATTGTTGAATATTCTGCATATTATTCTAATTGTATATTCATTATGCACAATTCTGCATATTACTTTACCTTGCAAAAAGATGCCTACATATTGTGGTATTTCGTAGTAAGCAATTCTCATACACTTTCATATCAAAGTACCCAAACATCTGTATTATTCTCTGAATTTTATGATTATTGGATCATTTTTTCTTCTAAAATTTTGAACATAAAGTCTCTGTACAGAATCAGATAAAATAATTATGATAATAAAAGGGTTTTATAGCCCAATAATACACAAAGGAAGAACCTACATGTACCACTGCATTGTGAACCCATCAGCACGCTCAGGAAAAGGAAAGGATATCTGGAAAAAGTTAGAACTTAAGTTCCACGAAAAAGGAATTGATTACACAGCTCATATGACCAAAGGTCCAGGTGACGCGACAGCCCTTGCTCAAAGCATAACATCTTCAAACAGCAATACTAAAATAGTTGTCCTTGGCGGAGACGGTACTCTTAACGAAATAATGAATGGTATCACCGACTTTGACAAAACTATAGTCGGCTATATTCCAATTGGTTCATCCAATGATTTTGCAAGAGATCTCTCCTATCCCCAGAATATAGATACTCTTTTGGATGCCATCCTTGAGGGAAAAGTTCTGCGAAAACTTGATCTTGGAAAGCTCACTTATAATTCTATGACAGCTCCTATGTCAAGGCTGCATGAAAAAGAAATCTCAAAAACAAGAATATTTGACGTAAGTTCCGGAATCGGATTTGATGCTGCGGTTTGTGAAGAAGCTCTCTCATCAGGTACAAAGAACTTTCTAAACAGAATTGGTCTTGGAAAGCTCACTTACGGTCTTATAGCTATCAGGCAGCTTCTAAAGGCAGATAAAATACCATGTGACATTGAGCTTGATAACAATGAAGTCATACATTTAAAGCGTTTTATTTTCATTGCTGCCATGATCCATCACTATGAAGGCGGAGGTTTTAATTTCGCTCCAAAGGCAGACTTAACCGACGGCAAGTTCGATCTGGTTTATGCAGGCGACATGCCACCACTACGAATGATGTTTGCCCTTCCCTTCTCATTCTTTGGCAACTACTATTGGATAAAGGGAATCGGACATCATACAGTTAAAAAAGTCACCATCAAACCTCTGCTCCCCATGTGGGTCCACACCGATGGTGAAGTTTCAGTAAAATCTGACAACATTACACTGGAATGCTTACAGGAAAAACTTCAACTTATGTGTTAAAAAAAGCTTTGGACTGTTAATACAGCCCAAAGCTTTTTATATTGATCAGTCAAGCGGATACTTGTCTGTAAGGCTCTTGATGATGGCTCTTGCTTCATCATTCTTTTCGCCCTTATTCTTAATAACAATTGATATAGCTTCTGCAATCTGATCCATATCTGCTTTGTTCATTCCTCTTGTTGTAACAGCTGCTGTTCCAAGACGGATACCACTAGTTACAAATGGTGACTGCTGCTCATTAGGAATAGTATTCTTATTAGCTGTGATATGAGCATCATCAAGCCATGTCTCAACTTCTTTTCCTGTAAGGCCAAAGTTTGTCAGGTCAACAAGCATAAGATGATTGTCTGTTCCGCCTGAAACAATCTTGATTCCTCTCTGCATAAGTCCATCGCAAAGGGCTTTGCAGTTTTCTACTACATCTGTTGCATATTTCTTAAATTCAGGAGAAAGAGCTTCTTTAAAGCATACTGCCTTAGCTGCAATAACGTGTTCAAGCGGACCGCCCTGAATTCCAGGGAATACAGCCTTGTTGATCTTAAACTTATCCTGAGCTGACTGATTCCAAAGAATAAGTCCACCTCTTGGTCCACGGAGTGTCTTATGAGTTGTTGTAGTTACAACATCTGCATATGGGAATGGGCTTGGATGAACTCCTGCAGCAACAAGTCCTGCGATATGCGCCATATCTACCATAAGAATTGCTCCACATGCATCAGCAGCTTCTCTGAATTTCTTAAAGTCAATTGTTCTGCAGTATGCTGATGCACCGGCAATGATAAGTTTAGGTTTATGCTCTACAGCAAGTTTGTACATCTGGTCGTAGTCAAGGAAGCCGTTTTCATCAACACCATAAGGAACTACATTAAAATATGTTCCTGAAATATTAGCTGGGCTACCATGTGTAAGATGTCCGCCCTGATTGAGGTTCATACCCATAATGGTATCTCCGGGCTGAAGCAAAGCAAACTGAACAGCGAGGTTTGCCTGTGCGCCTGAATGAGGCTGAACGTTTGCATAGTCACAGCCAAAAAGCTCTTTTGCTCTCTCAATTGCAAGCTTTTCAACTTCATCGACTACAAAACATCCACCATAATATCTTTTCCCGGGAAGTCCCTCTGCATATTTGTTAGTTAATGGACTACCCATAGCTGCCATAACAGCTTTGCTTGTCCAGTTTTCTGACGCAATAAGTTCAATGTGATCATTCTGTCTTGCAACCTCTTTTTCGATGAGAGATGCAATCTCCGGGTCCACTTTCCTGACTTCTTCCAGTGAATACATTTTTCGCTCCTCCTAAACATTTTTACAATTTAATGTGTTAAAGTTACACACATGGCATATCGTAACATATAACCCCTAAAAAATCTAGGTGTATTTCTAAACAAAAAACTCCCAATATGCTATTTTAAACTGCATACAGAGAGTTTTTATTCTTAAATTCAATATCATATTTTACAGAACACAGGAATTGATTCGATTGGTGCCTTTGCTGTTATTGTCTGTCCGCCCTCATAAACTTTTTCATCACGGATATCCTTCCACTTGCCCTTTGGAAGGTAAACCTTTCTCTCAAAGCAGTTAAGGTCAGTAACAGGAGCAACAAGATACGAATGGCCAAACATGTACTCATCATAAGTTTCCCAGCACTTTTCATCTTCAGGGAATTCATAGAAAAGAGTTCTCAAAAGAGGTGAACCGTTTTTGCTGCTTTCCTCAAACAGGCTCTTGATATACGGTTTTAGCTCAAGGCGAAGCTGCAATTGCTTTTTCAAAATCTCGTAGACTTCTTCTCCATAGCTCCAAAGCTCATTAGGCTGGCCTGTGTGAAGGTAGCCGCCTCCAAAATCCCTGGTATCAAGAGGTGGAATATCGTAAGGCCCTCTATCACCATGCATCCTAAGCACAGGAGAAAATACTGCAAATTCAAACCATCTGACAAGGAGCTGCTTAAAGTCAGGGTCATTTACATCATCAGTCATAAAACCGCCAACATCTGTAGTCCACCAGGAAATGCCGGAAAGTCCCATATTAAGCCCCGCTGCGATCTGGTCCTTAAGGGATTCAAAGGTACTTTGCACATCACCTGACCACACAACGTTTCCATATTTCTGGCTTCCTGCCCAGGCAGATCTTAAAAGATTTACCACGGGCTTATTAGTCTCTTTTTTCATATTCTCGTAAAAGAGCCTGCTATAATACTGGGGATAGATATTGCTAACTTCAAGTCCCGGTCCAAGATAGTATCTAAGCGCATCAAAATCATACTTAACAAGATCCGGCTCTGAATTATCAAGCCAGAACATATCTATTCCAAGGTCATAGTAGTTCTTTTTGCAGACATTCCACACATACTCTCTTGTTTCCGGATTGGTCGCATCGAGAATAGTGCAGTCTCCCTGATAGTCATAATTTTGCAGACCGCCGCGCTCATTTTTTACCAAAAGACCTTTCTCAAGCATCTCATAGAAATGTTCGCTTCTCTTATCAACACTGGGCCAAACGGAAACAACCACTTTTATTCCCATGCTGTGAAGTTCATCTACCATAGCTTTTGGATCAGGCCAGTAGGTCTCATCAAATTTCCAGTCCCCCTGCACCGTCCAGTGAAAGAAATCGATAACAATGCAGTCGATAGGTATTCCCTCATCCTTACACTTATGGGCAACTTCAAGGACTTCCTTCTGGGTGCGGTAACGAAGCTTGCACTGCCAAAGCCCCATCAGATCCTCCGGCATTTCAGGACTTCTTCCGGATACATCTGTATAGTTCTCCAAAAGACCTTTAGGCGTATCGGACACAGTGATCCAATAGTCCATCTCCTTTGTGGCCTCTGCCACCCATTCAGTATAATTCATGCCAAATGTTGCTCTTCCAACAGCAGGATTATTCCATAAAAATCCATATCCCAGACTTGATACCTCAAAAGGAATCGATACCTGAGAATTACGCTGTTCAAGATCAAGAATACAGCCCTTTAAATTACTATATGGATGCTGGTACTGACCCATACCAAAGATTTTTTCACCGTTATTACTCTCAAACTTAACAGTTATCCTGTAATCACCACCTACATGTGGCTTGTAATCACGGTTAATATATTTCAGACACCTCGACTCCTTGGACTCTGTGCCGCCATAGCATCTAAAATACTCCCTAAGGATCATAGAATCATCCTTGTAAAAAGAAATAACTCCTGCAAAATTGACAGTTGCCTTAATGCGCCCATTAGTGATAGTTGCAAAAGGTCCATCTTCCCTTTGAGAAATAACAACTTCAGGCCTGGCACTTTTCTTTTCAAGAGCCCAGTCATTCCCCGTAAAATCCGGATACATCGTACTTCTGACCCTGAGCGAATCTTCTCCCCATCCTTCGATCCTAAGGGTCTCACCCTGTCTTTTTGCTACTAATGCCCCATTTTCATTAGTAAAAACCATTGCTGCCTCCCCTAACATATATATAGTTTTAAAAAAGACCTCAATTACCAATACTTTTGGAAATTGAGGTCATATTTTTAATTATAACGTACAGCCAACTCTTCCTCTCTTCTCTTGCAAAAAGCTTCCAATATAGAAGTATGATATACAACAAGATAAAGAATGATCGCCATGATGAATGCTGTGATCACATCATACATGGAATGCTGCTTAATAAACAATGTAGAAAGAATGATCGATGTTCCTATGATATCACTTACTATCTTACCTGTTTTATTAAAGCGTCTACTGCGATGGATCGCTATCATGGATCCGATCGAATTATATACATGAATGCTTGGCCATAAATTTGCAGCTGTATCACTTTTATAAATAATCGCAACCAGATGAGTAAATACATTATCTCTTGGCATAACAGCAGGTCTTAACTGATGCATGTTTGGAAATGCAGTCGAGATAATGAGAAAAATTGTCATGCCCGTTGCTAAAAATGCGAAGTTTTTGTAATAATCCTCTACATCGCAGGAAAACATAAAAAACAAAAGCGTAAGTGAAACATACAAAAACCACATATAATACGGAATAACAAAGGCTTCTACAAAAGGGATCATATCATCAACAACAGTATGGATAACTGCATAATGTGAAAATCTGTGTTTCTCAATCAAGATAAACCACATCAGATAAATAGGTCCATACACTAAAATTGGCGTTGAGAGTTTTAGCATATCGCGCCAATAGTCCCTGTTTAGCGGCCTTCCTATCCACTCTTCAATTTTTACTTTCATGTTTTTCATAAACTCCTCAATTTAGAAAGAACACATATCAACTTCGTATTATTTTATCACTTAATTTCAGTAATACAAGCCGAACAAATTATAAAGAATCTGTTAACTCAGATCTTTAATTGAAGTGGAATATCTTCTGAAGGAGCTTGTATCCTGCAAGCGTGATCTTTCTTCCACCTTTTCCAGGAAGATAGATATACGTTCCTTCGATACTGTATCTGATCTTAAGATAGAGCCAGTAGTTCTTGTCCTTGATATATTCAAGCAGCTCTTTTCTCTTTCTGAGGTTCTCCGGAGTATCCTCTGTGATCAAAAGAACTGATGAAATAGCTGTGATGATCTCAAGATAATTGAACATATATTTATGTCTTTCTCTCTGAGAGCGGATCATTCCATAATTCTCTACATAGTAATCAACCATGAGCTTGTTTACACGAAGCTGCTGGTCAATACGTGAAAGCATGATCTTCTGATTAACTGACTGATCCTCACGGCCAATGTAGTAATAATAGAAATTGACATCAAGGTAGTACATAGTCTTAACAAAAGGAAGTGGATTAAATACATAGATGTTATCCACATAAAATGTGTGCTCAGGGAGCTTAAGTCCACAATCCTTTAAAAGTTTTGTTCTGAAGATAACAGAATGCATCAAAAGATAATGTCCCTTTGGAGTTCTCTTGATATCTTTCCATGTGAAGAGCTCCTCGATCGGGAACATTGAATTGTAGCGCATAACTTTATGTCTCTTCTCGCCAACCTTGTTGTAAACAAAGTTACTGATAAGAAGATCAAGCTGCTTCTCTCCTCCTGCAAGCTCTGCAAGAGTAGAAAGGATTTTTCTGTAAGCTATTTCTTTTACCCAGTCATCCGAGTCAACTACTTTAAAGAACAAACCTGTAGCAGCTTCAAGGCCTGCATTTACAGCGCTGCCGTGTCCACCGTTTGGCTTGTGGATAGCTTTACAGATCGTTGGATACTTTTTAGCATACTCATCAGCAATCTCAGCTGTCTTATCCTTAGATCCGTCATCTACTATAAGAATTTCTACATCCTCGCCGCCTACAAGAAGGGACTCGATACATTTAGACATATATCCTTCTGAATTGTAGCAAGGGATTGCAACAGAAAGTAATTTCATTTTCTTAACTCCTTAATCTGGTACTCTCAAATTTTTCCATTGTTGTAAGACAGGTTCTAAGATCATTGTATCTGTCATACACATCACCTTCGTTAACAACAACACCAAGCGACATGGCCATGATATCTATCATATCGTTTGTTATTATAGGACGAAGTTTAGTTAAAATATCGTTTTTATCCACAGCAAGATCTGCATCCATAAACTCTATAACAAGTGGATTCAGATTCAGTTCCTTAGCCTCTGTGTCAATGGACTTATCCATAACTTCAGAATGCTTATAGGGCTCGCTTCTAAACTGTTTTCTTATCTCTTCCCTGTCGGTACTATTATTTTCTACTGTTTTTTCAGGGCTTATAACATTTGATCCGATCTTTTCAGATGAAGCTTCAACATTATCAAGCCTTTCTGCATTCTCTGAATTTCTCTCTATCCTCTCAAAACGATATTTTTGTTTTACATCAGGGTATTTAACGTGATCCACTTCAGACATAAACATATCCAGTGGCCTTACATATACTTTGTAATCACCATAAAGAGCCTGATAAACAACCATCTCTTCTCTTGTCTCGGAATGGATCGCAATAGAAACGATCTGATACATATTCCCCTTAAAATGCCTGAACAGTTCATAAGGTACAGGTCTTTTTCTCTCCATACGTCTCTCCATTAATAAAAATCAATCCTCTAAATATAGTTTTAATTACAAACTATTTAGCCAATATGTTGTATAGTATAACCCTAAAATACTATATTTTCAAATTAGTGCTTACGTGTTGCACTTATAATGATCATTTCTACACTTATTATGTAATCAAGCTTGCCTGTTTTTACAGCTTCATCATTGGAAGCGCAAAGTTCAAGGGCATTTCTAAGTTCCTCAAAAGTATACGCTCTTGCCCAGCTCTCATACTTTCCAACAAGGAATGGGGCTATTCCTGCGCCTGAAGCTATCTGCGATCTGTCCTTGCGGTTTACGCTCATCTCCTTTACCTGGAGCATAATATTAAACTGCCTTGTAATAAGCGCAAGTATTTTAGCCGGCGGTTCTTTCAAAGCCAAAAGATCATAGTAAAGATCAATGGCTTTTTTCTGATCCTGGGAGGCTATTGCATCAGTCATTGCAAATATCCTGCTTGTAAGCCATCCTGCACACACAGCATTTATATCCTCAACAGTTATCTCGTTTCTATCAATGCAGTAGCAAACAAGCTTTTCTATTTCTGTACTGATATTGGACATATCCGTTCCAACTCTCTCAAGGAAAAAAGCTGCTGCCCTTGGAGATATATTTTTTCCTTCTGAAGCAAACTTCCCTGCTATCCACCTTTTTAAAGTATCTTCATCCTGAGTGTCGCAGTTCATTTCAAGACCAATCTTGCTGACTGCCTTAAAAATATCCTTTCTTTTATCGACCTCTTTTTCTATGAATATGAAATAAGTAGTCTCTGAAGGCGATTTCAGATAATCAGCAAGTTCAGGGCATCCGCTCTTAAAAAATCCGCTGTTTTCAACAAGGATCACTCTTTTATCTGATAAGAAAGGCATAGTCTCAGCCATATCTATGACCTGGGCCGGGTTTATCTGGTCTCCTTCATACTTTGTGAAATTCATGGAAGAAGCTCCGCCCCCCAAAGCCTTCACAAGTTTATCTCTGTTCTGGAGTCTAAGATATGCTTCTTCGCCATAGATAAGATAGCATTTCTTAAACACTCCGTTTTTTATATCTTCATTAAGTTGTCTCTGTTTAACAGGAAAATCTGTTGTTTTAGCTGCCATAAAATCACACTCCGTAGACTATTCTAGCAGAAGCATGTATAAAAAGCCAATAATGCTCATTCCAAAAAGCCCCTTAGTTTTATATGAGCATCTTCAACCTCAACTGTTATGCATCCCTCTTCATCCGTTCTGTAGATTGCAGCTCCTATACTCTTTAGTCTCTCAAGAGTTTCTTTGTGGGGATGGCCGTATTTATTGCCCTCTCCGCAGGAAATAAGAGCAAGCTCAGGCTTTGTCAGCTCAAGAAACTCCTCGTCTGTGGTATACATTGAGCCGTGATGGGCAACCTTCAGAAGAGTTACATCTTTCCTGCTCAACCTGAGGTTTTCCTTAACATTATCAAGTCCCTCTTTTTCCATATCTCCTGTAAAAAAAGCTGTAAAATCCCCATACTTCATGTAAAGCACTGTAGAATAAGCATTTGCTCCTTCTGTTACCATATTCTTCCTAGGATTCAGACATAAAAACGATATATCTGACATATTAAAGCTCTCACCTGTGTTTATATAAAATATCGGTATGCCAAGCTCTTTAGCCCTCTCTTCAAGATGGTTGTAGTTCTCTCCCCTTGATTTTACTGACACTTCAGGAAGAATAAGTCTTTTTATGCATATTCCTCCTTTTTCCATATCATCCATTATTTCCAAAAGTCCGCTTATATGATCCTCATCCTCATGAGTCACGATGGCCACATCAAGCTTACCGACTCCCTTATATTTTAGGAATGGTATGATCTGATACTTTCCAACATTCTTCTTACTTGTGCTCCCTCCATCAATCAGGATATTTTTACCGCCTGAGGATATCAGTATTCCATCTCCCTGTCCCACATCTATCATGTTTATTTCAAGATCCGGATGAATTCTAAAAGTAAGAACCGCAACAGAAAAGAGAATGAATAAGATTTTGAAGGCATCAAACCTCAAAAGGTCACTACGAGTATACTTTTTACCTGCAAGGTTATCCCTTTCAAAATACAAAAACGCTATAAACGCGGTAATGAGAAGCACATAAATAACAACCTGTATTTTTGAAGAATGACCTACGTACCAGGTAAGTCCTCCGTTTATCTTACTGATATTGCAGGATACTTTATAAAATAAAAGGATAATATGGGCACCCAAACCAAATACTTTTCCAACAAAAATAATGAGAGCTCCGACACTCATGCAGACTATTCCAATTACCATAAGTACACCCATAAGCGGCAAAACTACCAGGTTTAAGACAATCGATCCTATTGGATATGTGTAATAAAATGAGGTATACACAGGAAGCGTAACAAGCATTATCGCAAGACATGTAGAGACACAGTCAAGACACTTATTTAGTACCTTTTTGCTCAGCCTTTCCTCCCTATCATCAGCAAATTTCATGGTAAATGGCGCATATGTTAAAACTTCAGGTTTTAAAAGGGGCTTTACAAGAGCAATTCCTATGATTGCTCCAAAAGAAAACAAAAATCCGCTACTATATAAATATAGAGGTTGCTCTAAGAGTAAGAGCATAAAAGCCAATGAAAGGCTTGTAAAAATATCATACGTTCTTCCTAAAAGCGGTGCCAAAAGCCGCAGTGAAAACATAAGTATAGCCCTAAAAGCAGACGTATTCATTCCGCACATTGCCCCATAACAAAACATAATAGTCACCGCTATCGCCACTGATAATCCCCCGGGAGCTTTTATTTTCTTTAATGCGCGGTATATTCCCATTCCGATTATTGATATGTGAAGCCCACTCACCGCCAGAATATGCATGATCCCGGAGTCTTTATACAGATCTTTTATCTCCTCATCCATAAAAGATTTATCTCCAAGAAGCATTGCCTTCATGATGGCTGCATCTTCTTCATCAAGAGTCTTATCAAGATTATTTTCAAATACAAGCCTTAGTTTATACAGACTTTCTTTGAAGAGATCCTTTTTGCCATTGGCTTTGTCTATGTAAGCATTTTTGATCCGATATGCAATTTTTAAAGTTGAATAATAGAGGCGAGAGTCAAATTCACCGGGATTTCGCGGCGTTGCAAATTCATTTACCTTGCCTGAGACAAGAACTGTCTCTCCAATAGAGGGCTCATAGGAGTCCGCAGATAAATAACATTCGATATATTCAAATTTTCCTTTTAAAGGCTTTCTTGGAACCAGATAAAGAGCTGTGTATATATCGCCAAGAGAGTTTTTCTTTTGTTCCTTTTGGATCACTACCCCAACAACTTTGGTAGTCTCAGTAAAACTCTCTTCCGGCTCATATACAGTCAGTTTAGAAACAGAAAATTCCAGATAAATATAGACAATCACCGCCATTAAAAGCGCAACTGCGCAAAGCGGCCTTTTCATATAAAACTCCTAATTATTCGACAATATCAAGATTTCTCTCATAAGGACCTGAGATTACAAAATCCATAAAGGTAAATGATGGCTCTCCGTTTGCGGAAAGAACTACCTTGTTGACATCAGAAAACTCTGTAACCGTGTTCACTATTGAATAAAGTGCAACCTCAGCAGATACATTCTGTGTCTGAGTCAGGAATGTTGAATCAAAGTCTATATAGCAGACTCCATCTTTTATATTTACACTTTTTATCTTGCTGTCCTTATTTACTGTGGGAAATGCCACATCTGTGTTAGGTCCGCTTATAACCTGTTCTACAGCAAGCCTTTCCATTGAAATATTACTGTTGTAGACAACAGATCTGTAGACAGGAACAAGCTTTGTTCCGGATTCATTGGCAAAATACAGCTTCAGTTCAATCTTCTCATAGGTACTTATTTCTTTTCCCACATTATAAATGAAGGTATCAGCGGACATATTCCCTATCACGCTTCCGTAATGATCTGTAAGAGGTGTCCCCTCCACCTGGAATGTGACATATTCAACATCCTCAAGCTGGCAAAAAGTCCTGACGATTGCAGCTCTGTCTAGTATCTCTATAGTTCTCCCAAGCTCATTGTACTTGCGATCAAAATTGAGTGTGAGGAGCTTATCCTTAAGAGAATAGTTTAAAAGCTTGATATCACCTGCAATCGGTGCCTCGTACTGAAGCCTGTCAGGCATGGTTTCAAGTGCTGTGACAAGTTCATTTATAACCGCTTTTGAATCCGACTTATCAGATTGTATCTCATAGTTTTCCGAAACAATCCCAGTCTCGCTGCTGTTTACATAGTAAACCTTAAAAGCACTGGAATCATCACGACTCTTTCTCTCACATGAAACAGATGTAACCATGATGAGTATTCCAATGAAAACAGGCATTATTCTTTTGTATAATAATTGTCTTTTATTCATAGTCTTAATCATTTTGAACCTACGCAAATAAGCGGAATTCTCACAGTAAAGGTTGTTCCTTCTCCTAAAGTACTCTGAACATCAATTGATCCTCTGTGCATAAGAACTGCATTTCTGGCGATTGCAAGTCCAAGGCCTGTTCCACCGATCTCTCTTGAGCGCGACTTGTCAACTCTGTAGAATCTCTCATAAATATGGTCAAGGCTATCTTCAGGAATGCCTATTCCGGTGTCTATTACCTTGATTGAAAAATACTGATGATCCGCATCAAGCTCAACCTTAACAGTGCCGTTCTCTTTGTTGTACTTTATAGCATTCTCAACCAGATTCATGATCACAAGTGATATTTTAACTTCATCAATCTCAGCTGTTATAGCCCTGTTGCTCTCAAGTGTGAGGTCTATATTGTGTTTTCTTGCTATAGGGCGCATTCTTTTTAGCACTACTTCTGTAAGGCTTACAACATCAACTGATGTGATAGAAAGACCTGACGCCTTTTTGTCCATCTTAACAAGAGCAAGAAGGTCGTTGATTATCTTGTCTTCCCTGTCGATCTCTTCACCTATATCTGTCATAAATTCCCTATATACTTCATTAGGAACATCTTCCTGAGATAAAAGAGAATCTGCCAAAACCTTGATAGATGTTATAGGGGTCTTAAGCTCATGCGACACGTTGGAAACAAATTCCTGTCTTGAGTCATCAAGCACCTTCATGCGCCTTAACATGGCATTGAAAGCATTGATGATCTGCTCTGTCTCCAGGTAGTTTGGTCCAACAACGGGCTTATC